>Ga0123356_10008681_pt1 | contig 10079 bp, 8 predicted proteins | sample TergutEmb28metaG_2_FD_92546 | JGI IMG/M metagenome (GOLD analysis project Ga0123356, IMG submission 92546) | Embiratermes neotenicus P3 segment gut microbial communities from Petit-Saut dam, French Guiana - Emb289 P3 | ecosystem: Host-associated > Arthropoda: Insects > Digestive system > Gut ... | reverse complement strand
GGCTCAGGATTCATTGCGTCGGTCGTTGCGCCGTCCGTCCCGCGGAGCCACCTGCGATCTTGCCGAACACGGCGCCGTTGGTCAGGCCGCTCCCGCCTGGATAGTTGAACCAGAAGATGCCACCGACGAGCTCGCCCGCAGCGTAGAGGCCGGGGATCGCCTCGCCGTCGGACGAGATCACCCGGGCATTGGTGTCAATCTTCAAGCCGCCAAAGGTGAAAGTGATGCCGCAGGTCACGGCGTAGGCCTCGAAGGGCGGCGTGTCGATCGTGTTCGCCCAGTTGGATTTCGGGATGGCGAGCCCTTCGGTGCAGCGGCCGTCCTTTATGTTTGGATTGAAGGGAATGTCCTGGCGCACTGCGGCGTTGTAACGATTCAACTCGGCGAGGGCCGCCTCGCCGTCCGTATCCTCGAGGCTCCGGCAGAGCGCCTCCAGCGTGTCCGCGACATGCTTCGTGACCTGTCTGATGCGGTACTCGTCGCGCAGCTGGGCCTTCACTTTTGCGTCGAAGATCTGCCAGGCGAACTGACCGGGTTGCGACAGGATCACCCGGCCGTATTTGGCGTATGTGTAGTTGCGGAAATCGGCGCCCTCGTCGACGAACCGTTTGCCCAAGGCGTTGATATAGACGCCCCAGGGATAAGAATGCTTCTGAAACTGGTCTCCGACGGCGAGGTCCCCGAAATCGGGTGCGTTCCGCTCCCACGCTACGGCATGGCAGCCGGACCAGTTTCCGACAGCGGCGGCGCCGGCCGCGAGTGCCATCCGGATGCCGTCGCCGGTGTTGAACCGCGTGCCACGCACCTTCGCGAGCTCCCAGCCCGGCCCGAGGTAGCGGGTGCGCGATTCCGGGTCGGCCTGAAATCCGCCGCAGGCAAGCACGACGGCCCGCGCGCCGATCTCACGGGTCCGGCCGTTTTGTCGGACCCTGACGCCCTTCACCCCGTCATCGTCAGCGAGGAGGTCGACGCAGCGCGCCTTGTAGCGGACTTCGATGCCGTTGTTGCGCGCCGCCTGGTTGAGCGAGGCGATGAGTCCTTCGCCGCCGCCCACCGCCTCGACCGTGAGCCCGCCCCAGAACTTGAACCTGCCGCCGATGTTGAACGCCTGCCGACCCCAGGCGGCGGTGAAGCGTACGCCCTTCGCCCGCATCCAGGCGGCGGTTTCGAGGCTGCGCCGCACCAGGATCTCGGTGAGGTCGGGATCGCACCGATACTCGGTGACGCGCGCCATGTCGTCGAGGAACTGGTCCTCGGTATAGGCGCCGAAATCGCTCCGCGCGATTTCCTGGTCACTCAGCTCCGGTATGACGCGCTTCAAGTCGTCGACGCCGGCATAGGCCATGCGCATCAACCCGGCGGTAAAACGGGAGTTGCCGCCCGCTTCGGCCTCCGGCGCACGATCGAGCACGAGAACGCGATCGCAGTGTTCGCGCGCGGCGAGCGCAGCGCAGAAGGCGGCATTCCCGCCGCCGACGATGATGACGTCGAAAGTCTCGGTTGGCTCCATCACTGCCCAATACCGATTGAAGGATAGCGAAACAATAGCCGGTGTTCCTTGCCGGCGCCAATTCCGGAATCCTCAGAGCAGATCGGCGCGCCGCATGGGGAAGCAGTCTAAGGGACCAGGACTGCAGCGCCTGTGATCCGTCCGTCGCGTAGTCGTGCCAGGGCCTCGTTCGCCTCGGCCAGCGGGAAGGACGTGGTCGCGGTGCGGATCGGCGTCCGGGCGGCAATCGCCAGAAATTCGTCGCCGTCCTTTCGTGTCAGGTTCGCAACGGAGCGCACGATCCGCTCTTCCCAGAGGAGCTGATAGGAAAAGCGCGGAATGTCGCTCATGTGGATACCGGCGCATACGACCGTGCCGCCTTTGGCGGTCGCCGCCAAAGCGGCGGGCACCAATGCGCCGACCGGCGCGAAGATCAAGGCGGCATCGAGCGCCCGGGGCGGCATTTCCTCCGAGCTGCCGGCCCACACCGCCCCGAGGCTTCGCGCGAATGCCTGGCCCGCCGCGTCGCCGGGTTTGGTGAAGGCATAAACCTGCTGGCCGAGAGAATGCGCGACCTGTGCCAGTATGTGCGCTGCCGCGCCGAAACCATAAAGGCCGACGTGCTCCGCCGCGCCCGCAAGACGGAGCGCACGGTAGCCGATGAGCCCGGCACACATCAGTGGCGCCGCCTCGGTATCGCTGAACTTTGCTGGTATCGTGAAGCAATAGCGTTCATCGGCGAGAGCGTATTCGGCATAGCCGCCATCGAGGTCGTAGCCGGTAAAGCGCGCGCGTGCACACAGATTTTCACGGCCGCTGCGACAAAAGTTGCACGCGCCGCAGCTCCAGCCGAGCCACGGGACGCCGACGCGATCGCCCGGGTGCAGCCGCGCCACCGCTTTGCCGGCCGCGGCGACGGTGCCGATGATCTCATGCCCCGGTACCAACGGCAGCTTCGGCTGCGTGAGCTCGCCGTCGACGATGTGCAGATCCGTCCGGCAGACGCCGCAGGCATGAACGCGGATCAAAACCTGTGTCGGCTCCGGGTGGGCCGGGTCAGCCAGCTCCCGGCGTTCCAGCGGCCGGTGAGCGGCGGGAAGGACCATTGCGTGCATGGCGGCAGCCTAGCATTTCTCCGTGGACGGTGGCGATCCGGAACGGCCGGATCCCGCCGTCCGCGCGGCAATCGTGACCCGTGACGGCCCCAAGGAGGCTCCGAGCATCCGCCCCCGGCCTGATGTCATGTTCATTCCGGCTTCCTCGTTTTGTCCCGTTGGGGCCGCCGCCAATGGTCCGGTTTCGTCAACGGCGTTGATGCAGGTCAAAGCGAGCTGCGCATGAAGCCGGCAAAAGCGATAGAATGGAAAAGACGGGAGGTGCCGCTCATCGCAGATCGGGAATCTGCGGAGCTGGCGACGGACGAGGAATCTTGATCTTCGTGAAAGGGCCTTGCCATGAAAACACTGACCGCCGCCGATGTCATGCAGAACGATGTCTTGACCGTGAGCTCGCGCGCGACCGTTGCCGATGCCGCACGCACAATGCTGCACAACAGAGTGAGTGGTCTTCCGGTGCTTGATTGGGACGGACACCTGGTCGGAATCGTCACCGAAGGCGATCTCCTGCGGCGAAGGGAAATCGGCACGGAGCGCCGTCGTTCACGCTGGCTGGAACAGCTCCTCGGTCCGGAGCTCGCGGCCGCCGAACATGGCCCGAAGGTTTCCGATGTCATGAGTGACCCGGTGATTGCCATCGGTCCGCAAACGCCGCTTCGCGAAGCCGTGACCCTGATGGAGCGACATAATGTCAAGCGGGTGCCGGTCCTCAACGGGGGGAAGCTGATCGGGATTCTCAGTCGCGCCGATTTGCTCCGCGCGTTGGTTGACGCGGCTGCCGAAACCCAGGCGACGGTCGCGGACGACGTTCAGATTCGCGACCAGATCCAGCGCGCGATCGACCGCGAGCCTTGGTCGCCGCGCGACACGATCAGGGTCGCGGTCAGGGACGGCATCGTCATGCTTTCCGGGTGCATTACCGACAGTCGCGAACGGACCGCGCTGACCGTTCTTGCCGAAAACGTTCCAGGGGTTAAGGACGTGATCGACGAGCTGCTTTGGGTCGAACCGCATTCCGGCATGGTGATTGGTCCGGCGGCGGGGGAAGCCGCCGGAAATTCCGATCGGACGACGCGTTGACGAGGATGACAATGGACGGAACCTATAAGGACATACTGGTGCATCTCGACAATTCTCCGCGCGCCGACGTGCGCCTCAATGTTGCTTTGGCGCTGGCCGCGCGCGACGGGGCGCATCTTGCCGCTCTCTGCGTCGCGCGCCCGCGGGCGCTGGCGATGCTCGTCGGCGAGGCCACGGTCTACGACGCGCAGATGGCCGACGAAGTCCTGCGCAAGGGACGCGAATTTGTGGCGCAAGCCAGCGCCGCCATCGAGCAGCGCTTCGCCGAGGCGTGCCAGCGATATGCTGTCGCGGGCGAGTTCCGTAGCGCCGAAGGGGTGGCGGCGGAAAACGTGGCGAAGCACGCGCACTATGCCGATCTGGTCGTTGTCGGCCAGCACGATCCGGAGAGTCCGGCCGCGTTCGGCGAAGCGGACATCGCCGAGATTGCGATCCTGCAATCCGGACGGCCGGTCCTGGTGATTCCGTATTTCGGCGATATCGGCCCGGTCGGGCGGACGGTCCTGGTCGGGTGGAAGAGCGGACGCGAATCGGCGCGGGCCATCAACGACGCGCTGCCGCTCCTGTCGCGGGCGGATTCCGTGACCGTCCTGACCATCGACCCGGACGGAGGCATCAGCGGCGACGGCGCGGAACCGGCAGGCGATATCTGCCGGCATCTGGCGCGGCACGGCATCACGGCAACGGCGGCCCATGCGGCATCGGCGGATGTCGGCGAAGGCGACGTGCTGTTGAACCATGTCAGCGATCTGGGCGCGGATCTCGTGATCGCCGGCGGCTATGGCCACTCGCGCACGCGCCAACTGATTCTGGGCGGGGCAACGCAGTCCCTGCTCACCAGCATGACGGTACCCGTTCTGTTTTCACACTGACCATCGCCGTCGTGACGGCGCGACGGCCGGGCAGACAACGCGACCAGCGGGGGCACCTTTGACAATCCGCAATCTTGATCGCCTGTTCAAGCCCGGTTCCGTCGCGCTGATCGGGGCGACCCCCCGGGTCGACACGGTCGGCGATCTGCTGCTGCGGAACCTGCGACACGCCGGATTTCCGGGATCGCTGATGCTGGTCAACCCTCGCCACGACACGATCGATGGCATGCCGGTCTTTCCCGACGTGGCGAGCCTGCCGGGCGCGCCCGATCTTGCGATTATTGCGACGCCCCCGGAGACCGTGCCCGGTCTCGTCGCCGCGCTCGGCGCCAGGGGCACGCGCGCAGCCGTCGTCGTCACCGCGGGCTTCGGCGAGCTCGGCGCGCGAGGCACAGCGCTGCAGCAAGCCATCCTGGCGGCCGCGCAACCGCATTTGCTCCGTATCGTCGGGCCGAATTGCATCGGCATCCTGGCGCCTGGCGCAAAGCTCAACGCCAGTTTTGCTCATCTGACGCCGGCGGCGGGCGGCCTTGCCTTCGTCAGCCAGTCGGGCGCAGTCGTGACAGCCCTTCTCGATTGGGCGCAGCCGCGGCAAATCGGTTTCTCCCATGTCGTTTCGCTGGGCGATATGGCCGATGTCGATTTCGGCGACATGCTCGACTATCTGGGTGATGACGCCCAGACCCGCGCCATTCTGCTCTATGTCGAAAGCGTCACGTCGGCGCGGAAGTTCATGTCGGCGGCCCGTGCGGCGGCACGTCGCAAGCCGGTCCTGGTCGTGAAGGTCGGGCGCTACACCCAGAGCCAGAGGGTCGCGGCGTCGCATACCGGCGCGCTCGCCGGGTCGGACAAGGTCTATGCCGCCGCCTTTCGCCGCGCCGGCATGCTGCGCGTGCGCGATATGGCCGAGCTGTTCGAAGCCGCGGAGACGCTGGCGACAACCCGGTCGCAGCAGGGCGACCGCCTCGCCATTCTCACCAATGGCGGCGGGCCGGCAGTCCTTGCGACCGATGCCCTGATCGAGCGCGGGGGCGTCCTGGCGGCCCTGTCGCCCGCCAGCGTCGTCAGGCTCGACGCCTTGCTGCCGCGGACCTGGAGCCGCGGCAATCCCATCGACATGGTAGGGGATGCCGATGCGGCACGCTACCGGGCGGCGCTCGAGGTGGTGCTCGAGGACCACGATGTCGATGCCGTTCTGGTCATTCACTGCCCGACGGCAATGCAGCCGCCGGCGGACGTGGCGCGCGCGGTCATCGAGACGGTGGGTGCGAGGCGCGACTCGTTTTCCGGCCGCAATGTCTTCACGAACTGGCTCGGTGACCACGCGGCCGCGCCGGCGCGCCAGCTCTTCGCGCAGGCGCGTATTCCAAGCTTCGATACGCCGGACGCAGCCATCCGCGGATTCATGAACCGCGTCGACTATCGCCGCAATCAGGAGCTTCTGCTCGAAACCGTCTCGTCGCGCAGCGAGGGCATCGCTTATGATCGCGCCGGCGCGGCTGCCGTTCTCGGCGGCGCGATCGACGCCGGGCGCGAATGGTTGGAATCGCAGGAGATCTCGGCGTTGTTCGCGGCCTACGGCATTCCCTTGATTGCCAGTCGGATCGCGCGCGACCCCAAAGAGGCGGCAATCATCGCGGCTGCGATCGCGAAACCGGTGACGGTCAAGATTCGCTCTCCCGATATCACACACAAGAGCGATATCGGCGGTGTCGTCCTCAATCTCGAGACGCCCGCCGCAGTGCAGGATGCGGCGGCGTCGATGCTTGCCCGGGTGCACGCCCAACGGCCGAACGCGCGTTTGGACGGATTCATCGTACAGGAGATGGTGACGCGGCCGGGCGCGCTGGAACTGCTCGCGGGCGTCACCGACGATCCCTTGTTCGGTCCGGTCATCCTGTTCGGCCATGGCGGCATCGCCGTTGACATTCTCGACGATACGACCATCGAGTTTCCGCCCCTCAACGTGAATCTGGCGCGGGCCCAGATCGCGCGTACGCGCGTGTCACGCCTGATGCGCGGCTACCGGAACCAGCCGGCGACAAATATCGACGCGGTCGTGGACGTGCTGATCCGCCTGTCGCAACTCATTGCCGATCGTGCCGAAATTGCCGAGCTCGATATCAATCCCTTGCTTGCCGACGCCAACGGCGCGGTCGGTCTCGACGCTCGTGTCCTGATCCGGCGCGTGCCGGAGCACGCCGCTTCGCGCCTTGCGATCCGGCCCTATCCGGACGAGTTCATCACCATGAGGCAGTCGCGCGACGGGACGCGATTCCGCCTCAGGCCCATCCGACCCGAGGATGAACGCGCGGTCATCGACCTGGTCAGTCGCACGACGCCGGAGGACCTGCGGCTGCGCTTCTTTGTCGCGATGAAGGAACTTACCCATCAATTCGCGGCAAAGCTCACACAGATCGACTATGAGAGAGAAATGGCATTGGTCGCGGAGGCGGAGGAGCCGCACGGAGAAATTTGGGGGGTCGCGCGATTCTTTGCCGATCCGGACAATACCAGCGCCGAATACGCGGTCATCGTGCGCAGCGACTTGAAAGGACGCGGCTTCGGCTATGCGTTGATGACCGCTCTCATTGCCGTCGCCCGGTCGCGCGGCATCGGCGAATTGTTCGGCGACGTCCTCAGCGAAAACGTGCCCATGCTGCAGATGTGCCGGAAATTGGGGTTCGCGATCGAGCATCACCCGTTTGAAGCCGGCCTGATGCGGCCGACTCTCGACCTGCGGGGCATCCCTTCGGACGAAGGACACCGTCCCGCCTAGCCGCTCCTCCTTGCGTTTGATTTGCCGGCTCGGGCGAACGTGAGACGGGCCGGTTCGGTTTTGACCTGGATCAAAGTCCAACGCTTTCCCGTTTCTATCTTACCGGGGCGACCGATGAGCCGACAGGTTACCGATTTATGACCAACGAGCGAGGAATGCGAAGGGATTTCAGCCGCATCCTGGTTGCGACCGACGGCTCCGACGGTGCGACAATGGCGCTGCGCGCAGCGATCGATTTGGCGGCGCAGGCGCAAGCGGATCTCGTGGTGTTGACCGTCTTCGAGCGCGATGAAAGCTCTTTCATCCATGCCCCGGCATTGGGCGATTTTGCCGGCGACGAGGACGACCAGGGCACAGCCAAAGAGACCGGGTCGCGGACCATTCTCGGCGAGGCGAAAAGGATCGTGGACGCGCATTCCGGCGTCAGCGCTTCCTTCGTCTTTCTGGAAGGTGATGTCGTCAGGGAGATTCTCCGCTACGCCGCGGAGATACAGGCCGACCTGATCGTGCTGGGAAGGTCGGGCCGAAACCGCATCGTGGGCCTCGTCCTGGGCAGCGTTTCGCAGAAGGTCGTGAGCCTGGCACCGAAGCCCACCATGATCGTTCCGCCCGCCCCCGCTAGCAGCTGAGATGGGAGTGGCGCGCTTGTTCCGGCCATGCCGGGCGCGTCGACGCGTTCTGTCTTGCTTCAGTCCCGTTGTGCCGGCGTCGGCCAGGGCTTCGACCGGTTTGCGACGGTGCAGTTCGTCCGCGCCAACGCGTCCTCGCGAGAAGGATGCGCGCTCCGGAGCAAGCTTCAAAGAAGGTACTGATAGAGCGACAGAACAAGCTCCGCCACGATCAGCGCCACAATGTACCATTCGACCCGCAGGCTGCTGCGATTCTGCAAGAGGCCGAGCAAGGTTTCGGCGGTCCGCGATATAACCTCGAGCTTTCGGTCGAGCGCACGGCTGCGTTCGCGCAACTCATATTCCTCGGAGAGACGGAGATAGAGTCGCTCGAGCTCCGGGTGCTCCCACAGCACTTCCGGCTTTTCGCCGGTCTCGACGCGGCCGACCATGCGATGCTCCATGTGGAGGACGTCGCCGATCTGCCGCACCAGAGCTTTGCCATAGACGGCAATGCGGCCGCGTTCGCGCAAGTCGGCCGCGAGCGGCTCGATCCGCTCGAAAATTCCGGCGATCCTTGTTTCGTAGTGCGCCAGGATCAGGCTTTTGGCGAGCGCATGGGCAACGGTCTGAAAGCATTCGACGGTGGCGCTGCGAACCAGGATCGTGCCGGTCATGTCTGCCTGCATGTCGGCTTCGGGCCTGACCTGAAGCCTGGCATGGTCAGTTTCGGGCGCCGCCAGAGGGCCCGCGATATGGGGGGCCAGACGTTCCAAAATGCCCGTCTCGGCGTCGGCGGCGACGTTGAAGAGCACGACCACGCCGTAGCGGAAGAACACGCCGACGCCGTTCTCGCCGCACGGCAGCGTCAGGGGCGTCAGTCCCAGCGGCTCAACGGGCTCGAGCGCGCGCGTATCGATGCGATCGCCGACGTAGAGCGCCCTGATCGGAACCGTCTCCGGCATCCGCTGCGTCAATATCGGTGATCTGATCTCCGTCAGCGCCATGATGAACGCCGTTATCGTTCCCTGCCGCGGGTCGCCGCGATGTTGCCGCGAGGACGCCGCGCTTTCCGGCTCGGATCATAACGCCGCCGACAGGAATTGCGTTCGATCGTTTTCTGCCCGCGTCCCGTCCGTCGTTCGGGGGCGGTTGGTTGGCGCCGGCGGGATGCCGCTAGAGGATGCCGCGAAACAACCGGCCGACGCCGGCGGTTATGCCCATCGCCAGCGCGCCCCAGAAAAAGACACGGAAGCCGCCCCGGAAGACTCCTGCGCCGCCGGCGCGCGCCGCCAGCGCGCCGAGGCCCGCAAGGCAAATCAACGAACAGACGACGACCGTGACCGCAAAGGCGGAAGGGGGGGCAAGAATGGCGATCGCCAGGGGCACCGCGGATCCGAAGGTGAAGCTCAACGCCGATGCGGCGGCGGCCTGGAGCGGGCGCGCACGAAGCTGTTCGCTGATCCCGATCTCGTCCCGGGCATGGGCCGCGAGCGCATTGCGCGCCATGAGTTGGCGGGCGACTTCGGTCGCGAGATCGTGGTCGACCCCGCGCTCTTCATATATCGAGGCGAGCTCTTCGAGCTCCGCCTCCGGTTTTGCCGCAAGTCCGACCTGTTCGAGGTCCAGATCGGCCTGTTCCATGTCCGATTGCGAGCTGACAGAGACGTATTCGCTGGCCGCCATCGACATGGCGCCGGCAACGAGGGCCGCGACACCGGTGATCAGCAATTGCCCGGGCGAAGCCTCCGCCGTTGCCACGCCGAGGAGCAGACTTGCGGTCGAGATGATCCCGTCGTCGGCGCCCATCACCGAGGCCCGTAACCATCCGCTGCGCTGCACGCGGTGATGCGGTTCAGGGGGCATCGGTCCGCCTCACGTGACTTTGGTTGAGCATTGCAACGGCGACGGCTTGGCGAATGGCTCGACCGTCAGATCCAATACGTGGACAAATTTGCAAGCGCCCTCAGAAGGACGCCGCACCCGCCCCACCCCGCGGCAAACGGTGATCGCAGGGATGAGGGAACAATACCGCAAGCTGTCGCCGAATAACACAATTCGGAACGGTGTTGTTCCGTCGATGGCGGCAATATTCATGGGACCGCGTTTCCGCTCGATTGGCAGGGCGGGCAAGCG
>Ga0123356_10008680_pt1 | contig 10080 bp, 7 predicted proteins | sample TergutEmb28metaG_2_FD_92546 | JGI IMG/M metagenome (GOLD analysis project Ga0123356, IMG submission 92546) | Embiratermes neotenicus P3 segment gut microbial communities from Petit-Saut dam, French Guiana - Emb289 P3 | ecosystem: Host-associated > Arthropoda: Insects > Digestive system > Gut ... | reverse complement strand
GTCTCTGGCTTCTCGGCTACCATCAAGCAAGTCCGATCTCCATCTACGATCTGACATGTCGAACTCCCCTTCTTCGTCCTTTGAGGATGCTCGAAAAGGCGCCAAGAGCTGGAGCAGGACGGTTAGGCGCTGGCTGACGGACAGCCTTCAGCGATTTGAGCAGCTGGTCAAACGAGCTTCGTAATGCTGCGTCGCTTTCCAACAGCTCGTGCGGACATCCAAGCGAGAGCATCTCATCGACGATAGGTCCTCCATCTGCAATCGTGAAAACCTCGCTGCCTCCAAGCGCCATAGAGACGTCCAGAGCAGTAAAAGGTGCATGGCGGGCACATCGGTTAAGCAGAAAGCTGAAACGCACAGACGGTATTTGAAGGCGGACACACAGATCGACAACTTGCTTGCAGCCACGTATCGAGGTCGCACGCTGATCCATGACAAAGACGAGGTGGTCGACGCTTTGCGCAAGTATCGCCTGAAGCTCAGACCAGAAACTCCCGGTATTGACGACCACATAGTCGGCAACGGTCTTTAGCGAGCGGATGAGCCCGGATATCTCCTCAACGTATTCCTCTGCCTGCTCAGGACGTGAGGGCGCTTCGATCAGGCAGAGGCGCTCTGAGCTTGGCTGAGGACGCTCGGGTCCATTCAGGGCAGTCTCGATGCTCATGCATTGAAGGGCACTTTGCGGCACCTGCCCCACACAATACGCAAGGTCGCCGAACTGCAGGTCCAAGTCGATAAGCACAGTCTTTAAACCCCGTTTATACAGAAGCAGCGCAGTCAGCAGGCTAAGAGTACTCTTGCCGACCCCGCCACGTCCTGAGACAAAAGCGACTGCGCAACCTTCTTTGCTGGAGGCATTAAAGACGATTTCTGGCTGAGGAAGTGTGGGGATCTGTATGTGTGGGGTTTTTGTGTAGGTGTTTTGCCGCGCAGGAGATACCGGCGCTACCGTCTGTTTTACGGGACTGGGGGCTGCCGTTGTTGCGGATGAGTTCGCTACCGCCTGTAATTCAGGAATACGATCCTGCCAGAATTCAGGCGTAGATGATACACCTCCAAATGAGGCAGCAACAAGTGAAACGTCTTGTAGTGAGTAGGGGGCAGACACAGTAACCTGCGGCGTGAGAGGAACATGGCTGGAATCTTGCGGCAAGACAGGAGTAGGAGTAGGAGTAGGAGCTTCATTCTCCGTACCTGCAGGAAGCCTCAGTTTGACCATAGCTTCCATCTGCTTCTGGTCGATGATCCCTCGTCCTCCTGCGGCAAGCACCCTGCTGAAAAGCGACGCCGAGGGTTGTTGCGCTACCAGATAAACGTCACGCTGGGGCTCATCATCGTGCAACGCGGCAACAAGATTGAGCGGCGCCACGTCAACGACTTCCTCCGACACGACCACCTGGACTGTCGAGCTTGCACAAGCTAGCGCCTCCCGACAATCCCATCCGGTTTTAAAGACCTGGAAATGCTCGGCTCCCTTGATACCCTCAGGGGTATAAAGCTCGACTGGAGCCAGACGAGGTGGAGCGAAAGCATAGGCGGCAACGGTCATGACTGCCTCCCTGTGGTACTTGACATGTCGCTGTCTGATTGTGAAGAGGCTAAGCCGTTTCCTACTGAATCGTTGGTTGGCGTCGTGAGGAAGGAACCGGAGCTGCCTGTATCATCAGTTGCCACGACCCGTTCGACGTCGCCACCCGGTAATACAAGACTTAAGCTCCTGTCACGCGCTGCAATCAAGAGTTCCTGGACGGTCTGTGCGTCAACAGCAACGGTTACCCATTTCAGCGCAGAGCGCGCCTGCGAGCCACTGAATAAAGAACCGCTCCCATTGCCCGTCGAGGTAGCCCCATAACCGTTGCTTGTCTCAAGGACAAGGACATTTTGTGCAACCAGAGTCACTTTTGTCGCGCTCACCATATACACATCCACCAGCATACCTGGCGTAAGCGCTCCACCGATTGCCTGCACATCGTCGGCGGGGATACTCACGGCACATAATCCATCAGGTACCACGATCTGTGCCGATCCCTCGCCGAGCTTTGTGGTAACAATAGGTTCGTTTTTCAGTATCGGTATTGCCGCGGTCTTGCCAAACACGTCTGACGTCTCACGCGCAACCCCGGCGGGTAACAAATCGACAAGCCAAATCTGAAACGAGACATTGCTTGCGTCAAGCCTTTCCCCTGCTGCGATATCACGCGTAGCCACAAGGACTTCGACCTGTTCGCCGCCATAATCAGCGAGGGCCTGTAAGCGTGACGACTCTGCTTGCGCACGCACGTTGTTTGCATAGAATATAAGCAGCAGTGCGGCAAGCAACCCACACGCACACGCTGCTATGAAACGTTTCCTCGATGCTGCCATACCGCACTGCTCCTTTCAAGTTGGTGTGTGCAGTATGACGTGTCATTCTTGCTGGACTCTGTACCGTTTCTGTATTTTTCTTATACCGATTCTTACTTTTTCCTATACGTTTTCTGACTCACCGCATCGGATCCCTGCCGCACCCGGTCGGTTCTTTGTTGTGCCGAGCGGGTTTTCCACCGCAGAGTGCCGTTCTCCAGCCACCTTGCGCCGTTTCCCGCCTTTTTCTTTTTTTTTCTGTCATTCCTGAATTGTCTCTTGCCTTGCGTCCACGTTTTCTGTATATTCACGCCTGCAGGCGCGGAGCCTGCGACAAGACACATTGGTGGAAATCGAAAACGATTGGGTCTGACTGATCCAATTAAGCCGGAAGGAGTAGCAATGCCTCATCCTCTTATCAATACTGACGAGTGTTCAGCCTGCGGGATTTGCGTCGATACCTGCGAGAACGGTGTTCTCGATATCGTTGGCGATGCTGCTGCGGTCGTTAATGAGGATTCCTGCTGTGGGTGCGGGGATTGCATGGAAGAGTGCCCGATGGGCGCCATCGAGGATATCGAAGAGGACTAAGCTTTTCCGTTCCTTCTCATTATCTGAACCGCTTCAGCAGCTCTGCACGTGACGCCTGTTTGAGTTGCTGCCATACGAGTTGCTTTTCGGCTTCGGAGCCAAGAGCGGCCTCAAAGCCATGTACACTGACCAATAGACGCCCCCCGGCGTCTATTGCCGTTTTTGGGTGCCAGAGGGATAAGGTTTGTTGGGAAAGCATCGCTTTGCCTGTCGCCTGTCGGGCTTCCTCATCCAAAGTGACGATGACAACCGGGTCGATGATCTCGATAAGAAGACGCAAGCGCTCTTTAGTCAGCGGCGCAGCACTCAGCGGCGCAGTACTCAGTGGCGCAGCACTCAGCGGCGCAGTACTCAGTGGCGCAGCACTCAGCGGCGCAACACTCAGCGGCGCGAGCAAGACGCCACACCAATTGGCGTCCTCGTCGCCAGGATTAATCCAGCCGAGACGCACGAGCGCACCTTTCAAAGCCGCCCCGTCACGCCCACTGAACGGAACGCCCCCCGCTTCCTCGGCTGCGCCACGCTGCCCTTTGACCACCAGCACCATTGATTCAAGCGCGCGCTTTGGACCACAGCTCAAATAGGCCGCAAACGGTTCGAGGTCCAAAGCGCGCGCCTTTAGCGTTGCTGTCAGCCACGTGATATCGCGTTGTGTCGGTTGCATGTCAGTTCTGTCCATTCCACAACTAGAATCGAAATACCTTCAAAACACATTCTATGGAGAGTTTGTCCATAAGTCAAAATTATTGTTGACAAGCCCACGGCTAAGGCTTAGGATAGCACCACCGTTTCGGTAGGTGAGGCTACCACAGGGATACGGGTTGCTGCCGCGGAGTCGTGGAGACACGATGAGAAGGCTAACAGTCCAAGTCGAACCCAAGGCTTGGAATAGTGCAACTACATTGCCCTGCGAAGTCAAAGCTCAAACGATGGCGAGCAGGCACGTCCTTGTAGGAGCGTTGTCTGCGAGGAATACCCTCTGTCGTCGTTTGCGCGCCGGCGGAGGTTTTTGTTTTAAGGAGGTGAGTGGAATGGAGCCTGGTAGTAGTCACAGCCCTGATCCTGACGGGCGGCACCGAAGTATCTTGACGATAGGGGGGTTTGTCGCATATGCCCCAGATATAGATGAAGCGATTGCACATGGACAAACAGTAAAGTTGTCGGTTGTATGTAGGCCAGGCGTATGCAATCCACCTCTTCAACCCTCTTTCTTTGGCGTATTCGACTAGCACGCAAGCCAAACGTATGTAAGCTACCTCTCATTTCGTCACCATAAAGAGCTGCTGTCCCATAGTATGCGGGCTGTACATCCAAGAATCTGTTAGAAGATGAACAAGGAGGTACGGACCAATGAACACTATACTTCGCAACGTTACCAACAACGTCGCACACGGCATTACAATTACAAAAACAAAGGACGCACGCGTTGCATTGCTGCGTCGTGCTGACGTACTTGACAGGATGAGGCTTGTCGCTGCCGCTAAGCCTGAGGAGCTTTTCGAGGTGCTGGGCACGAGCTCTGGGGGCCTAAGCGAGGAATTGGTAGAAGCATCTCGCGAGAGGTACGGCAACAACAGAATCACGCGCGGCAAAAAGACGTCGCTGCTAAAACGCATCGCGGATGCGTTCATTAATCCCTTCACTGCCATCCTTATCGTCTTGGCAGTGGTTTCGGTATTCACCGATATCATCCTTGCCGAACCCACAGACGTCGACCCGATGGCAGTTATTATCATCGTGACGATGGTGCTTTTCTCCGGCATACTACGGTTTGTGCAGGAGACGAGAAGCGGGCATGCGGCCGAAAATCTCCTCAATATGATTACGACGACCACTAATGTGCGGCGCCTGGAGATGGGCAGGCAGGAAATCCCGCTTGAAGACGTTGTCGTTGGCGACATCGTCTACCTGGCGGCAGGAGACATGATTCCTGCGGATATGCGGATCATTCGTGCCAAAGACCTGTTTGTCAGCCAGTCGGCGCTTACCGGTGAGAGCGAGCCGGTCGAAAAGACCCCACGCGCTGCGTATTACGAACAGGACAGCGAATGGAGTGCTTCTATCACAGAAATCCACAATCTCGCCTTCATGGGCTCCGACGTTATCAGCGGCAGCGCAGTGGGCATAATCGTGGCTACCGGCGATGATACGATGTTTGGCAGCATGGCACAAAGCGTAGGCGTCAGGCCAGTGCAGACCAGCTTCGAAATCGGTATCAACAAGGTGTCATGGCTGTTGATCCGCTTCATGCTGGTAATGGTTCCAATTGTCTTATTCGTCAATGGTTTCACCAAAGGCGATTGGATGCAGGCGTCCCTGTTCGCTCTGTCGATTGCGGTTGGGCTCACACCTGAGATGCTTCCGATGATCGTCACCACCTGCCTTGCGAAAGGCGCGGTGGCTATGTCGCGCAAAAAGACCGTCATCAAGAACCTGAACTCCATCCAAAACCTCGGTTCAATGGACATCCTCTGTACCGACAAAACCGGAACACTAACCCAGGACAAGGTGGTGCTGCTGTATCACCTCAATATCCACGGGCAGGAGGACATGCGGGTTTTGCGCCACGCCTTCCTGAACAGCTACTACCAGACAGGGTTAAAGAACCTGATGGACATTGCCATCATCCAAAGGACACAGGAACTGCAAGAAAGCGTAAACGAACTACAAGGGCTCGAGGAGCGGTTCATAAAACTGGACGAGATCCCCTTTGATTTTGATCGTCGTCGTATGAGCGTCGTGGTTGCAAACGGCAAGACACAGATGATCACCAAAGGCGCGGTCGAGGAGATGCTTTCTGTTTGCCGCTTTGCCGAATACAAAGGAAAGGTCGAGCCACTGACTGATAGTATCCGGGCTTATATCCTCAAGAAGGTCGACGAACTCAATGAGGGCGGCATGCGTGTCATCGCTGTTGCGCAAAAGAACAGCCCGTCTCCGGTAGGTACGTTCTCGGTTCGCGATGAAGCACATATGGTTCTGATGGGTTATCTGGCTTTCCTTGACCCACCCAAGGAATCCACCGCGGATGCAATCAGAGCTCTGAGGGAACACGGCGTGGATATAAAAGTCCTGACCGGTGACAATGACAAAGTCGCATGCTGTGTCTGCCGCCAGGTTGGCCTCTCGGTTGACCATATCCTGCTCGGCTCGGATTTAGACCACATGAATGACGAGGCTCTTGCCCGAACTGCAGAAAATGTCAGCGTGTTTGCCAAACTGTCGCCACAGCAAAAAGCGCGGGTCATTTCTGTTTTAAGAGAGAGTGGACACAGCGTAGGCTATATGGGCGACGGCATCAACGACGCTGCGGCTATGAAAGCCTCAGACGTTGGCATCTCGGTAGATACTGCGGTAGATATCGCGAAGGAATCTGCCGACGTAATCCTGCTGGAGAAGGATCTGATGGTGCTGGAGCAAGGCATCATCGAAGGACGCAAGACCTACGCGAATATGATCAAGTACATCAAGATGACAGCCAGCTCAAATTTTGGGAATATGTTCTCTGTGTTGGCAGCCTGTGCGTTCCTGCCGTTCATGCCGATGCTTCCGATCCAGATCATCCTTTTGAATCTGATTTATGATCTCTCCTGCATCGCGATACCCTGGGATAATGTCGACAAGGAATTCCTTGCAATCCCAAGGAAATGGGATGCGTCCTCTATCGGCAAGTTTATGTTGTGGATAGGTCCCACGAGCTCGGTGTTTGACATAACGACCTATGTGCTGATGTACTTCCTCATCTGCCCGGCTGTGTGCGGAGGACTGTTTCACGAGCTCACCGACCCTGCGATGCAAGTCCTTTTTATCGCCCTTTTCCAAGCGGGATGGTTTGTGGAATCCATGTGGACCCAGACGCTTGTCATCCATATGATCCGCACTCCAAAAATCCCGTTCATCCAAAGCCGTGCCTCGGCGCCGCTTACTCTGCTTACTTTTACCGGCATCGTGGTGTTGACGATTGTGCCGTATACGGCTTTTGGCGCATCCATCGGCCTGGCTGCCTTGCCGTGGGTATTCTTCCCTTGGCTGGCGCTGACCGTTTTGTTGTACATGCTCCTGGTGACGGCGTTCAAGTGGGTTTTTGTGAGAAGGTATGGTGAGTTGCTGTGATACTGTGCGAGCCTCACTCACGTATTTTTACGTGAGTGAGGCTCGCAGTGGCTTGGGCTTTGCGCGGTACCTTTTCGGGGAGACGCCCGAGTAATTGCATAAGACACGAGAGCCGAACGTAGCGTATTAGGATACGTGAGTGAGGCTCGCAGCGGCTTAGGCTTTACTCGGTACCTTTTCGGGGAGACGCCCGAGTAATTGCATAAGACACGAGAGCCGAACGTAGCGTATAAGGATACGTGAGTGAGGCTCGCAGTGGCTTAGGCTTTACTCGGGCGTCTCCCTAGCAGATGCGCGGCAGCTGCTCACCAGCCAGCATATCAAGTATACGTCGTGAACCAAAGGCTGTCCTGACATATGCCTTGGGAGCGGCGGCGTCATTTTCTGGAAGCGCAAGGACGTCGCCGATAATTGCAGCGTTTTTTCCATAACGGGAGGCTTTCATGGCTTCCAGCGCTGCCTCAGCTTCATCAGCAGGGACAACCGCTACCATTTTGCCCTCGTTGGCAACATGGAAGACGTCGTATCCGAGCATGTCGCAAGCCCCACGCACCTGGTCGTTAACCGGCACCGCTTCCTCGTCGATCTCAAAGACCGTGTTGCTTTGTGCAGCCAGTTCATTGACGGTGGAGGCAAGGCCGCCCCGCGTGGGATCGCGAAAGCAGCGGGTGTGGGGCGCAGCTGCTAAAACAGCCTGTACCAGATGGTTGAGCGGGGCGGCGTCGCTTTGTATCGTGGTCTCAAACTTGAGACCCTCACGCTGGGATATGATGGCGATGCCGTGATCGCCTAAAGTTCCGGAAAGCAGGATCTTGTCTCCTGGTTTGCACCGAGAGCCGCCGAGTGGAGTTTTACTGCGTGGTTTGCAGTGAGAGCTACCAGGCGGAATCCTCTCTCCCGGTTTACAGTGAGAGCCGCTGTGTGCACGAGCGGCATCGGGGAATACCCCGATGCCGCTCGTGTTGATATACACACCATCCCCCTGGCCACGTTGGACAACTTTAGTGTCGCCCGTAACAATAACAACGCCAGCTTCCGCAGCAGCCTCAGCCATGGAAACACAGATTCGCTGCAGTTCGCAACGTGCAAAGCCTTCCTCTAACACAAAAGCCACCGAAAGCCATCGCGGTATTGCGCCCGAAGTCGCCACATCGTTAACCGTGCCGCACACCGCCAGACGTCCGATGTCGCCTCCGGGAAAGAAGCGGGGGGTCACAACGAACGTGTCGGTAGAAAACGCGATGTTAGTCGGAAAAACTAAAGCAGCAGCAGCAGCAGCATCTGGCATCGATTCTGCTGCATCAGAAGCAATTTCGTTAAACCCATCTAAAACCAGCACCGCAGCATCATCACCACGACGCAGCTCGTCGGAATTATATGAATCAAAAAAGCTCTTAATGAGCTCGTGCATCATCAAACCACCGCTGCCATGCGCCAGCAGAATCATATCCGATGTGTTTTCCGTTTCTGACATTGCTATCCCTTTCCTGACACTCAAACTACTCAGTGAATCAAAGGGCGACGGATAATCCGTCGCCCTTCTATTTTCCATCTAATCTGACTCTTGGTCAAATCAGCCCGAAGCTTCTACCAACGACGTGGGACAACCGGAAGCGTCCCTCACATGGAACGGCTGGCAGCGCTTCTCGTCTGAGACGACCGGCAGCGTCCCTCACTTACTGGCATCTCTCTACTCAATCGACATGCCGGCATATCCAAACTGGGTCCATTCTTCCAGATAAATCGAGATCTTAAACGCGATCGAGCTTTGTGCAAGGCCAGCCCTGTTCAGATGCGCGGTAAAGTACCTGTCTGGATTACCCTCATAGAATTCATTTGCCGGGACCGCCGCATCAAATAAAGTAAACTCCTGGTCGAACTCGGAAATATACAAGGTGTCTGTTACCTCAAGATTAAGACCGAATCCGCTGCTCATAATACCAAAATGGACACGATATTTACCATCCTCGATGAAGAATCCAAGGTAGAAATTACCGCTTATCCAATAACCTTCTACGGTCGACCACATTGAGGCAAGTCCACCAGACGTATTGCCGCCGGAAGTCTGATTCTCATAGAAACGCAAAGCGTAGTTATAAATCTGGTGCCCCGTTGTAAGCGTGGCTCCATTTACGGTAACCCATATCTCGTCCAACTCGAAAAACGTCAGCAGGGTGTTGACCAGGCTGCCCATCCTCAGGTACTCTCCTGTTGACCCGGTATTGGTGACAGCATCGCCAAAAGCGGTATTCATATCGACACGACCAGTCTTGCCAGTAGTCTGGAAACTCAGTGCTTCACAGCCAGCTGGCAGAGCGCCTTCTATCACAAGAATTATAACGATGTCTTCCGCTGTGCCATCAGTTATCGCTGCCTTGGTGATAAAACCATCAGCGTTCTGGTTGGGCAAATACAACACGATCGGGTATGACGTAGGGTCGTCGACGTCGTCACCATCCCCCTGATTTCCGATATCGGTTTCATCGGAATCTCCGGTTTTAAAGAACCCGATAAAATCATCGCATGCGGCAAGTGAAAACATGGATGCCATAAGGGCAATTGCAATCAAGACCTTGAATATCTTTTTCATTTTGGTCCCTTTCGATACGTCAAAAACGGGCTACTGTATTCAATTGTGCCGATTCTCCCACAATGCAAAGTTTCAGTCAGTTAAAATTACTTTGCGCGCGTAGTTTATCACGAAAAATGGTTACTCACCCGATGAGAGAGCCGTGGCGCGTGGAATGACTCAATCTGATAACCATTTGACATCATTACGTCATGTTTTACCCGAGTTAAGCGTTTTGTCTTCTGTTTACCCGAGTTGACCGTTTTACCTCCTGTTTTGCCTGCGTTATGCTATTACACCTTACCAGTATGATCGGAGAGACATTATGTATTGCGTGAAATGTGGACATGGGAACATTGAGGGATATCAGTTTTGTGAAGTATGTGGAACTCCTCTGCCTGCAGCGCCTGTTCAAGCGCCTGTTGTGGCGGCAGCTCCGTTTCTGACACCTGCTGCTCCGG
>Ga0123356_10008679_pt1 | contig 10081 bp, 6 predicted proteins | sample TergutEmb28metaG_2_FD_92546 | JGI IMG/M metagenome (GOLD analysis project Ga0123356, IMG submission 92546) | Embiratermes neotenicus P3 segment gut microbial communities from Petit-Saut dam, French Guiana - Emb289 P3 | ecosystem: Host-associated > Arthropoda: Insects > Digestive system > Gut ... | reverse complement strand
TTTGCTGTCGCCATTGAAACGGGGTTAAAAATCAACGTGGAAAAGTCCTCAATGATCACATCATCATATTCGATGAAAAGCGCATCATTGATATTCGATGCAAAAAACGCGTCAGCCTCCCCGTTTTTAAGAACCTCATAAGCTTCTTCAGCATTTCTGACCCATACGGGTTCGTATGCCCCCGGTTCGGTTACTGCTGCTGCGGCACGTTCCGCAGGGGTATTCTCCACAAATGCATACCTCAGCGGGCGCTCCTCCGCAATTGTACTCAGAGCCGGGCTCCCTGCGATCCGGAATAATACGAACTGCCGCTCGGCTATAACGTCGGTCATGAAATATCTTTGATGGTGTTCTTCAGTGGTCATAATAACGCCGCTGAAATCAACCTCATGTGCGTCCAGTTTTTCGAGCAACTCATTCATCGGATGAATTTCGACTATGAATTGAATGCCAAACAGTTTCGTTAACCACTCGGAAAATAAAACGGAATAACCGCGGATTTCACCATTATCTGTTATGAATGCCTCGGTAGACACTATCATCCCGTATGACAAGGATTCACGTTCTCTTTGCAAAGCCTCAATTTCGGCGATCTCGGTCGCAGTCACGCCGGGAACATCACGGAACGTCGAAAACGGGCTTATATGGTACTGCAGCGCGTGCGGCGGCTGCGACGCGCACGCGGAAAAGCCCGCTATAGCAAAGCAGACAACTAAAAATATTGACATAGCCCTTTTTAATGTCAGATCTTGCTTTCTTGCAAACTCACCAACGAACACGACCGCCCAGTTAACTAAGTTGGTATTAACTCGTTCCATTTTAGTCCACCTACGATACATTTCTATCGTTAATATATCACACAGTCTAGTTTTTTGTAAACGAAAAACGTAATTTCCCGACAGCTATTGATGAATTGTATCCGTGCCACATACTATAAAGCTTTATCGAGGCTAACAAAATATCGCGATTAGAGTAATATCAAGGACATATTTACCGTGGGACCGTTGATGATTTCCACCGTTTATTATCCTCGTTCTCTCTGACAGGTTGCAAATGATACTATTTTAAATTAAGTCGTTTAGTTTACTCATTTTCAAGTTTTATTCTTTTTCTAGAAAATTTATATGCCGGGTTAACATCAGTGAATGCTAACCCGGTTCAAATTTTAATCATCAATTAATCAAAGGTTGATTATCGAGGCATAGTTAATTCAGTATCAATTTGTTGAAGTTTGTATTGTAGCGAATTAATTCGTTGTTGTATAGATTCAATATATGGATTCAAATGATTAAATAATTGCATATAGTATCCATTAATTGATTTAATTTGCTTTTTTATGTCTTTCTTTTCTTTCATTCTAAATATTCCTAAAGACTTCATTTCATTAGTAAGGCTTTGAATTTGCTCATAATGATTAATCATGGTTGAGTACCCCGGCAACTCATTCATTTCGTTATTTAATGAGTCTATTTGATGAAATATTGATTTTTTTTCTGATTCTAAATCATCTTTTTTTGCTTTATTTATAGCCCAGTATTCATCAAATTTACATTTTTTTAAACTCGCTTTAACTTCCTCTAAACGATTGCGGTTACGTTCAAGAGCTGCATTTGCTGCATATGTATCTCTGGCATGACCATGCCGAAGAGTGCCTAAGTTTTCTCTTATTTCTTGTTCGTAATACTTGATATCGTTTTGAATTTGTCTTTTCTTTTCACTGAATTGTTCTTTCACACGACTATCTTGAAGTTTTTGATAAGAATCACGACCATTACTAAGAGCTCTTAATTCTTCTTCATAACTCTCTATTTCTTTTTTTACTCTTTCTTCAGCATTTTGCCATCTATAATATAGATCAGCTTTTCTATCAGCATTACCTCCTCCACCTGTCAGATATACTTGTTCGTATGCTAAATACTCATTACGAAATGAAATAACATCTGACTTGCATTTTTGTATATCGGTCTCTATATCTCTTTTTGTTCTCTGCATGCCAATCCTCCATGCTTATTTATTTATACTGCCCGACCAATTACCATAAATATCATAAATATAGTTTCAACGTATTTCAAATTTACGATTTCCGCTCGAATCAAAGAAATGATTATCACAGAATTCACCTATGTAATTGCCACCAGTATCAAACATTTTATTTACTTTAAAATTGCCAATTCAATTACCGTACAGCTTGGAACATTTTTAACAATACATAGATGGTCGGAAGTAGTATACTCCTGCTTTTTTATACCAAAATTTGAAAGGAGATTTTTAGCTATGTTAACAGCCAGAATTACTGGAACAGAGAATCCCACAATAGAGAGTGAATTTTATATGACGTTTTTCAATATTATTTCTTCCAACTCGTATCTGTTCCTCAAAACTGACAAACGGGAATATTACTGAAGCCTTTTCAAAGTATTCGTCTATGGGTGTCCCCGGCTCTACTATGATATCTATATCTGTAGATAATCTTCTTATTTGATGTAATAGTAACATCAAACAAGTGCCACCTTTAAATATAAAAGGCATTCCTGCCAGAGAAATAGCTTCTAATAAACCAAATGCGAAAATCGTTCTTTCAATAATTGAAGGATCACGCTTACTTTTTCTTTGAAGCTCTCTGATATGTTCTTCCGTAAAATTACTACGACTGAGCATTATAGTCTCCTCGTTCTCAAGCTTATTTTTGTTTCATTCTTTATAAGTTGAAGAATTTCATTTTCAACACCTCTGCGTTTGGCATATCTAAATAAACAACATTCATTCACAATATACTTTTGAAAAGCATCTGTATATATAATCGGATATTCAGAAGCACTGATAGAGTTTATAATTAAAGGATCAGCTATAATATCGACCAGTAATTTTTCCAATCTGGCAGCCCATGGATGCTTCCTATTGTTTGGTGCTTCTGTAACGAGCTTTCTTATTACTATAATATCACTATACCAATACTGATGGAATGTATCCGATGTTGGATAAATCAAAACTCTACCCGGGTTTGTTTCCTTTAAAGCATCAAACACAAAATCTCCGAAACTATTTTCCACAGAAACAAATATAACATTATGTGCCAATAGATGATTTACAAATTCATTAAGCTGCACCAACTCAAAAACCGAAAATTTTATTTTTGGATAATTCTCTGATACAGTTGCAATTACACTCTTTGCCTTCTCAGAGTAATCATATTGATAATGACGAGTGTTTTCTTGCATTATATTATATGCATTGTGACCGACTCTGACAATATGCCCTGAATTAACGAGCTTCTGTAGTCTATATCTAAATGATGCTTCACTTACAGATAATCCACTATCAAGCATCGCACGATATAACTCTTTTCGTGAAAAGCTGTTTGTAACACGTAGTTTTTCCAATATTTGATATTCATTCGTGACAATCACCCTCTTCCTCTGCATATCGGCAATAAGCGCCGCCTATTGCCGATATGCTCTTTTTTTTACTACTATATAGCTTTTTTTTGAAATGTCAAGTCAAAATGTGATTTCCAGTCCTTTTTGTATTTCTGTACATATATCCGAAACGTTGTTTGCATTTAATCGCAACTTTTTTACAACCGATTTATGTGTTTTTTATTTTTCACCCACTTTTCGCCCATTAAACAGTAATTTTCCACTAACCATAAAAACCGCAAAACACCTAAACCGTTACAGCTCCAGTGTTTCTTGTGCCTCGCTTGCGAGGCGCAGTGGAGCTTCCGGTCGGATTTGAACCGCTCCCCCTCGCAGGGATAACTATCTTCTCATTACGAATGAGTAATCGCAACTGCTTTTAAGTGCACAGTAAGCAATTAAGTGAACCAGAAGCTTATATACACAAAGACATAACTGCACCATGTGCATCAAGTAAGAAGTGTGGCAAGAAGAAGCTCGTGAAGAGTTTCTAACTGAGACTGCTGCAAAGGATGCTGAAATAGCAATTACTAAAGCTGAAAATGCAAAACTATCTGAACAATTAGCTAATATGCAAGCAAATGGGTAACAAACGATCATGTTGTATATCTACTTAAAGTATTATATAAGTTGCTTTCTTTTTTTGTTATACATCTCAGCTGCATCTATATTTCCTTGTGCAGTCATGCATTCAACCATTTTTTTGTATGCCATTCGCAAATCTGTTTCCATTGCTAAATCTTTTTCTTCTGGATTTATCAGTTGTTCACGTATTTTTATGGCTTTATGATAATAATCTTCCGCTTTTTTATGCTGCTCACTTCTTGTAAATAGATCGCCTTGTTTAATGTATGCAAGAGCTAAAATATTTAGTCTCGTTGGTGTTTCATCTTGTTTTACTAATTGTTCTCTAGCGTTTACCAGCATGCGAATAAATTTGCCGGCATTTTCTTCTTGCCCGACTTTTAACATATAGTCCCCGGCTCTTCCGTATGAGAATGCCAACTGGTCCAATACCTCATTTGTTTTGCTTTGCTCATATAGTTTTTCTTGTTCATGAATGATTGAATTAATAAATAGTTCAGATTCTTCCCAAACTCTTAGAGCCTTTTCATAGTAAGCGCACGTTTCATCTGTGCGTCCAAGGTCAGTCAATCGATTCCCAACATCTAGATATGATTTTGTCAGGTTGTTTAAAGAGGTTAATGATTTTTCCAATTCATGTATGCGTTCCAAAACACAGACTGCACTTATATAGTAACTGACGGCTTCTTCTTTTTTGTTTTGCGTCGTTAATTGATTCCCCGCATTTTGATACGCTTTTACCAATTCATTAAGAGTTTCTATGGAATCGCTTTCTTCAATCTTTTTTAACTTGAAATCAATATTTTTGTCAAAATTGTTTTTACCTTCTTTAAACTGCATCATCGTTACTTTATCATAATATGCTTCAGCTTCGCCGATCTTACCTTGTTTGGTCAAGGTGTCACCCATTAATGTATATGCCCATCGCAGATAACCCTGTACTTTGGTATTCTTGGTCGGTTCATATTCTTTTTTTCGTGTATCTATGAGTTTTAGACATATTTCCAGGACTTTTTTTGTTTCTCCCAAAGGCACGAGGTGATTCAAAAAGCGTACATATTCACCGGCAAGGTCGCTCAGGGTCTCTACCGTTCTGCTGCGTCCGTACAATTGTTCCCTTGCATCAATGCTTCTATAATAGTGATCATCTGCTTCCTCGGATCGTCCCAGATCGCTCATAAGTACGGCCATATTGTTATATGCACGCGCCAGTTTTCGTAGTGCATCATCCGTTCGTTCCTGTTCGTACACTTTCTTTCGTGCTTCAATTGCTTTATTTGCGTAGGTTATTGCTTCCTCATTTTTTCCTAACTCTATCAAATGACTTTTCATATCGGCATATGACGCAGCTAACATGCTTAATGTTTTCATGGAGTCGCTCTTATTGTGCGCCATCTCGCGTGTGTGGACATTTTTTTCATAATAAGCTGTAGCTTCCTCGGTTCGGCTTAAATCGTTTAGCAAGATACAAACCTGATTGTATGCTCCAGCCAATCGAGTTAAATCTTCAGCAGTTCCATTCTCTTCGTATAATTTGATCCCGGCATTGACAACATTTTCCGCAAATATCAGTGCATCTTCTTTTTCGCCCAACTCAGACAGATATTTCCTCATGTTCTCAGAGGAAACTGCTACATCCCACAGCGCTTCCGTTGTACCATCACGCTCATATGCCTCTTCACATTCTATAACCTTGTTCAGATACTCTATAAATTCTCCGGAGTATAGATCATCCCCATCTTCCACGTACCCGGGGTCTATATAGTAGACACTATCCCTGCTGTTCATAATGTTCTTTGGGATCACAACTTCTCTTAGCTTCTCAAACTCTGCATCTTTTTTGATCGGAGAGCATTTAATGTTGTTTTTTTCTGCATATATCCAGGCCTTGCCGCCCGGAACAGTGTGGAATGTTAGATTTTTATGGCAATAATCAAATGTTTCCCGACTTGTATCACCTTCGGATGCTATATGTTGCTCAATATCCCTTCTGGTTTTTTCTTTAAGCTCATCATCCATGGTTGGAAGTATCCTTCTGTAATAATCTCGACTATCAATACTTGTATCACTACTGACAATGTATACATCTTTTAGAGATGGACAGTAATAAAATGCACCGCATCCTATATTTTTAACATTCTCAGGTATAACAATACTTTTTAGCGACTCACAGTTAGAAAATGCATTTTGATCGATGCTTACCAAACTCTCCGGTAATACGATGCTTTCCAAAGAGGAACAAGCCAAAAATGTAAATTCACCGATATGTGTGATCCCTTCTGAAATAACTACACTTTTTAAAGATTCGCAATACGAAAACACACTTTCTTGGATTTTTTGAATGCTTTTTGGGATGATCACATTGTCGAGAGATTTACACATCGAAAATGCATCACTTCCAACAGTAAGTACACTCTCCGGTATCTTAATGCTTCTAAGCGATACGCAACCCATGAATGCATTCGCTCCGATATGCGTGACACTGTCCGGGATTTCTACATATTCAAGTGCTTCGCAACCAAAGAACGCACCGCCTGTAAATGAGCTGCCGTTTATTTTTTTCACTCCATCCGGAATAATAACGCTCGTTATAGAATCGCAATTTATAAATGCTATTGTTCCGATTTCGACGACCGGCACCGGAGGACTTAAAAATGTCTTTGGGATAATGACTTGTAAAAACCCGGTTGGGTTAAACTTTGAAATCTCAACAGCATCTCCAAGATTTTTTACGTTAAAGCCTCTTGGATGTCCTATGTGACAGCCAAATTGTCTCAAGCTATCGCGGATCCTCCCGGAAAATTCTTTATCGGATAAGTTTTTTTGAATAATAGCTTGCCTGTCATGCAGTTTGACACTGATTTCCTCCGGCAGGCTGTTGCAGTCTCCTAAGTACACTTGTACGATATGTGATACATCTTTATTGATCGCTTTTTTGAGTATATTCATTGCTTGCTCGGAACTTTCTGTATCATTTGAGATAAAAGCTAAAATACAGTCGCTTTCATCGATTTCCTTCCGAAGCGATGACGTATTGTAAAAAACATTAAAACCTTCCCAATATAGCTCTGTTAAAAGTTTATTTACATGATGTATATCATACGTCGCACAGCATACTTTTGCACGTGGCGTTTCAGTGCAAACAGGTATCATAAATTTCTCGGGTTGTACCGTATAGCTTTCATCCTCTTGATATTCTACATAGTCAGGCTCATTTTCACGTATAGTATCTTTTTGGTGTTTATTTATACTTTCATTTGCAATGTTCAGGTTGATGCAGCCCATAAAGACATCATCTCCCATCCAGACAACGCTTTTTGGTATTGTAATGCTTTTTAAAGATGTACAATCTCTGAAAGCTTCTTTTTCGATATGAGTGACACTATCCGGGATTATGACTTCTTCTAATGAAATACAGTTCCAAAAAGCGTTTTTGCCAATACGTGTGACACTGTTTGGAATAATAATGCTCTTTAAGCCTTTGCTGTCCCTGAAGGCTTCATCGTCGATTTCCCTGACACTTTTGGGGATGATAATTCGCTCGATTGGAGGATAGTCCTTATATTTAAGCCTTATTCCTTCCCAGTATTGTGTTAAATACTGTATTTTCTGCTGTAAAAAATCCGGAGGTGTGTTAATTAACATTTCAGCATATAGTGAACCCTTGTCTTTACTAAAAAAGTCTGTTATCGGTAAATCACACTCAAAAAACTCCTTCAGTGATGATTCACTTTTAAACATCCCTGCCATCGTTTTTGCCGAGTCACCGTATAGAATGCTTGATAATGGTATATCACTTGTGAATGCACCCTTACATATCTTTGTCACACCATTTGGTATAAAATACGGCTTGTTAGAATCCCATTTTCCCGGTCCCCGGTAAAGCGTTGTTTTGCTTGCATTTAACATGACGCCTAGTTGCGGGCATTTTGTAAAAGCACCGGCACCTATATCTTCAATATCGTCAGGCAGTATTACTTCTGATAAAGAATCACAGTTTGAAAAAGCCTCGTTGCCAATATATGAAACATTATTTGGAATAGCTATGCTTTTCAGTGATGCACAATTGGAAAAGGCGTTGTAATCGATGCTTTTAACACTGTTTGGAATAGTGATCCCCGTTAATGATATACATAAGGTAAAGGTATGATCTTTAATCCTATCCAAGTTATTCGGCAGTACAATGCTTGATAATGAGGTGCAGCCATAAAAAGCCCAACCCCCGATGCTTATTACGCTATCAGGTATGGTGATTTCATTTATACTTGTACATTCCTGAAACGCATAATCGTCAATGGTTGTGACGCTATCGGGAATTGCAATATTTATTAATGATTCACAGCCGGAAAATGCACCTTGCTCTATAACCGAAACACCATTTGGTATGACTATGCTTTTTATCGCTTTACATTTTGTAAAAGCGTCCGTGTCAGAATTCTTTATCTCATCCGGTAAATGAATCGACGCCATGCCTCCGCCACCTGTAAACGCATATTCACCAATAGCAGTGACTTTGAACCTTACACTTTTATCGGGGGATAAAATGGTTTCGGGAATGATTACTTCTGTTTCATTTCCAATATATCTGCTTAATGTTATATCTTTCCCGCGTACAGTGAACCTGAACCCCAACAGTTCCGGTTGAAAGGCTATATCATAAATAACATTGTGCTTTATTGCCGGTGGTACTGCGATTCGGGTTCGGCGATTTACCAGAGTAGTTGTTCCTATGCGATTTAGTAGTTCGTCCTGTTGGATGGCATCCGCTTTCAGACGTGTTGCATTTTCCTGTGACCAGGGCTGTGGCTTAATCTCTTCAAGTATTACTGTTATGATCGGTATCCCCAGTTGGCGCGCATATTCGACCTCATAGTTCATCACAAATGGGCGCTCTAGACTGCGATTTGTCAACATCAGGACAAACGCGCTGCATTGTTTTAAATTGTGGGCAATCACCGGAAGGTAGCGCTCTGTTGTTTTGATTCCTTCGTCATACCACAGGTCCCAGCCGGATTCGTACAATTCCTTGATGATTGGATAAACTACCGGTGCATCATCGTGAGCATAACTCATAAATATGTATGGCTTTTCTCCTTCGTATGCTTCACAAGGTTTTTCGCATACTTGTGGAGTTGAGGGTTTGTAGGGTACTTCACAAAGTTCAAACTGCTCCAACTCAGCGATTACATTTTGGGTTGTTGTGCCGGTATTTTTTGCTGTAAGCATTTCCAAAGCGCTCAGCAACTGTTTATCACATTTGATATCTTGGAAATCACGCTGAATGTCTGTAAGACTATCCAACCACACGGGAATAAAAGGTCTTCGTGTGACTGTCGCAGCATAAGCAAACTCTTCAAGCATCAAGCGTTCGTCTTGTGCATATACTTTGCTCAGAAAAATAAGCACTATCCCGCTTTGTTGTATTATCTCCAACACAGCAGCTCTATTCTGATTTTCTTGTGCTGTATCTAAACTCAACCACCCGGCAGCTTTGATCAGCTCCAGTCTCGGTTGAACGATATCGATATTGTCCGGATGAAAACTCGCAAAAATCCTTGTTTCTTTTGATAGCATATAACCCAGTTCCTTTCTATATCGCCGGTATGCCGGCAATCGTTTTATACAAGCTGCCGGAAAATACGAAACCGCCCCTATCCCTTTTGGGACTAAGCTACCATAACGGTAACCTTTCGGAACGGTTTTTACGTAATTCAACTATTCCAAATTACAAGAAAAAGTCAAGCACAAAATTAACAAGATTTCAGTGCTTTCAGTAATACTACCTGCTCATTACGAATTGAACGTAATACTTTTCGCAGGTTTTAGCTCCTTTTTTGTAAACGTAGGTATTTCAAGATTTTGCGTAGTATTTAGCGGGTTTTTCGTTTCGTAAGTTTTTGCCCTTTTTCGTATCTTTTTGCAACTAGTGGTCACAAATGGGTCACAAAATGATGCTATATGCTGTCTTTTGCATTTAGTTCATCTTTTAGCAACTCGTATACATATGCTGCTCCTTCAAGATAGAGTCCGGTTTCTTCATCGTTAATCTTGTCGAACAGCTTAGAGTTATATAGCAACTC
>Ga0123356_10008678_pt1 | contig 10082 bp, 7 predicted proteins | sample TergutEmb28metaG_2_FD_92546 | JGI IMG/M metagenome (GOLD analysis project Ga0123356, IMG submission 92546) | Embiratermes neotenicus P3 segment gut microbial communities from Petit-Saut dam, French Guiana - Emb289 P3 | ecosystem: Host-associated > Arthropoda: Insects > Digestive system > Gut ... | reverse complement strand
ATCATCCTTGACGTCATGATGCCCGAACTCGACGGACTCGAAGCATGCATGCGTATCCGCGAATTTTCTACGGTTCCGATAATAATGCTTACCGCACGCAGCGAAGACATGGATAAAATAATAGGATTTGAATACGGAGCAGACGATTATATAACAAAACCCTTCAACATCCTCGAACTCAAAGCCAGGATCCGCGCACTTCTCCGTCGCAGCGCACTTGTCAGCAACGTTACAGGTTCGGTTTTCAAAGTCGGATACATAACGATCGACACCGAAAAACGCATAGCCATGAAAGACGATGAACAGGTAGAACTTACCGTCAAAGAATTTGATGTATTCGAACTCTTATCAAAAAATCCCGGACGCGTATACAGCAGAGAAACACTGCTTAATATTATATGGGGTTATGAATATCAGGGCGATATAAGAACAGTCGATGTCCATATCCGTCGTTTGCGCGAAAAACTCGAAGCTAACCCGGCAGAACCTGAACACATAATGACAAAGTGGGGGGTCGGATACTATATCAGGGGATAGAACGACACAAAAACCCTCAGTCAGGAAGCTAAGGTTTTTCAGCAGTATACGAACAAGATTCGCACTCACTTATTTCGCAGTTTTTGCTATAGTACTTTTACTGATGAATACATATTTCCTGATGGTATCACGAGATATGATATCATCTTCAAAGCAGGAACTTGTGCAAAGTCAGGCGGTTCTGATCGCATCCCACCTTGAAGAAGCATTCGACACTCTGACAAACTTTGAAACCCTGACCGTTGACGAAGAAGAACGCATCATTCAGGTCGTTTCTTCATTAGACGTTGCAGGCGGGATGTATGCAGTCATCACGGATGCCCGGGGATATGTTTTATACGACCCGGCCGGAAAATCAGCCGAACCCGACTTTCCGATTGCGCACATCCTGAAAACACTTGAAGGAAACGGAAATAACATCGTAACATCCCGATTTGCCGGCGGGACATTTTACAGCAGTGCATTTACACCGATCGTCAGCCGAGGTGTAATAATCGGTGCTGTTTTTATTCATGATGAAGATTCGGGCCAGGGATCGATATTGCTCGAAATGCAAAACACGATAAGAAATATATCTTTGGGTGTGGGTGTTTTTTCAATAGTAGCAGTTACACTGATATTAGTATCGGTCATGCAGCGTGTCAGCAGTATCATGAATGCCATCGAATCGGTGCGTGAAGGTGAATACAGTTATCTGATAGCGATGAAAGGCAACGACGAACTTGCACAACTCGGCGATGAATTTGACAGCCTGACCGGAAAACTGAGAGAAACGGACGAAGTAAGACGAAGATTTGTCGCCGACGCTTCGCACGAATTGAGAACACCGCTTGCCTCCATAAGATTGTTGACCGACAGTATTTTGCAAAACAAAGACATCGAACGTGAAACCGTACTCGAATTCATAGGCGATATAGGCATGGAAGCCGACAGACTTGAACGAACGACCGGAAAACTGATGACCCTCACAAGACTTGACAGTCAGTTTGCCGATGAATTGACACGTGTCGATATGAAAGACGCGACGGAATCAACACTCAGGATGCTCAGACCGATAGCGGCAAACAAAGGCCTTATACTCAGAGCAGAATTGTCGGATGATTGTTTTATAAAAGCAACAGAAGATTCGGTCCACCATGTTATATTCAATCTCGTCGAAAACGCCATAAAATACAACCAACCTGACGGAAGTGTTTATGTCAGGTTGGAATCGGTTGATGATACGGTCATCCTCACTGTCAAGGACAGGGGAGTCGGCGTTCCGGAAGAAGACATACCGCATATTTTTGACAGATTTTATCGTGTTGATAAAGCTCGTTCACGCGAAGCGGGAGGCAGCGGTTTGGGACTTGCGATCGTAAAAGATACAGTCCTCGATCTCGGCGGAAAAGTTAAAGCGGAAAGACGCAAAGGCGGCGGCATGAATTTTTATGTTGTGTTCGATCAATATAAAGAGCTGTAAGTAAAGACTTCATGCGTGAATAAAGATCACACTAAAATTTTTTCACCGACCACATGTACTTTCAATAAATTTGTCGTTCCGGAATGTCCGACAGGAACACCTGCCGTCAGAACAACAAGTTCACCGTCATTTATATATCCTGCACTCGTCGCGGCCTCGACAGCATGATTGAATAAAGTTGTCGTATCGTTTTCTTCTTGTGTCAAAAGAGGTACTATACCCCAACTCATCTTGAGCTGACGCTGCACGACAGGATCCGGTGTACATGCAATTATAGGACAGTTCGGGCGATATTTGGTAACATTTCGTGCCGTGTTTCCCGACATCGATACAGTCAGGATCGCAGTCGCATCCAAATCATGAGCTGTTGTAACTGTGGCATGAGATATTGCATTTGTTATGGAAATCTCGGTTTTGCCGTCTCCTCTTCTTCTGAAATACTGATGGCGATAATCGATAGAATGCTCTATACGTTCCGCTATTTTGGACATTGCCGTTAATGCTTCGACAGGATATTTTCCGGCAGCAGTTTCACCCGACAGCATTATTGCGCTTGTTCCGTCATAAATGGCATTGGCGACATCAGACGTTTCTGCACGTGTCGGCCGAGGGTTTTGTATCATTGATTCGAGCATTTGTGTTGCTGTTATAACAGGTTTACCTTGACTCAATGTCCGCTTTATCATATCTTTTTGGATAATCGGCAATTCTTCATATTCGACTTCAACACCCAAGTCACCGCGAGCGATCATCAATCCGTCACCGGCATCGATTATTGAATCAACATTATTGACACCTTCCGCATTTTCTATTTTGGAAATGATCATTATTTGGCTTCTGCTGTCGATACGATGAAGTTCGTTGCGTATTTCCATAACATCACTCGCATTACGTACAAAAGAAGCGGCAATGAAGTCAAAATGATTTTCAACGGCAAATCGAATATCCAAACGGTCTTTTGCACTGACAAACGGTATGTTGAGCCTTACACCCGGAACATTCACGCCTTTTCTGTCAGATATTTTACCGCCGTTGACAACCCGGGTTATTATATTATTACCCGAAACAGATTCGACCAGCAACTCGATCAATCCGTCATCAAGTAATATTCTTGTTCCGGAAGAGACTTCATCGGGTAAACCTGCATACGAAATTGATACCCGTGATGAATTGCCCGTTACGGAATCGGTTGTCAAAGTAAAGTTGTTGCCCGCAACAAGATCGGTTTTACCGTTTTCAAATGAACCGAGCCTGATTTCAGGGCCTTTGGTATCCGCGAGGATCGCAACATGCAAACCTGTATCACGACATACGGTTCGCAGCAGTTCAAGACGGGCTTTATGTTCTTTGTGCTCCCCGTGCGAAAAATTGAATCGGGCAACATCGAGCCCCGCTTCCAGCATTGCTTTTAATACTTCGGGTGAATCGGTTGACGGACCGAGAGTTGCGATGATTTTTGTTTTTTTCATATATCTTATCTCCTTTGAAAGGGTTGAATACATGTTTACGATTGAAGAAGTAAATGACATGCTTGATGAAATCGCCGCAGAATTACCTGAGGGTATATTTAAAGATCTCAACGGCGGTGTCAGTTTGCTTGCCGAAACAAAAATTAGTGACAGAGATCCGGACGGCGGACTTTATACACTCGGAGAGTACCGACGAGATCAAATGGGCAGATACATTGTTATTTATTACGGTTCGATGTGTGCGGCTTACGGAAACTCGTCTCCTAAAAAAATGCGTAAGCATTTGAGAGATGTACTGACTCATGAGCTTACTCATCATTTGGAATCACTTGCGGGTGATCGTTCATTGGAAATAGAGGATGCAAAAGACTTGAGAGACTGGTATGACCGCAAAAAACGGTCAAACCGGTCTCCCGAGAAGTAATTTATGCGTGATCGACTTTGTATGCGTGCAGTGCCAGGTCGAGCACTTTGTTTGAATATGCCCACTCGTTGTCATACCATGAAAGGACTTTGACAAATGTATCATTAAGCTGAATACCTGCTGTTGCGTCAAAGATGGAGGTGTGAGGATCGCCGTTGAAGTCTGAAGATACGACAGCTTCTTCCGTATAATCGAGGATACCTTTGAGTTCGTTTTCGGAAGCACGTTTCATTTCGGCACAGATCTCTTCGTATTTTGCCGGTTTTTTAAGGTTGACCGTGAGGTCGACGACCGAAACGTTGAGTGTGGGTACGCGCATCGACATACCTGTCAGTTTGCCGTTGAGTTCGGGAATAACAACACCGACTGCTTTTGCCGCACCTGTTGAAGACGGAATGATGTTGCCGGATGCGGCTCTGCCTCCGCGCCAATCTTTACTTGAAATGCCGTCAACGGTTTTTTGTGTTGCGGTAGTGGCGTGGACTGTTGTCATGAGGCCTGACTCTATTCCCCATTTATCGTTGAGGACTTTTGCAAGCGGAGCAAGACAGTTTGTTGTGCATGATGCATTTGAAATAAGAGCCATTGATTTGTCGTATTTATCTTCGTTGACACCCATAACAAACATGGGGATGTCGGTTGTCGGAGATGTGATGACGACTTTTTTTACACCGGCTTTAAGGTGAAGCTCGGCTTTGTCTTTTTTTGTGAATACACCCGTTGCGTCAATAAGATATTCAACACCCCATTGCGGCCACGGAATTGTTTCCGCATCAAAACTTGAATAGGTGACGATTGATTTTCCGTTTACTATGAGACTGTTGTCAGTGTAGGAAACATCGTGGTTGAATCTGCCGTGGAGAGTATCGTATTTGAGCATGTATGCCATATATTTCGGCTCCATGCCGTCGTTAATGGCTGCAACTTCAATGCCTCTTTCGACAGCAGCTCTGAAAACCAATCTTCCGATCCTTCCGAATCCCGTGATTCCTATTTTTAAACTCATGAATCTTCCTCCGTTATGTATAAATATTTAATTTCCCGGGAACAATTATACTTGTTTGTCGTCAAAAAATCAAAGGATTTCTTATATTTGTACAAAAAGCACAAAACGTCGGTTGAAAATTAAAAAAGTATTGAAATCAAACAGAATTTTTGATATAATGCGTAGTTGAGGAAATCAATATACTGCGTGTTCACGCATTATTTACATTATTAGGTTAGTGTTTTTAAACAAAGACCGGTAAAATACGGGAAGTGCCGATGGAAAAAAATGTAGGGATATATGTTCATATTCCTTTTTGCAAAAGTAAATGTGCATATTGCAATTTTTATTCGCTTTCGGCATTTAAAGGCGGAGACAAGTTTATCCCCGACTATCAAACAGCCGTTATAAAACATATTGAAGAATACTCTGCACAGCTCGACGGCTATCTTATAGACACGGTCTACTTCGGCGGAGGTACCCCGAGTTACTACGGGACAAACAATTTGATCAACATATTAAACGCACTGAAAAACAACGGTCATGTACTGCTCGATTCCGAAATAACAGCAGAAGTCAATCCCGGCAGCATAACAAAAGAAGAACTCATTAAACTCAAACGTGCCGGCTTCAACAGATTGTCCATAGGTGTCCAATGTGCAGATAATATTACACTTAAAACCCTCGGAAGGACCCACACATTCGAAGACGCGGAAGAAACATTCAACAATGCCCGTCAGGCAGGATTCAAAAATCTCAGCGTCGACATAATCTTCGGGTTGCCCTCACAAGACAGAGAAGCATGGGCACAAACCGTTCAGCGCGTAGCGGGACTCAAAGCGGAACACATCTCATGTTACAGTCTCAAAGTCGAGGAAGGCACTGAGCTGTTCATGTTCAAAGACTCACCGTTTCTCCCTGACGATGATGTTCAGGCTGCAATGTACCTGTACGCAGTAGACATGTTGGCACGATTCGGTTACAAGCAATATGAAATATCAAATTTCGCACGTCGCGGATATGAATCAAAGCACAACATGAAATACTGGCTCGGTGAAGAATACATCGGTTTCGGCCCCGGAGCGCATTCATATGTCGGACAATGCAGATACAGCTTTACCGAAGACGTGGAAGAATACATTGAACAGGTCGGTCTCGGTCATAAAATCGTCGAACATGACGAACAAATGTCAGACTTTGAAAATGCAGGCGAATACCTTATGCTCAGATTAAGAACGACTCACGGAATATCCGAAGAAGAGTACTATAATATATACAGACTCAAAATGGACTTCGTACTCGAACTTCTCCGCAAATACGAAATAAGCGGATGGGCACAATTCAACGACGGAAGATGGCGATTCACACCGATGGGATTTCTGCTTTCAAACGTATTGATCGGAGAACTTCTTGAAGCACAAACAAAACAACGTACACAAATCAGTAAACCCTGGCAATCAGAAGCCGCAGGCGAAGACGCACAAATGACATTATTTGACAAACGACCCGTAGCCGCAGGCTTGTTCGGCGGAAGAAGATTGATAGGAAGAAACGAATTTTTATAATACGGTTATCCTTAAACCGATGATCTTTAACAGTCAGGAGTATCAACAGTGAGATTAGTCAGTTCAGCAAACAGAAACGGAACAAAACCGCAAAACAATGCCGTATCGGGCAGAAGAGTTGCGCATAATAACACGACCGCAAGAACCCGCCGCCCCGCACCGAATACATCCGGTGTCGCAAAAGAACCCCGCAAAGCAAAATCACACATTAAAACAGTTGCCGTGATCATGTTGATCTTCATTCTCGGTTTCGGCGCATTATTTGTTTCACTCGGTTTTTACGTTGATTCACTTGATACGGTTTTCCCGAATGTCTGGGCAGACGGAATAAACGTGTCAGGGCTTACCCGTGATGAAGTTGAACAAACACTCATAAACGAAGGCTACGAACAAAACGCGGAAGGCATATCCGTCACACTTATCTTCCCCGACAACAGCAAATTCTCCGTCACCGGAGAAGAAGTCGGTCTTTCACTCAATGCATCCGAAGCTGCTTCCAAAGCATTTGAATTCGGCAGAAACGAATCATTCTTCCGAAATGAAATAACCTACATAAGAGCACTATTCAACAGGACCGATCTGAACGACCTGAGCAGTCCGAATTATGACGACAGTATCATCAGACAACTCGCCGGTGAATATACTCTCCAATTCAACAGAACATTGCTTGACAGCAATATTGAACGTACAAATGAAGGCATCACGATAGTCAAAGGCACCGGTCTCAATCAGGCCGATGAAAACGAAGTATATAACCTTGCAAGAACAACACTCCTGCAGGCAGTTGAAGAACACGAAAATCTCACGGTCAATTATACACCCGAAGCAACATCCGACGACGGCATCGATTTGAATATATTGTTTGAATCGATCCATGTCGATGCTGTTACATCGGTTTGGGACATAGCCACATTAAGTGCGACCGCCAGCTCTGAAGGAAGAACATTCGATCTTGAAGAAGCGGAAGCAAAATTGCGAAGCGCAACCGGCGGACAAGCTATATTCATACCGATCTACACACTCTACCCGGATGTAACACAAGAAGAGATCGAAGCCCTGCTCTTTGCGCACGAGCTTGCAACCGTAACGACCCGAATGACCAATATAGCAAACAGGATCAGAAACATAACCATTGCATCCGAATCTATAGACGGACACGTCTTAAATCCCGGTGATGTATTTTCATTCAATCAGGTAGTCGGTCGTCGCACCAGAGAAAGAGGTTTCCTCGAAGCCAACGGAATCATAGGGGGCAGACTCGAACCTGTTACGGGCGGCGGTATTTGTCAGGTAACTTCCACGATGTACGCAGCTCTGTTAAGAACACAGATCACGATCAAAGAAAGAAATGACAGCGGATTTGAAAGAACCCCTCACGGACTCACCGTATCATATTTACCGTACGGCGAAGATGCAACAGTATCATACGGAAACCTCGATTTCAAATTCACAAACACAACCGATTTCCCGCTAAGGATCGACATCAAAGTCGAAGGCAGAGATATTACCGTATCACTGTGGGGTACAAACAGATACGGTGAATATACCGAGGTGGAAATGGGAGACCCGAGGATAACACCGTTCGTTGTTGAAGAACGTGATTCAGAAGACCACTATATCGGAGAAACCGAAGTATTCACTCCCGGCCAGCAAGGTGTCAGAGTGGTTACATACAGAAGGATATTCAATGCAGAGGGAGAACTTTTAAGCGAACAAACCATCACCAGCAATTACAGAGTCCAAAACAGGATCATTCTGAAAGGAACCGCAGAACGACCGCCTGCACCGCCGCCGCCTGATATATGGGACATACCGCCGAGTGACGGAGGTCATGAATCACCGAATGACGATGCTGAAGGATAAAAATCAAAATTAAATATTACGGAGGACAATATGAATTCTGAAGGAGCAGTAAGTTACAACAAAAAATCAGTCACCGATATCGATGTCGGAGGAAAAAAAGTTTTACTGAGATGCGATTTCAATGTACCCGTCGATAAAGAAACAGGAAAAATAAGAGATGAAGGGCGCATAATTGCAGCACTTCCGACAATCAACTACCTGCTCGAACATAATGCATCAGTCATTGCATGTTCACACTTCGGAAGACCGAAGGGAGAGTTCAAACCCGAATTCTCTCTTGCACCCGTTGCCGAATGTTTATCAAAACATCTCAACAAACCTGTTCGTATGGCAAAAGATGTTGTCGGAGAAGATGCACAAAAGATCGCTTCGGAACTTAAACCCGGTGAAATAATGCTTCTTGAAAATACCCGCTTCCATCCGGAAGAAGAAAAAAACGATCCCGAGTTTGCCAAAAAACTCGCAAGCCTTGCAGATATATTCGTGTCGGATGCATTCGGCAGCGTACACCGTGCTCACGCATCGACCGAAGGTGTATCTCATTATTTACCTGCAGTTTCGGGATTCTTGTTAAAAAAAGAACTGGATTTTATTGGCGGAGCGATATCAAACCCGAAAAGACCGCTTGTTGCTATACTCGGCGGTGCCAAAGTATCGGATAAACTCGGTGTTATTTCAAATCTTCTCAAAATTTCCGACGCGATCATCATCGGCGGAGGAATGGCATACACATTCTTCAAAGCAGAAGGCGGAAAAATCGGAAACTCACTTTGCGAAGATAACGAATTTGAATCAGTCCTTAAATGCAAAGAAGAAGCAAAAACAAGAGGGGTCAAACTTCTTTTACCTGTTGACTCTGTTGCGGGATCGGAATTTTCAAATGATGTCACACCCGTGACCGTAAAAAGTAATGAAATCCCCGACGGTATGATGGCAATGGACATAGGACCCGAAGCAATTGCAGATTTCACAAAAGAAATCACAGGTGCCGCAACGATTGTTTGGAACGGTCCCATGGGTGTTTTTGAATTTTCTAATTTTGCCGAAGGAACAAAAGCAATAGCTGAAGCAGTCGCAGGATCTGACTCGATATCTGTAATAGGCGGCGGAGATTCAGCCGCAGCAGTCAGAATATTCGGTGTCGAAGACAAAATCACACACATATCCACCGGAGGCGGAGCTTCACTCGAATTTATGGAAGGCAAAATACTGCCGGGCATTGCCTGTCTGCTTGATGCATAGGAGAGTTTAATGAATAAAAATTTAAGAAATACAATCATCGCAGGAAACTGGAAAATGAACATGCTGGCATCTGATGTCAAAACATTCACGGATGATTTAATACCGCAAATAAAAAATTACAAAACATGGTGCGACACGGTAATATGTACACCGTTTATTATGATCCCCGCAGCAATCGAAGCATTTAAAAACACCGATATCGGAGTCGGCGCACAAAATATGAGTCAGCATGAATCAGGAGCATACACAGGAGAAGTGTCTGCAGCTCAACTCACCGACATCGGAACACAATACGTCATTATCGGACACAGTGAAAGACGTCAATACTACGGTGAAACAGATGAATCCGTAAATGAAAAAACACTCGCCGCATTAAAAACACCGCTTAAAGCGATCGTTTGTGTCGGTGAAACACTCGAACAACGAGAAGAAGGCATAACAAATTCACTTATAACCAAACAAGTTGAAATCGCAATGAAAAATGTCCCCGGAACAAATGAACTCGAACAAATAATAATAGCATATGAACCCGTCT
>Ga0123356_10008676_pt1 | contig 10083 bp, 9 predicted proteins | sample TergutEmb28metaG_2_FD_92546 | JGI IMG/M metagenome (GOLD analysis project Ga0123356, IMG submission 92546) | Embiratermes neotenicus P3 segment gut microbial communities from Petit-Saut dam, French Guiana - Emb289 P3 | ecosystem: Host-associated > Arthropoda: Insects > Digestive system > Gut ... | reverse complement strand
GCTGCGCATCGAAACGGCGGCGTAGTGGCGAAACAGCGGTGCGGACACGCAGTGCGTTCATCGGAATGCCCTCGCAAGGCTGTGGACGCGTCAACGACGCGCCCGGCAATCAGGACGAAGCGGAATGAAACCGCCGCCGCGCGCTTATGCGCACGGCGGCGGGTAACTCAGCCGATGCTGCGAGGACTTCGCATCGCGGCCTTGCGATCAACCAACATAGGCGGTTCCCTTGCGACCCCGGCCCCACTCGCGGACCGGCCCGACCGAAAAGGACGCGTTACGTCGTTGCTGTGCCCTACGGGGCTCGCGGCACGTGCGATGCGTCAAAGAGCCGCCGCGCTCCAGTGAAGGAACGCGGCGGCGAGAGCGATATAATAGTGTCGAGCGGCGAAGTGCTATGCGTTTTTGACGATAGAGCCACTCGGAGCAAGCAAGGCAAGGTACTCCCAGGCCACTGTCGCGGCGGCGAGTGCGGTTATCTCGGAGACATCATAGGCCGGCGCCACCTCGACCACATCCATGCCGGCAAATGCGATCCGGCGCAGTTGTCGCAGGATCGCTTGCGCCTGCCATGATGCAAGGCCGCCGATCTCCGGCGATCCGGTGCCAGGGGCGAACGCCGGATCGAGCGCGTCGATATCGAAACTGAGATAGGCCGGCGCGTCGCCGACGACGGAGCGGATTTTTTCCGCAACGACGACAGGATTGCTCGCGTGCACTTCCTGCGCCGTCAGCACCGTCACACCGTGGCCGAGCGTCCAGTCCCAGACGTCTCGCTGCACCGGCGAGCGGATGCCGATCTGGATCATCCGGCGCGGCTCGACCAGACCTTCCTCGATCGCGTGATAGAAGACAGAACCGTGTGCGTACGGCTGCCCAAAATTGGTCGGCCAGGTATCCACATGCGCATCGAAATGCACGAGCGCGAGCGGGCTGCCGAGCCGCTTTGACAGCACACGCAGCAGCGGCAGCGTGATAAGATGTTCACCCCCGAATGCGAGCAGATGTCCGATCCGAGCCGCGTGTTGCTCGATCCGTTGCAGGCTGGCGGAGATGTCGCCGAGCGCAATGGGGAAATCGCCGATATCGGCCACGTCGAGCCTCGCCGGCTCGATCCAGAAAGCGGGATGATCGCCATCGGTCAGCATGCGGCTGGCACGGCGGATGGCCTGCGGCCCGTCGCGCGCTCCGGCGCGATTGGTGGTGCCGATGTCGAGCGGAATCCCGGCAACGACGAAGGCCGCGTCATGATTGGTGCGGTTGACAGAGAGGAAGGTCGGTGATGCGGCGAAGGTCGGCGTGTCAGCCATGACGGCCTCTGTCATTGCGGGGAACGCAGCAGGCCGGTCATCGCCGGCCGCGTCCGGACCAGCCACGCCGTTGCTGCCTGCGTGAAGGCAAGACACGGACGGCCGCGACACGCCCGAACATGACATGAGGCATCTGTTGCTGCATCACGCATCGTCTGGTGAGGGCACGCGCTACCGCACGACGACATTTCTGAACTGCCATGGATCATCGGAATCGATGTCTTCGGGGAAGAGACCGCTGCGTCCTTGCAGCGGTGTCCAGTCTGTGTATGCGCCGGTGAGGCGGCCAAGGTAGGGTTCCATGATCGAGAGCACGCGTTCATGATCGAGATCGTCGGCTTCCACCACCCCACGCCGCGGGTTCTCGAGCGCCCACACCATTCCCGCCAGTACCGCCGCGGTCACCTGCAAGCCGGTCGCATTCTGGTAAGGTGCAAGCCGCCGAGTCTCCTCAATCGATAACTGCGAGCCGTACCAGTAAGCATTCTTCGCGTGGCCGTACAGCAGGACACCAAGTTCGTCGATGCCGTCGACGATCTCGTCATTCATGAGCCGCCAGCGTGACTGCGCGCGGAACGCGTTTCCCTGCAGCTCATGCAGCGACAGAATCGCATCATCGCACGGATGGTAGGCGTAATGGCAGGTCGGCCGGTACGCCACATCCTTACCATTGCGCAGCGTCAGGTAGTCGGCGATGCTGATCGATTCATTATGTGTGATCAGATAACCCTGAATAGACCCGGCAAGCGGCGTCCAAGTCCGTACGCGTGTTCCTGCACCGGGACGTTTCAGATAAATCGCCGCATCGCACCCGAACGTATGCCGCGCACCCTCGGGTGGAAGCTGTTTTTCATGTGTGCCCCAGCCCAGTTCCGATGGCTGGAATCCCTCCGACAGGAAACCGTCGATCGACCAAGTGTTGACGAACTCGTCCTTCTGTTTGGCGATGCTGGCGCGCTGCGTGTCGCGTTCGGCTATGTGGATGCCCTTCACGCCGAGATCGCGTGCCAGTCGGCCCCACTCCTCGCGATTTCTCGGAGTTGCCTGGCCGTCGGCGAGGTGCAGCAATGCGCGCTTCACCAGATGGCTGACCAGGCCGGGATTCGCGCCGTGCGCGATCACCGCGGTCGGATCAGCCTGTCCGCGTCGCAGCGCCAGCGCTGATTCGCGCAATGCATAGTTGGAGCGCTCCGACAGCGACTTCGCCGGATCGGTATAGCCGCCGGGCGGCGGTTCGATGCAGGTGTCGAGATAAAGCGCGCCATGCTCGCGGCACAGCTCCACGAGCGCGACGGACGACACGCCCACCGACAGGTTTACCAGGAAGCCGCCCGGCGCCAACAAGGGCGAAAGGATCGGGCGCAAGGTGTCCGGCTGCAGCGACACCTTCTCGAAGCGTATGCCGGCAAATTCGGCGATGCCGCGGTCGGAGTCGTTAGGATCGATGATCACGATGCGGTCCCGCGCCACGTCAAGGTGACGCAGGATCAGCGGCAGGCTGCCCTTACCAATCGAGCCGAAGCCGATCATCACCAGCGGCCCGTCGATGCGGGCGTGGATATTGGAATTCACCATAAACCAAAGCCTCCGCAGCCGGTCCGCTCCATAATAGTCAAATCCCTGCGCGTCTATCGCGAAATGGTGACGGCAGGGGCCTCCCTCTGGCGGTTACCGGTGCAACAAGGGAACGACCGCCAGCACCACTTCGACCACGATCAAGAGCAAGATCAGGGCCTCCAGCAATTCGGCACGCTGCGCCGAAGCTTCATCGTGCAATGCGGTATAGGTATCACGGATGATCGACAGTTTGCGGTCTACCGCAGCACTGATCGAGCGCACGCGGAACAGGTCCAATGCTGCGGCATAGATGCGCGCAAGATACACGTCCTCAGTGACCTGCAACGCGTTGTCGATGCGCTCGGTCAGCTCCGTCACCTCGGCGACGAGCGTGTGAAGTCTGCGCGCCAACTCAGCGAAACGCCGCGACGCCAGCAAACCCCGTGCACCGCGCGCACTCTCCACCAGGTCGTACATGCGCGGCAGCTCAGCATCCAGCAACTCATCGTAGTACCGCATTTCCAGGAATTGAGCATTGGCGACCTCGATCACGTCCAAAACGTCGGTATCGCCCCGCGGTTCGTAGATGAAAGCTCGATCCCAAGTCAGTACGACCAAGTCGTCGTAGTAGTAGGAGAACCGCTGCCGCAACAGGCCCTGTCGCGCCAGTTCTGAAAGCGGGCGATGCTCGCCCGACAGCAACGGCACCAGATCAACCCGCTGCAACAGCGCGTCAGCGGTCAAGGGTTGATCAAATGCCTGGACCAGCCCCACCAGATAGTCTTCCTCGACGGCGGCCGAATGTTCCGGGCGTTCCAACGCCGCGGCGAGCGGTTCGCGAACCTGGGCGAGCAACCGCGCCCAGACCTCGGCTGCGGCGACTAACGCATGCTCGACCTGGTTCAGCCGCTGCAGGAAGCCCTGCCAAACCGTGTCGGTGACCGGCACGCGCAACGCAATGGAGATTGCACCGAAATCATAGAGCCGCACGGTCACACTGGCAGTGACCTTCTGACCGTCGAGTTCCAAAATGACCGGATCCAGCGGTAGCGCCAGCGGGGGAACGCCGAACGCCATGGCTTTGGGCGGGGTCGCCGTCAGGCGCAACCGGCTCGATGCGCGGGCCTGTGCGGCCCACAAGGATTGGGCCCGCGTCAGATCGATCGCGTAGGCAACATCGAACAAGCGCAGGGCAATGACCGCGCCCGCACGGACGACGAGCTCAGTTTCGCTCATGCGGCGGAGACGTACAGGGGCAAGTGGGAGACCGGACAACGACCCGAGCGGGAACTCACTGCGGCTGCTTCCTTCCGGACCTGACCGGGTTGGCGAGGCGCCCGTCCGCCGCCGGCCTCCCACGCCTGCATATCATGCCGTGGGGGGAGAAGGGCAAGGCACGTCCTTTGTCCTGGTATGACCGCAAGCCGCGATGACGGAAACGCCGGGGGGGGTTGGAAGCGGCGGACGACTGGGCTTCTCTTGCGGGATGCCACAGATCACGCTGAACGGCCAAACTGACTGGCACGGATGGCGCACGGCGACCCGCGCCCTTGTCCTGTCCAAGGTGCCGCCCGAGGACGTGCATTGGGCGGTCCGCAGCCAAGAGCAAGACGCAGGCAACGAGCTTCCCGCAGGTGCCAACGGCTTCCACGTGCCGCGCACGCTGGTGACGCTGGCCTCGCTCGCCCTTCAGGCTCGCGATCCGCAGCGGTTCGCTCTGCTTTATCGTCTGGTCTGGCGTGCCAATGGCGGCGAGAAAGTGCTGCAATTGACCGACGACGCCGACCTTCTCCGACTGCACCAGCTCGCCTACGCCGTCCGCGCCGAGGCGCATCGCATGCGCACCATGCTGCGCTTCCTTGATGTGCAGGAGGACAGCGATCGCCGCTTCGTTGGCTGGTACGCGCCGGCGCATTACGTTCTAGCGGCCAACGCGCAGCTCACTGCGCGCCGGTTTCCCAACCTAATCTTCTCCATCCTCACGCCGGAGGGTGGTGCGCACTGGAACGGCGCCGAGTTGCGGTTCGGCGAGGGTGCCGATGCATTCGCCGATGATGCGGAGCTGGCGCGCTGGTGGCAGGCGCACCACGTGCGTCTGTGGCGCGATGCCCGTGGCGGCGCGTCCATCCCGGAAGCAGAACCGCTGGACGAAGCGCCGCGCTCGCCCGACCGGGCGGCGCTCGGACCCGTGATGCTGCCGGTCCGTGCCGATCCGCAGATCGTGGAAGCAAGCAGTTCTGCCGCGGCCTGCCAGCGGTGCCCGCTCCATCAGGCGGCGACGCAGACCGTGTTCGGCGAGGGGCCGGAAGGCGCCAGCGTCATGTTCGTCGGCGAGCAACCGGGTGACCAGGAAGACGTGATCGGCCGCCCGTTCGTCGGCCCGGCGGGGCAGATGCTGGACCGGGCGATGGAGGAAGCCGGCATCGACCGTCGCACGGTCTACGTCACAAACGCCGTGAAGCATTTCAAGTTCACGATGCGCGGCAGGCGACGCCTGCACCAGTCACCCGAGGCGCCCGAAATCCAGGCCTGTCGCTTCTGGCTTGACGTCGAACGCGTGCAGCTGCGACCCAAATTACTGGTGTTGATGGGCGGCACCGCGGCGCGCGCGGTCCTCGGGCGGCCGGTGACGATCGGCCGCGAACGCGGCCGTCCGTTCCACATGGAGGATGGCCAGTTGGCGTTCGTCACCGTGCACCCGTCGTTTCTCCTCCGCGTGCCGGACGAGGAAGCCCGAGCGCGCGAATACCGCGCGTTCGTGAGCGACCTACAGGCAGTGCGCCGGCTGGTGGCTTGAGCGCCGCTTCGCGCGGCAAGACGGCAGGCGCTGGTTACGCCACCGCCCGAGCGACGTCGGACGGGATCCGAAAAACGCGTTGCACGCCGACCACCTGCCTCAGGTTGCCCTCTACGTAGTGCACCAATTCCGGCGACATCGCCTCGAGTGCGATCTCAACGTGGGTCACACCACCACTGCGGTGCGCCCACATGCGGTCGGGGATGAGATCGCGGCGGGCGAACGGTTGCAGGAGCCGCGGCAACAGCCCCGGTGAGGTCTCGGCATCGAGCATGAAGCGGACGGCAACGCCACACGGCACCGCAGCATCGGGTAAGATTTCGGACATGAAATGGGGTCTCCGGATCGACGACGACAAAGAAAAAGCCAAAGGCTCCCGGCTGCGTCACGCAGCCGGGTGGCTAATTCGCGTCGTGGATATCCGGAGCAACATGGCGTCGCGCTATAGCATCATTGCGCCGGCCAATCCAGCGCCGGGAGCCGCGCCAACGGCACTTGTCGCATCGACAGCGTGCGGTGTTGCAGTGACAGCGGCACTTCCACCTCCGATGGACCACCGTCGGCGGGCGTATGCGCCATCAGCGATAGCAACGCCTTCGCGGCGATCGCCGCGCCCTGGGTCATGATGCCACGCGTGGCGAGCGCATTGGCGGTCGCCGTGTAGCCGATCATCGTCGCGCTGCCCGTACCGGTCGGCTGCAGATCGGGGTCCAATTGCAGCTCTGCCTTGGCGCGTAGCTGCAAAGGTCCCCAAACTGCCCGCAATGCGTTGACATGCAGTACCCCACCATCGTTGCGCCAGGTGATGGCCCGTTCATTGAGACCGCCCTTGGCAGGCAATGGCCCGCCCAGCACCGCATCGGTGGCGAGCGAAGCAATCCGTTGCCCAAGCGGCCAGTCAGGCCCTGCCGGCAGGATGATGCCGGAGGCGTTGAGTGAGATGGAGACAGCTGGTTCGCCCGCTATTGCCTCGGGCGCCATGCGGACGTGAGTCGTCAGATCATGGACAGTCACGGTCCGGCCGGGACTGCCTGCCGTCAGGGCCTTGGCGAACATGGCCGCAGACGCCGGCTGTCTCGTGGCCTGGAGTGGTACGGCAACGACGAGCCGGCCGGCAGAGTATGGCAGGTCCGGGCCGCCGGCGACGCGAACGCGCCCCACACCAGACGCATCGATTTGCAATGTCGTCGGACGTAAGGCGGCAATTCGGAGGATGACGCGATCAGATTGCCACGCGATGCCACCTCCGGCAAACGGTGGACCGTGGTCGACCGCCACATGGCGCAGGTAGAGCGCGGCGGCGAACGGCCATCCGCCGGCCCGCTGATCTTGCGCACTGATCTGCCATCCAGCCGCTCGCTGGGCTGCTACCCAGTCGCTCAGGCCTGCTGCAAGACGCCGCGTTGCGAACATCCAGACTGCGGCATCGCCGGCTACGATCAGGAGCAAAACGGCAGCGATCCACAGCCAACGGCGCATGCAGCCTCGCACGGGGATTGGGGCGCGCTTATAGGCAACGGATGGCGCCGGGCCAATCCGGCCACGGCCGCTGCGCTCGACGCGGAATTCTTTGGACAGACACAACCGCAACGCGAAGAGCGTGATTTGTCCCCATAGGTTGGAAACCCTGCGGAAAGGGTTGGCACCGAACATTTATCCATCGTTATCAGTGTCTTGTAGGCCCAGGCTGCGGTCTTCTGGCAGCGCCGGCGCGAGTCAGCCCACAGAATTGTCCACAAGCCTCGCTGCCGTTTCCGGGTCGGTGTGGAACGCCGTCTCCAACGCCGACAACAACTTCCCGCGCGGTGTGTGTGGTGCGATTGGCGTCAGCAGCGTGATGTGGACCACGCCCGGCTGCTTGCGGAATGCCCGTCGGCCCCAGCGGAGGCCGGAGTCGGTCACCACTGGGATCACTGGCAGGCCGGTGTGCGCCGCAAGTGCGGCGACACCCGGCTGCAAGGGCAGAACCATCCCGGGCTCGGCGCGCGTGCCCTCCGGGAAGATGATGATTTGCCGACCTTCCTGTGCGGCTCGCTGGCCGTCGCGCAACAAGCTGCGCAGTGCGGCAGCGCCGGCATTGCGGTCGATCGCAATCATGCCCGCCTCGCGGATCAGCGCTCCAAACATGGGTACCCGCAGCAGCTCGCGCTTGAGTACGTAGCAGGCACGGGGCAGCAGGGTGAGCCACACGACTGTATCGAGTGCCGATTCGTGGCGGGACGCGATCAGCGCGCAGCCACTCGGCAGTTCACCCTTCACCTCGACGCGAATGCCACAGATCACCCGCGCCGATGCCACAACGAGTCGCGCCCAGAACATCGCCAGCTGCAGCACTTGGTGCGGCGCGAGAATTCGGATGAGGGTGCCGTATAGCGAGAGGAAGAACGTGACGCTAAAGAACACGACGTTGAATAATGCGGAGCGCAGAAACATCATGGGATGCGCGCGGGCGGTGTTGCCAGGCCGGGGCTGAACATCGAGAATCCGCTCCGGGCAACCAGGAACTTGGTGAACTCGTCGACTTCCAGCCGCAGTGCGAGCGTGCGCCCGTCGCGTCCAGTCAAACCGGGCGGCCGCACCGGCAAAGGATACAGCGCGACGCCGGCCAGCACACGATGTAGCTCCGTCAGCGCGCGTGGCATGTGATAGAAGGCCGTTACCACGATCAGCGAGTGGATGTCATACCGACCGACCCAGGCGGCCGTCTCCAGCGCGTTGCCGCGTGTCGAGGTCGCAGCGTGGCCGAGTGTGACCCGGCCAACCAGCGGCGCAGCATGCAGCCCGGAAAGATGGGCCAAATCGGCGAGATCGACCCCGGTGCCGGCGCCCGACACGAGCAACCGCGCGGCGCGGCCCTCCTCTAACAGACGCAGCGCCGTCTGAATGCGATCGGCGCCGCCAGTCAGCGCGACGATGCCGTCGGCGCGTGGCGGCGGTTCATACGGCCGGTGGATGAGATGGACGAACCACGCGAAGCCGAGGCACCAGGCGACGAGGGCGAGGGCCAGTGGCGCCGCCAGCTGCAAGAGGCGTCGTCGCGTGGTCATGGCAATCGCCGCAACCACCGGCGAACGGTACCTTGCGCCGTGGCGAAGCCAATGGCGGCGGCAACGAATGGCAGGACGGGCAAAGCGAGCCAGACCGTCGCCGGCAAGCCGGCCAGGATGCCGGCCGGCGTCTCCGCCGGCGCCTGAAGCCCGATAAACGGCGCGGTCATTCCGGCAAGGGTGAGCAAGACCGGCAGCGCCAGGACCGCACCGGCAATTGCCCCGCAGGCGGCGAGCAAGGTGGCGCGGGCCGCAAACCGCGCGGCAATATAGCCGTCCGTCGCGCCGAGGCCATGGACGATCTCAATCGCCTCGCGCCGCGCGGCAAGGCCTGCGCGGGTTGCGACCGCGATCACGGCCGCGGCGACGCTACCGACCAACAGGAGTGCCAGTCCCGCGCAGGCTTGCAGACTGCGCGCGAGCACCGTCAGCCGGTGCAACCAGATACCGTGGCTTTCGGTCAGTGTGCCCGGGGCGGTGGCTTCCAGCCGCGCAGCGAGTGGCGCCACATCGATGCCCGGGTCGGAAAGACGCACCGCGATGACGGCTGGCAGCGGTACCGCCAGTCGGTCTCCGCCCGCGCCGAGCCAGGGGCGAAGCAGCTGATCCAGTTCGCTCTGGCTGAGCTCGCGGGCTTCGGCGATACCCGGCGTGCCGCGCAAGAGGTCAAGTGCGCGCCCGACGCGGGTGCCACCGTACTGGGCTGCGTTCCCGTCGGGGTCGGGCACCTGCACGGTCAGGACCGCACCCGCGCCCTGCTGCCAGTGCCGCGCCAGCGATGCGGCGCCAACCCATCCGGCGAGAGCAAGCGCGGCGAGGAACGCCATCGCCGCGACCAGGTACGGCAGGATGCTGTCGACCCCCGCGCGTCGCAGGCCGAGCTCGTCGAAACCGGCTGGGCGAAGGGAGATCGCGCGCATGGTGCGGGCCTCGCAATGACACGGGAACGCCTACTCATGCCCGACCAGCCGGCCGTTCTCCAGCCGCAACGCCGGCGCCTTATGCCGTGCAATCAGCGTCTCGTTGTGGGTGGCGACCACCACCGTGGTCCCGAGGCGGTTGAGTTCCTTGAACAGGCCCATCAGCCGCTGGGCTTGTGTGTCGTCAAGATTTCCGGTCGGCTCATCGGCCAGCAGCAGCGACGGTCGGGTGATCACGGAACGCGCGATCGCGACGCGCTGTTGCTCACCTCCCGCAAGTGCCAGTGGCCGCGTGCCGAGTTTGCGACCGAGCCCGACCCAGTTGAGCATCTCGGTGACATCGGCGCGGATCTGCCCCTCCGGCCGTCCGGCCAGACGCAGCGGCAGCGCCACGTTGTCGAACGCCGAGAGGTGAGGCAGCAGGCGGAAATCCTGGAACACGACGCCGATGC
>Ga0123356_10008675_pt1 | contig 10084 bp, 7 predicted proteins | sample TergutEmb28metaG_2_FD_92546 | JGI IMG/M metagenome (GOLD analysis project Ga0123356, IMG submission 92546) | Embiratermes neotenicus P3 segment gut microbial communities from Petit-Saut dam, French Guiana - Emb289 P3 | ecosystem: Host-associated > Arthropoda: Insects > Digestive system > Gut ... | reverse complement strand
GTTGACGAGTCGGTCTCACGCAACATGAATTCGCGAACCATGTCAGGCGGGGAACCGAGCAGCATTAAGCGAAACCTCATGTGTGCCGTGAGGCAACCGGCTTTGAGCCGGCTGTCAGGTTAGCGGGCATATTATATTTTCAAAGGCCGGTGTGCGATCTTTCGTTGGCGTAAGTGACAGTCTTTAATCTAATTCATATGCATCCGACAAATACAGCCGGAGGGAAAATCGTGTATCAAGCTCTTTACAGAAAGTATAGACCTCGTCGTTTTAGTGATGTTGTAGGTCAGGAACACATCACAGAAACTCTGCGTCGCCAGGTAATCAGCGGCAGGCTTTCTCACGCTTATCTTTTTATTGGAACACGAGGTACCGGTAAAACGACATGTGCGAAAATACTCTCCCGCGCAGCAAACTGCCTTAGTCCGGAGGATGGCGACCCTTGCAATAAGTGTATTGCATGCATTGGCATTGAAGACGGCAGTATTCTTGATGTTCTGGAGATTGACGCCGCCTCAAATAACAAGGTCGATGATGTTCGGGCTTTGCAGGATGAAGTTATTTTTTCTCCTGCGTCTGTTAAAAAACGTGTCTATATCATAGATGAAGTCCATATGCTCTCATTACAGGCTTTTAATGCGTTGCTCAAGACACTGGAGGAACCCCCTAAGCATATACTTTTTATACTCGCTTCAACTGAACTTCATAAGGTTCCGGCAACTATTCAATCCCGATGCCAAAAGTTCTCATTTAAACGATTAACTCCGGCAACGCTTATTGCCCGACTTAGTATGATCGCCTCCGCCGAAGGGCTTACTCTTACCGACGAAGCTGCCGATAAACTGGCAACGTTGGCAGATGGTTCCATGCGTGACGGCGAATCGCTTCTTGACCAATGTGCATCATCCGAGTTTATTGACTTGGCACGTGTTCAAAACACTCTTGGACTTTCCGGACATCAAGAGTTACAGCAACTGGTCAAAAGCATAGTTGACCGGGACATGATGGCAACTCTCAGTAAACTTGATGAACTATATGATGATGGCAAGGATATGGTATCTTTACTTGGCGATATGTCGATTATATTTCGCGATTTACTTATAAACAAACTCGCTCCCGGTTCCAGTCTGCTTGATTCCGGATTTGAAGCAACCGTTCTATCAGAGCTATCAAGAAGGACAACCCCGGAGAACTTGTTTTTCTGTCTTGATGTTCTTAAAACGTCACTCGCCGGCTTATCACGCAGCGGTGGATCGAAGCTCACTGTTGAGCTTTGTCTTATCAGGATGTGCAACGATCGATTGTCTGACGATACAACAGCACTCCTTTCGCGTTTATCGAATCTGGAAAACGGATGCGTTACGCCAAAACCCGAAACCGGAGAGGTCACGGAAAACATCGATATGACCGTATCGGTCAATTCCGTTGTGCCTGCTGACATTGAAACCTCCGTCGAGGATGATGAGATAGCTACTGTTTTACCGGAAGTAACCCCTGAGTCGACCGTAGATCCAGCCCCAATCGAGGATCCGGAGGAAGCCACTGAGGAAGCCCCGAAGGAGGACACAGAAGAGACCCCGGAGGAGTCAGTCGACACGGGTATAGCATCGCAAGAGTCTGGATGCTTCTGGACGGATACACTAAAAAATCTCGAAAGTGATCCTTCTGTTCATGCGCTGCTTAACGATAGGACGATCGTTCAGGCAGAACAGAACGATAATATTCTTACCATATTTATTACTGATGCCTTTATAGCTGGTTCGATCGAGAATGAGTCTACAACGACCCTAATAAAAGAAGCCGCAAAAAAGGTACTCGGGTTTGACATAATACTGCGAATTGAGGTTGGAAGTATCGACGCCAACGAGAGTAAACATAGTAAGCTGGAAAGCTTAAGTACATTTGGTATATTCAATTTCGAATAGCGATGTGAGAGGTAACTCTTGCGTCTCAAATAAGGAGGATAAGAGTTTGGCAAAAAAAGGTGGATTTCGAGGCGGCGGCATGGGCGGCGGCATGAATATGAACATGATCAAACAGGCTCAGAAAATGCAAGAGGACCTGCTTAAAATGCAGGCCGAGATGGAAGAAAAGACATACTCCGCACAGTCGGGTGGCGGAGCAGTTACTGCTGTAGTAACCGGTAAACGTGAGCTTGCAGAGCTTGTAATCGAGCCGGATGCAGTCGACCCTGAGGATGTCGAAATGCTTCAAGATCTCATCGTAGCCGCTGTAAATGAAGCGATGCGAAAAGCAGAGTCAGGCATGAACGAGTCTATGTCAAAAGTTACGGGTGGTTTAAACCTGGGGTTTTAACGTGACGGATAAATAATGGGTGCAGACGCCACACAGCATCTGCACCCTTCTTTTTATTATTTATTTTCGGCTTTACTCCATTTCGAGTGAGCTAAGAACACGGGAAAGCGCTTCCTTCTGCTGCTCATTTTGATATTTTATTACCAAGACAAGCGCAACGTCGCTGTTGTCAAGATCAACTATCCAGGCTTCATACATCTCACCACCGGCCATAGCTGACACATGATAACCGCTGACCGGTGAACCGTGAATTGATTGCTCTCCGGTAAACTCTGCTGAGCCACTGCCTGAGTAGCTGTTTAAAAACGATTCAGCGTTCTCTGCAACTCCCTGCTGTGTTATTGCCATGAATCTTATCTCAAGCTCTGCAGCGCCTTCGCCGGTGTATCTGAAAAACCAATCAAGATCGCCCTCTTCATACTCAAATAACTCTTCACTTGCAAATATTACAAGCCGGGTGTTCTCAGAAACCAAGAGATCACGACGTGTGCCAAGGGGCGGGGGACGCGGTGAGTTCGCAAAGAGATCTGAAAAATCATCTCCGGTCGGATCATCTCCATCGGCATCATCTCCATCGGCATCATCTCCATCATTACTCTGTGAACCTCCGGAAATAACTGCTCCCGAGTCTGCCGGTTCGATACCTCTGTTAATAACAATCAGTTGAATACAGAAGACGATTAGCGCTATCACACAAACAAGCGTGAGAGCTAAGAGCATATTTCTTGTAATATTACTCATTGGCTTTCCCTCCACGATATAGTACTAAGCAATGATTCTTTTTTATGTTATGTCAGTTTTTCAATACCTATGTTGATACGTCTGAGCGTCTCGTCTCGACCCAGAATGAAACATATCTCAACAGCTCCTCCCGGTGTTACTGCTTTACCGGCTGCAGCTATACGGATAGGCCACATCAACGTCGCATTTTTTACTTCCAGTTCCAATGCCAGGGATATAAGCGTATCGTGTATGGACTCGCTTGTCCAATCGGAGATCGCCTTAAGCGTTTTTTCGGCGGCTATCAGCATATCTCTTGATATCGCTCTGTCGGTTTTTGACTTTTTGTGCACAAATAGCTCTGTATCATAATTTGGAAGACTTTCAAAAAAGTCGATTTTCTCCGGAATATCAGTCAACTTTTCGCAGCGAGCATGCAAAATCCCGGCTATTGCCTTAATTGAGATGTTCTCGCTTTTTATAACGCTGCAAACATATGGTCTTGCTATCTCTGTAAACGCTTCAGTCGACATGGCTCGTATATACTCTGCGTTAAAGTGATTTAGCTTCTCAATGTCAAAAATCGCAGGTGATTTTGATATCCCACCGACATCAAACACCTCGATCAGATCCTTAAGCGTAAACATTTCCCGCTCTCCACCCGGACTCCAACCAAGTAAAGCCACATAGTTGAGCACTGCATCCGGGAGATAACCCAAATCAAGCAGATCATCATATGTCGGGTCACCATGACGCTTCGATAGCTTATGCTGCGCATCACGCATTATCATCGATACTGTGATATACACCGGGATTTCCCAGCCAAATGCCTCGTAGAGTAAGTTATACTTCGGAGCTGAACTGATGTATTCACTGCCTCGCATAACATGTGTTATGCCCATCAAATGGTCATCAATGACATTTGCAAAATTATACGTCGGAAGACCGTCGCGTTTTAGTAACACCATGTCGTCAAGGGTTTTGTTCTGTGTTGTGACTTCACCGAACACTACATCGGTCACAGTTGTCTCTCCATCGCGGGGTGCTTTCATGCGTACTACATATGGTTCTTCTGCATCTGCCTTGCTTTTTGATGACTCATATGGAAGTAAACGGCAAGGGTCATCCTTTATCTCATAGTTGCTTTCTTCTTCGGTAGTTTCTTGTTCTTTTGGCTCGCAGAAGCAGTAATATGCTGCACCTTTTTCACATAACAGTTCCGCATACGGCTTATATAACTCGCGTCGTTCACTCTGTGTATATGGGGCGACAGGACCGCCAATATCAGGTCCTTCATCGTAGTGTAGCCCGGCATTTTTAAGTGTCTTAATTATGACCTCTGTTGCACCATCGACAAATCTGGCTGTATCTGTATCTTCTATGCGTAAAATGAATGTGCCATTTTCTCTTTTTGCCAGAAGGTATGCATAAAGCGCCGTACGCAGTCCACCGACATGCATATATCCCGTCGGGCTTGGAGCAAATCTTGTCCTTACTTTACCGCGGGGTATTTTTCCTTCCAGTTCTTCAAGCCTGTTTTTATCCATCTAAATGGCCATTCCTTTCATTGCTCTGCTTTCCCTACCGGTGTGTGCACCCACTTGACAGTTCTACTGCTTCTTTGCTTTCTCCAGCTCTTCTTTTTCAAGTTCAAGATACGCAACTTTTCCTACTAACGTTTTTGGCAACTCTTTTCGGTATTCAAAATCAGCCGGCATTGCGTACTTAGCAATGGTTTTCTTGCAATGCTCGTATATAGATGCTTTTATTTCGTCAGTAGCCTCTTGATCATCTCGCAGTATAATAAATGCTTTTATTCTTTGCATTTTGTAGTCGTCCGGCACACCGATTACACAGCTTATGAGCACTTTTTCATGCGACTCGATCGCATTTTCCAGTTGTGTCGGGTATACACTATATCCGGAGGTTACTATCATCCGCTTTATTCGCTGGCGAAAGTATATGAATCCTTCCTCATCCATCGTTCCGAGATCACCGGTGTGCAGCCATACTCTCCCGTCTGCATGGGTTTGCAAGGTTTTTGCTGTTTCTTCTTCGTTGTTATCATACCCCTTCATCACCGTCGGACCGGATATGACTATCTCGCCTTCCTCTCCATAAGGAACCGTTTCCTGTGTTCCACTGCGTACGATTTTGTAGAGCATATCGGGGTATGGTATTCCTATACTGCCTTCCTTATGGAATTTTTTTGGTGTCAAACAGCTTGCTGTAACGCATTCCGTGAGTCCGTAGCCTTCGCGCACCTGCTCTGTCGAGCCGCACTCCTTCAGCAACGCATCGACTTTTCGCTTTAACTCTATTGATAAGGAGTCCCCACCGGAGAAAATACCTTCCATTTGTGACATATCGATGTTTCTGATATCAGGATGCCTGAGCATAGCTTCATAAAGTGTCGGAACGCCTGCAATATAATGCGGTCTCTGGCTTCTGAGGATCTTAACATATCCTTCAAGCGAGAACTGAGGAATAAGCAGCGCGGTTCCTCCGGCAACAAACGCGGTATGCAAACAAACTCCAAGACCAAATCCATGGAACACAGGCATGATCGCCAACATCTTGTGGCTTGGGACAACACAGTCACCTGCAGCTTCTGTTTGCATTGCCAGAGCATTAAAGTTCAGATTTGTCAGAAGAATTCCCTTGTTTGTACCTGATGTCCCTCCGCTGTACAGTATTGCTGCTACATCATTGCCGAGTTTGCCTGCATCGTATTGCCCTGTATACCCTCGACCACGCTCCATAAGATCGGCGTATCTGAGTATTTTTCCACCGGTCGGACGTCGTTGTATCTTGCGTCCTTTTGTCAGCCGGTACAAATGTTTTTTAATGCCCTTCAGACCATCATCGGCTCCTGCCAGAATTAGCGTTTTCACATTTGTTCTGGGCAGGATATCTTCAAGCTTTTGCGCAAATTGATCAAGTGTCAGGACTGCAATGCTATTGCTATCATTTATGTACCCTACAAGCTCTTCTTCCGCAGACAGAGGATGTACCATGTTTGCGACAGCTCCCATTAGATTTAGCGCGTAGAACACGATAACAGCCTGCGGTGTGTTTGGCATACATATTGTGACTCTGTCATCTTTTTTTATATCAACAGCCAGTAGCCCGCGAGCGCATAAACGGATTTCGTCAGCAAAAACTCTGAATGTTTGTTTGCAACCGAAAAACTCATAAGCGGCTATATCTGGGTACTTTTCCGCAGTTTTAAAAATTAGCTGCGCCATCGAACAATCCGGGTAATCCAAGGTGTGTGGCACGCCGTCGTAGGAGTCGAGCCATGGTGATTTAACTGTCATCTATTATTTATCCTTCTATTTGCTTCTCTGAGCTCTTTAATTCGGTGAAAAGTCTATCATAGTTTTTTAGATACTTCAAGTAACCTCTCTCGTGTATTGTCTTCAGGGTTTTCTATCACATGATCAAGAAGCTTGTTTAATTTTTCTCCCAGTTCCCGTCCTGCCGGATGTCCAAGTCCTAAAAGATCACGACCGTCAATAGCGAGTTCGCTAAGTGTAGTACATTCATTACTCGCAAGAACATTATCCAGCTTTTCAAGCGAGCTGCCCGCATAAAACCCATTGTCGCTATCATCAGCGTTTTCATTACTTTTGACCGCTTCGGTCATCTTTATGTCGCTGACTGCCGCAGCGCATCGTACAACTGCAACATCATTTTTTGACAAGAGTTGTTTTATGGCATTTTTCTCCTCCGGGAAATCGGATATCGCTAATGCGCGTAAACATATTTTAATGGTTTTACCATCGAGATGCATGGAGTGCAGTAACTCTGTTGTTGACTCTATGTATTGCTTTTCGAGTAATATCGCACAGAAAGCACACCACCGCAACATGGGTTCCGCCGGCAGATATGCAAGTTTTTCTAAGCCTTCAGGACTTTTTCCGGAAATAGCAATGTACTTGTCGAGCAAACCGATTTTTATCATTTCTCCTACCAGCTCCGGCTTTTGTGACATAAGCGTTTTTTCCAGTTCAATACGAATTCGCTCGGGACTTAAGCGACTTGCCAGATTTGCATTTGCATATATCGCTTGTTTTGTTTCTTTCTCGATAGCAAATCCCAGCTCTGCACTGAAACGTAGTGCCCGGAACATTCGAAGCGAATCTTCTGAGAACCTTGTGTTCGGTCCTCCGACACATCTGATTACACCGTTTTTAATATCCTCGAGACCGCCGTATGGGTCAATCAGCTCTCCGTCAGCGGACTCCGCAATTGCATTTATCGTAAAATCGCGTCGACTCAAGTCTTCAGTTAGGTTCGATACAAACTCCACATCTTCCGGATGGCGTCCATCAAGATACTCTCCTTCCGTTCTGAATGTGGTTACTTCTATAGAGCCTTCCGGTTCTACAACAGTAACTGTTCCGAACTTCTCCCCCGTTAGCACTGTTTTTGGAAAAAGTCTTGCAACATCTACCGGTGTTGCAGATGTTGCCAGATCCCAATCATGTACCGGGCGGTTCATTATAGCGTCCCTGACGCTGCCACCCACTATAACACTCTCGTGTCCGTCTGAAACTAGCGTTTTCAATATTCTTGCAATATACGCGGGGGGAGCAGTAATTTTCATCTTGTCACCTGTGTCTGCTCGAAAACTCTTCGTATCGCCTGAAAACTCTTCGTGCATTTTACCTATTGTAAAATATCTTCTACAGTAGTATAATCAAAAAACTATCTTAATGCAATCGATTCATGTTCAAAGGAGCATTATGAGTTCAGAAGAAATTGGACTATATATAAAGAGCGGTAAGAAGTGTCATCTCGTAGGTATAGGCGGTGTATCCATGTCACCGCTGGCAGAAATACTAAACGGGATGAATGGTTGTGTTACCGGTTCTGATATGAGCGAAAATCAAGCCATCCACGATTTACGTTTACTTGGGATACCTGTAACTATAGGACACTCCGCTGACAACATCTCAGGGGCAGAGTATATCATACGCACAGCTGCCGCCCGTGAAGATAATGAAGAGATTGAAACTGCCCGCAAGCAGGGTATACCTGTTTTTGAACGTGCACAAGCGTGGGGCTATATCATGCGTGAATACAGTAATGCCATTTGCATTTCCGGTGTACACGGAAAGACAACGACAACTTCTATGGTTTCACACATATTACTTGCCGCAAATGCAGACCCGACGATAATGATTGGAGGCACTCTTCCCGTTCTTGAATCAGGATGTCGTGTCGGAAAAGGTGACACCATCGTTCTGGAGTCCTGCGAATACTACAACTCGTTTCATAATTTCCATCCAACAGTTGCTGTCGTACTAAATGTCGATACCGACCATCTGGATTTTTTCACCGGCTTGGATGATCTTAAAGCTTCCTTCCGTAAGTTCGCTTCGCTCGTTCCTGAGCGAGGCTGTATAGTATGCAATGGTGATAATCTAAATGCTATGGAAGCACTTTCACCGCTTGGACGTGAGCTTATGACATTTGGGTTTGGTGAGAAAGCAAAGGGTTCCAACACACCTATCCGAGTTCGTGGTGTGAACGCTTCTATCACAGGACGAATGCCCTCAATGGACGTGCTTTATGATAATAAACCATTGTGCAAGATAACTTTGCAAATTCCCGGTAAACACAACCTCGAAAATGCACTTGCTGCAACTGCTGCTTGTCTTGCTGTTGGAATCCCTCCAGGAACGATCGAGGAAGGACTCTATGGCTATACAGGAGTTAGCAGAAGATTTGAGTACAAAGGCAGCTTTAACGGGGCTGATGTTTATGATGATTATGCACATCACCCTTGCGAGCTGCATGCGTTACTCGACGCCGTCGCAGCCCTTGATGCTTATGAGCGTACTATCCTTGCTTTTCAACCACATACGTTTTCAAGAACAAAAGCGCTCTTTTCTGATTTTGTTGAGGAGCTAAAAAGACCGGATATCGTTATTTTGGCAGAGATATATGCAGCAAGAGAGAGTAATGACATCGGGATTTCATCGAGTGAACTTGCTGCTGAAGTACCCGGAGCGAAATGTATACCTAAATTTCCTGAGCTGGTCGAAGAAATCCGCAATATCGCACGTAAGGGCGATATCATCCTCACTGTCGGTGCAGGAGATATATTTAAAGTCGGAGAAACTTTGGTCGGGCAGTGAAATTCACCCACTACAATAAAACACCTACACATTGATTTATGTGCAGGTGTTTTTTTGTATATATTATTATGCGCTCAGAACCCTACGGGAGGGGTTTTTCTTTAGATATCTTATCATAGAAGACTGCATCGAGGATACCCATAAACAGCGGCGCCAGAGCCATTACAACAATGTAAATGAGTCCGCCGATAAGCATAAACAGGTACTTTATGTATGGAATTAGCATCAATAAACCAAATACTAATGCCACAGCAAAAATCGCAGCCCCGATAATGAACTCTGTTAGGAACATTTTGCCTTTATATCCATCTGTTTGAGCTATAGACTTTTTTAATGCCTCAGTCGCCAGTATATCGGGCTCTGCGAGCATAATATAAGGAACGAAGCGGTATGCATAGAACTTGATATAGAACAAAATAGGTCCTGCGATTGGTACGAGGAGCCAGATCAGCAACCATAGATATTTCCAACCCATCCCTCCTGCATTACGGAGGAATTTTCCATCTCTAAAACCTTCAAACAACTGCGTTGAACTAACTTGCATTCCGCGGTAGGCGCTAAGGAAGATATTTATCATACCCAATTGAAGCACTAGTACTATCGGTAACCAGATCAGCGGGAATATACCAAACAGCATCGCAAGCAAGGTCATCAAGGAGTAAAGAAGCGACAGACCCCAAAGCAGTATTGGCTTTTTGAAAAGAAAACCAAATGATTTTGAGAATACTTCACTAATAAACCCCGGTTGAGTAGGCTGCTGATAAACGTACTGTGGTTGTTGATGATATGGTGGTGGAGCTCCATGTGGCGGGGGTGGAGGTGCCATATGCGCCCCATGCGGTGGTGGCGGTGGAGGTGCTGCTTGCTCCGGCGGGGGTGGCGGTGGAGGTACCTCTTGC
>Ga0123356_10008674_pt1 | contig 10084 bp, 9 predicted proteins | sample TergutEmb28metaG_2_FD_92546 | JGI IMG/M metagenome (GOLD analysis project Ga0123356, IMG submission 92546) | Embiratermes neotenicus P3 segment gut microbial communities from Petit-Saut dam, French Guiana - Emb289 P3 | ecosystem: Host-associated > Arthropoda: Insects > Digestive system > Gut ... | reverse complement strand
TCCAGCGTGTGCGGGTTTCCGTCGTACAGCCCGAACCGCATGGACATGATGGTGGCCTCCCGCGGGGTCAGCGCGTCGAGCGCGTGCCGCAGCTGGTCGGCCATGAGCTGGCGGTCGACAAGCTCACCGGCCTCCGGCGCGTCGACGTCCTCGATCAGGTCGCCGATGCTCGTCTCGCCGTCCTCGCCGATGGTGGAGTCCAGGCTGATCGGCTGCCGGCTGGTGCGCAGCAGCTCCTCGATCTGGTCCGGGGTCCGGTCCAGCTCGATCGCCAGCTCCTCCGGGGTCGGCTCCCGGCCGAGGCGCTGGTGCATGTCGCGCTCGACACGGCTCAGCTTGCTCAGCATCTCCAGGACGTGCACCGGCAGCCGGATCGTCCGCGCCGAGTCAGCGAACCCGCGCTGGATCGCCTGCCGGATCCACCACATCGCGTAAGTGGAGAACTTGTAGCCCTTGGTGTAGTCGAACTTCTCGACCGCGCGGATCAAGCCCAGGTTTCCCTCCTGGACCACGTCCAGCAGGGAAAGCCCCCGGTCCGAGTACTTCTTCGCCACCGAGACCACCAGCCGCAGGTTGGCCTCCAGCATGTGCGCCTTGGCGCGCCGACCGTCCTCGGCCACCGCCTCCAGGTCGGCACGGAGCTGCTTGGAGAGCCGGCTCTCGGTCTCCAGCTTGTGCTCGGCATACAGGCCGGCCTCGATCCGCTTGGCGAGGTTGACCTCTTCCTCGGCCGTCAGCAGCTGCCGGCGGCCGATGGACTTCAGGTACGTGTGCACCGAGTCGCCCATGACGGACGTCTGGTCGTCCAGGTCGGTCTCCGGAGCGGTGGCCGCGTCGCCGCCCGCCGGTGCGCCGGCCGCCGCGGCAGTCCCTGCCGTGTCGCCGCGAGCGAGCTGGGCCAGCTCTGCGTCCAGGTCAGCGGTCAGGTCGCCGGCCTCAGGGTCAGACGCAGCGAGCTCGGCTGCGGTGGCCGGGTCGGCCGCCTCAGAGGAGTCATTGCCGAGCTGCACACCAGCCTCGGTCAGCTCACGGATGATGGAACGGGCCTCCGCCGGGGAAACGCGCGCCTTGTCGAAGGCGTCGCGAAGTTCGGGCAGGGACAGATAGCCCTGGCCGCGGCCGCGCTGGATCAGCTCGTCCACGTGGGTCATGGTGTCCTCATCCTCGCGAACACGCGACGCTGCCGTCGCTGTCCTCGCCATGAGGTACCTCCCTTCGTGGGCGCATAACAGGCATGCGCTGGTCACTGCGCCCCCGCGTAGTGCAGGCGCGCGCTTTCTTTTCTGCGGGGACCCTCGGCGGACTTGGCAGTGAGCACCTTGGGCACTATGTTGTAACGCACGAGGCGGCTAAATGTTCCCGCGACGTTTCCGTGTGCCTGCTCACAGGCGGTAGTGCGACGTCGCGCCGCGTTCGGCGACTTCCCGCAGTGCTCGCTCCCTTAGTGCAGCCCTGTCCGGTTTTCCGGAGGGCAGTAGCGGAAATTGTGGCACAACAACTACCCTGCGGGGCGCCGCATACGCAGACAGGACCCGGCGGACATCCGACCTGAGGCGGGTCAGGTCGGGCGGACTGGCCGGGTCGGCAGGGATGACGATAGCCGTCACCGCCTCGCCCCACTCACGATCCGGCAGTCCTACCACCACAACGTCCGCGACACCCGGATTGGTTCCCAGCACCGCCTCGACCTCGCCGGGGACCACCTTCTCGCCGCCGGTGTTGATGATGTCGTCGGCCCGGCCACGGATCGCCAGGGTTCCGTCGGGCCGCCACGCGCCGAGGTCAGCGGTCCGGAACCAGCCGCCGGCGAGTACCGCTGAGGTCAGTGCCGGATCGCCCAGATAGCCCGAGAACAGCGTCGGGCCGGCGATTGCGACCATGCCGTCCGTGAGACGTACCTGCACGCCATCGAGGGGAACGTGGTCGTACACGCAGCCGCCGCACGTCTCGCTCATGCCGTACGTGGTGACCAGGTCCCAGCCTGCCGCCCGCGCCTCGGCCAGCAGCACCTCGGCAGACGCGGCACCGCCCAGCAGCACGGCTTCCAGCGGCCCCGGGCCGGCGCCGGCGTCCAGCAGCCGCCGGAGCTGGGTTGGCACGAGGGAGGCAAAGGCGCAGCCGCTGGCCGAGATGACCGCCGGGCTGACCGTCGCCGCGAACACCGGGTCGGTCCCCGCCAGGAGCGACCGGACAAGCACCCCTAGACCCGACACGTGATACGTCGGGAGGCAGCACAGCCATCGCTGGCCGGGCCGCGCCCCGAGCCGGCGCAGCGACGCTGTGGCCGAGGCGGTCAGCGCCGCCGCGCTGAGCTCCACGGCCTTCGGCCGGCCCGTCGACCCCGATGTCGCGACGACGACCGCGGTGTCCTCCCGGACGTTCGCCCCGGCGAACGCCGCGCGCATGCGCGCCAGTTCCGGACCGGGCAGATCCGGGTCGAGCGGCAGGATGGCCGGGCCGGAGCCGTCGAGGGCCGCGGCCAGCGCCGCCAGCATCCGCCCGCCATCCTCGGCGCGGAACTGGACCGCGAGGAGTGGTCGGGTCGTCACCCGCGTAAGGTTAACCGGGCAGATCGGGACATCGGCGAGGGGGCGGGTGTGCGCACCGCGACAGCGCGGGAGCTGGTCGCTGAACTGCTGCCGAGTCTGCGCGCGTTCGCGATCCCGATGCCCGTACGGTTCCGCGGCACAACGCTGCGCGAGGGCGCGCTGCTGGAGGGGCCGGCCGGCTGGGGAGAGTTCTCCCCGTTCCCGGAGTACGGACCGCGCGAATGTGCGCGGTGGCTCGCCTGCGCGCTCGAAGCGGCCGCGGCAGGCTGGCCCGCGCCGGTGCGTGACCGCGTGCAAGTCAACGTGACAGTCCCGGCGGTTGGACCGCAGCAGGCGCGCGCAATCGTGACCGGCTCGGCCTGCCGGACCGCCAAGGTCAAGGTGGCCGAGCGGGGACAGACAGCCGACGACGACATCAGCAGGGTCGCCGCGGTGCGGGAGGCACTCGGCCCGGACGGCATGATCCGTGTCGACGCGAACGGGCTCTGGGACGTCGGCCAGGCCGAGCAGATGCTGACCGCCCTGGCAGAGTTCGACCTCGAGTACGCCGAGCAGCCGTGCGCGACCCTGGGCGAGCTGGCCGAGCTGCGTCAGCGCGTGGACGTGCCGGTCGCAGCCGATGAGTCAATTCGCCGCGCTGAGGACCCGCTGGCGGTTCAGGCCGCCGGGGCAGCCGACATTGTGGTGCTGAAGGCGCAGCCGCTCGGCGGCGTCCGGGCCGCACTGCAGATCGCCGCGCAGTGCGGGCTGCCAGCCGTGGTGTCGAGTGCCGTGGATACCTCAGTCGGTCTTGCTGCCGGCGTGGCGCTGGCCGCTGCGCTGCCGTCCCTGGAATACGCCTGCGGCCTCGCCACGATGAGCCTGCTGGCCGGTGACGTGACCGCCGACCCGCTGGCCGAGGCCGGCGGATCGCTGCCGGTGCGCGCGGCCACGGTCGACGAGGCTGCGCTCGCGCGCTGGGAGGTCGATCCCCGGGCCTGGCGGGACCGGATCGTGGCCGCGGCCGAGTTTCTCCCCGGCCAGCCGTGAATCCCTCGACCGCTTTTGCCACCGTGCTCGTCGACGAGCTGGTGCGCTGCGGACTGCGCGAGGCGGTGATCGCGCCGGGCTCGCGCAGCGCTCCGCTGGCGATGGCGCTGCACGCCGCGGACGCGCGGGGCAGCCTGCGCCTGCACGTGCGGATCGACGAGCGGTCGGCAGCGTTCCTCGCGCTCGGTCTCGCGAAGGCGGGCGGCCGCCCGGCCGCCGTGGTGAGCACGTCGGGCACCGCGGCCGCGCACTTTCACGCTGCCGTTATCGAGGCAGACGAGGCCTGCGTCCCCCTGCTGGTGCTGACCGCGGACCGGCCGCCAGAACTTCGCGGTACCGGGGCGAACCAGACCATCGACCAGCTCAAGCTGTACGGCCCCGCGGTTCGGTGGTTCTGCGAGGCGGGCGTGCCGGAGAACGAGCCCGGCCAGGTGGGCTACTGGCGTTCCATGGCCTGCACGGCGTGGGCGCAGTCGGCAGGGGACGGGGCGGCGCTGGCCGGTCCCGTGCACCTCAACTTGCCGCTCCGCGATCCGCTGGTGCCGACACAAGGGGACTGGCACGAGCCCCTCGACGGCCGGCCAGACGGGCTGCCCTGGACCAGGGTCACCGGCGCCGGCCAGCGGCCTGCCGGGCGGCCCGACCTGGAGCTGGACTGGACGGAACGCGGTCTCGTGGTCGCCGGCGACGGCACGGCCGATCCCGGCGAGCTGGTCGGGCTGGCGGAGCAGGCAGGCTGGCCCCTGCTGGCCGAGCCGTCCTCCGGGGCGCGGCACGGGCTGTCGGCCCTAACCGCCTATCAGTTCCTGCTGGAGTCGGCCGACTTCCTCGCGGACAGGCAGCCGGACGTGGTCGTATCGGCGGGCCGGCCGGGATTGTCCCGCGGTCAGCTCGCGCTGCTGCGGGCCGCCGGGCACGGCGGACCGCACGTGGTGCTGCTGCAGGGGCCGGGCCGTTGGGCCGATCCGGCGCGGACCGCCACGCACGTGACCGGCCGCATTCTGCTGCGCGGCGCACCCGGCGGCGGGGCCGCGTGGCTGGACTCCTGGCTCGCGGCCGATGCGGCCGCGCGGCACGCCGCCGACCATGTGCTCGGCAGCGCCGCGGCGGCGAGCGGTCCGACCGAGCCGGCCCTGGCCCGCGACGTCGCCGCCACCCTGCCGCCGGGCGCGCTGCTCTGGGTCGCGTCCAGCATGCCGGTGCGGGATCTCGACCGGCATATGACGCCGCGGCGGGACCTGCGAGTGCTGGCGAACCGGGGAGCGAGCGGCATCGACGGGCTGGTGTCCTCGGCGATGGGAGCCGCTCTCGCCCACCAGGCGGACGGCGGCGGTCCCGCGGTTGCGCTGCTCGGCGACCTGGCGCTCGTGCATGACTCGCCGGGCCTGGTGCTGGGGCCGGCCGAGCCGCGGCCCGACCTGTGCCTCGTCGTGGTCAACAACGACGGCGGCGGGATCTTCTCGACGCTCGAGCAGGCAGCCTTCCCCGACTCGTTCGAGCGGGCCTTCGGCACCCCGCATGGGGTTGATGTCGCCGCGCTCGCTGCGGCCGCGGCGCTGCCGTATCAGCGCCTCGACAGTGAGGCCGACCTGCCCGGCGTGCTCGCCGGTGACGGGCTCCGGCTCGTCGAGGTGCGGACGGACCGGGACGATGCCGTCAAGCTGCGCACTGCGATCAGCCAGGCGTGTGCTCGTGCGATCGCATCCGCCACGCATCGCTGATGAGCTCGGCCAGCCGGTCAAGGGCGACCGCAGGGAGCCGCAGCATGACGAGCGGCCAGTCCTCGTAGTCCGGCGCAGTAAAGAACAGGTCTGGCTCGCCCAGCGCGAGCGCCTGCTTCTCCGCCTCGTCGCCGACGTACAGCACCGCGATGTCGGTACGGATGACCCGGGGCTGGCCGGGCCTGCGCTCCGGATACGACCAGACGAACCCCCTGCCGCCGACGCGAAAGTCGAACCCGTCGGAGTCGATCTCCTCTACCTCCGGCAGCGCCAGCGCCAGGCGGCGCACGTCATCCGCGTCAGCCATGTAGTCATCGTAGGGACGGGCACCGACACCGGCATGGGTGCGCCAATCCCGGGTAACGCCGTGTGGACAGGTTCGACCGGGCGAGAGGGGACGCGATGTCGGAGTTCGCTTTTCCGAGGCAGCGCAAGGAGCCGCTGACCGACGCGAGCCACGTACGCAACGCAATTGCCCGCTTTGACCAGGTCGAGGGCGTCAGCGACACCGAGCGCGATGAGGCCTGGAAGCGGATTGTCGCCGCGGCGAAGCACTACAACGTCGAGGTGTCGGAGAAGGACTGGCGTGACCTGCTCGCCCACGGTAAGGCGCCCAAGCGGTAACTTAGCCCCGAAAGGGGCGAACATGGCAGCTACCGGGGTGGCCGTGGTAACCGGCGCCGGGTCCGGGCTGGGGCGCGCGATTAGCCGGGAGCTGCTTCGCACGGGATGGCGGGTTGCCGCGTCGGGCCGCCGCGAGCAGCAGCTGCTGGAGACCGTCACCGGCGGCGACTGGCGCGCTGAAGCCGCCGCGGCGATACCGGCCGACGTCACCGTCCCGGAGTCCGTCGCCGCGCTGTTCAGCGCGGTCGCCGACAGATGGGGACGGCTCGACCTGCTGGTCAACAACGCGGGCGTATTCGGTCCGGCCGGGGCTGTCGACGAGCTCACCATCGACGGCTGGCGGCAGATCGTCGACACGAACCTGACCGGCGCGTTCCTCTGCGCGCACCACGCCATGCGGATGATGAAGGCGCAGGATCCGCGCGGCGGCCGCATCATCAACAACGGATCGATATCTGCCCACAGCCCGCGACCAGGCAGTGCAGGCTATACCGCGACGAAGCACGCGATCACCGGTCTCACCAAGTCCATCGCTCTTGACGGCCGGCAATACGACATCGCCTGTGGCCAGATCGACGTCGGCAACGCCGCGACGGAGATGACCAGCGGCATCAGCCGAGGTGCGCGGCAGGCAGACGGCTCGGTGCGGCCGGAGGCCACCTTCGACGCCCAGCATGTCGCTTCCGCAGTTCGCTACATGGCGGAACTGCCGCTGGACGCCAACGTCCCGTTCCTCACCATCATGGCCACGACAATGCCGTTCATCGGCCGCGGCTGAGGAGCCAAATCAGGTCGCACGGGAGAGCCTGATCACCTGGTCCGGATGCGCCGCGATGTTGTGATACCAGGCCCGATTCTGCGCTGACCCGGCGGCCGATGCGGCTACCAGCCAGGCGTCCTCGCCGTCTGGGAACCGGGCCACCGCTGCCTGTCGCTTCTGCCCGGTCTTCGCGCCGGTCGTCGTCAGGTACAGCGGGTGCTAGCGACGCCCCAGTCGGCCAGAGTGCGTCGTCCGAGCTGAAGCTTGGTCCATTCGGTTTGCGCGCTACGCGGCGAATGTTCCGAGCGCGTGGCGCGACGCCCGGGCTCTGCCGGGGTGCTGAACGCCCGGAATTTCCGGACAGATCAGCCCTGGAGTTACCCACGAGTAGTGACGTGCGTCTCATTGCGAAACCGACTGGCAGGCTCCCCCCGTCGAAGGTTCGTCACTCACCGTGACCGCCCGGCTGGGCCCCCGAGTCCTGGCCGCTGGCGCACCCCGAATGGAAGGACGAGCAATGCGACGCACTGCCCGACTGACCGAGGCCATCCGCACGCATCGCAAGACGCTGGCCGCCTCGGCTGCCCTTGCTGGCGTGCTGGCCGGAGCCGGCGGCGCCAGCGCGGCACTGACCTCCACCCCTACTGCTTCGACGGCAAACCTGGCCGCGGCGCACGCCGCGCCGGGCACCAGCCACAGCGCGGTCACGACCGCCCACCTGACTGCCTCGAAGAAGCAGTCGAGGGCGATGGGTGACGCAACGCCGGGTAGCTCGTCGGTGACCTTCCCGGGCGGCAGCCACGCCAAGGTCGCGACGACCCCGACCGTGGCGCTGCCGGTTGGGCACCCGACGCTGTCGGTGAAGACGGTTGCCCTGCCGGGTAAGTCCGCTGCGCCCGCGGCACAGAAGCCCGCGCCCGTGCAGCAGGCGGCCCCTGCACCCGCTCCCGCCCCTGCACCGGCCGCCGCGCCGGCACCGGCCCCTGCGCCGGCACCGGCCCCTGCACCGGCTCCGGCCCCCGCGCCGGCACCGCCCGCGCAGCCGACCACCATCTACGACTCGACCACGCCGTCGGCCATCCCGGCCGGCGCGCAGGCCGCGGTCTACTCCGACGGCGCCTACGCCGCCAGCCCGGCGCAGGTGGCCGGTCACCCGAACACGCTGTGGATCGACACCAACGGCTCCAACATCAAGGCCAACGTCCTCGACGTGGAGCCCGGCGACGCCACCCCGCAGCAGGCCGCCACCTGGGTGCAGCAGAAGCTGACCGCCAACCCCAACGACACCGCGATCGTCTACACCTTCCGGGCCGAGTGGGGTCCCACCCAGCAGGCCGTCTCCGCCCTGCCGCAGGCGATGCAGTCGCACGTCAAGTGGTGGATCGCCGACCCGACCGGCGTGCCGCACATCGTGCCGGGCTCGGACGCCACCCAGTGGTACTGGGGTCAGAGCTACGACCAGAGCCTCGCCAACCCGGGCTTCTGATCCGAACAGCCCCCGAACGGAAGCGCCCCGTCCCCGAGACGGGGCGCTTTCGCGTGCGCGCAGGAGTCATCGAAGGCAGCGGCCAGCCAGGCCGTCGCCCAGACGCCGCGGTCCGCGCACACGATCGCCGATGACCGGCGCTCTCGAGAAGACCCTCGCCGTTCGGACAGATCCAGCCGGGTAATACCTGGTTATACTAGCTGCATGAAGACCGCCATCTCCTTGCCCGACGACACGTTCGAGGAAGCGACAAGGCAGGCAGCTGAGCTCGGCATCAGCCGCTCAGAATTCTTCGCCCGGGCAGCCCGCCGGTACCTAGACGACCTGGCCGAGGAATCGCTCACCCAGCAGATCGACGAGGCCCTCGATGCTGCGGGCCCGGATGACTCAGTCGACGCAGCTGTAGCGGCAGGCCGCACTCGACTGGCTGGCGAGGACGACTGGTGATCCGCCGGGGCAGTGTCTGGTGGGCTGACCTCGGGGAGGCGCAGGGCAGTAAGCCAGCAAAGCGCCGGCCGGTGCTCGTGGTCCAGGCCAACTCATTCAACGCCAGCCGGTTAAACACCGCCCTGGTCGCCATCATCACCTCGAACACGCGCCTCGCGGCGATGCCCGGCAACGTGTTCCTGCCCGCGACTACAGCGGGCCTGCCGAAAGATTCTGTCGTCAACGTCACGGCACTCGTCACGCTCGACAAGACAGACCTTCATGCGGAGACGGGCCAGCTGCCGGCTTCGCTCATGCGCGAGGTCGATCGCGGCCTCCGCAGCATCCTCGCCTTGTGATCACGGCCTCCTAGCCGAGACCGGCTACTCGGCACCGGAACGCGTGCCGTATGCCGGGCCGAACACCACGAGCAGCGCGAGGTCCTCCGCGACGTCAATGAAGCGATGCTCCTCGCCCGCAGGCACGAAGATCACTGACCCAGGACCGACATCCGACGTACGACCCAAAGCGGCGATCCTGGCCCGCCCAGCCGTAACGACATAGATCTCGTCCTCGGTATGCGGACTCTGATCGTCAGTCCCGCCTGCAGGGATGCAGTAAGTCCCGACCGACAAGGCTGGTACCGCGAAGTGCTCGACCCAGTCGCTGACCGAGCCAGCCAAAGGAGCCGCCCACTGCCCCGCGCCCTCGATGATCTGCACCGCTGCATCATAGGCAGCGCCAGCACGACCAGCCCCATACAAGCCAGGCCGGCCCCGCAACGAGGCCAGCGGCGAAGTCGGCGACACCACCTGCCAGCCAGCGCTCAGAGTCTGCGATAGTAGGCGCAGAATGGTGTTCGGAATGGCAGCCCCTCCCACCCTCCCCCGCCAGGAAAGGGCACGCCAGTGACAACAGATGAGACGTCGGTAACGGCCGCGCAATCGTCGAGCACGAGCGGCTCGCACGACAGGCCGACCTTTGACACGAGCGTGGCCCACATCGCCCGGGTGTACGACTACTGGCTGGGCGGCAAGGACAACTACGCCGCGGACCGCAAGGCCGGCGACGCGGCGCTTGAGGCCTTTCCGTACATCGCCGGGGGCGTCCGCGCCAACCGGGCGTACCTGGCCCGGGTTGTCCGGTACCTGGCCGGCGAGGCTGGCATCCGCCAGTTCCTCGACATCGGCACCGGCATCCCGACCGCGAACAACACGCACGAGGTCGCCCAGGACATCGCGCCCGACTCCCGGGTCGTCTACGTCGACAACGATCCGATCGTGCTCGCGCACGCGCGCGCCCTGCTGACCAGCAGCACTCAGGGCGCCACCGCCTACCTCGACGCCGACTTCCGCGATGCCGACAGGATCCTGGCGGTCGCCCGCGAAACCCTCGACTTCAGCAAGCCCGTCGCCATTATGCTCATCGCGATCCTGCACCTGATCGACGACGACGCCGACCCGCACAGCACCGTGAACAAGCTGATCAG
>Ga0123356_10008673_pt1 | contig 10085 bp, 6 predicted proteins | sample TergutEmb28metaG_2_FD_92546 | JGI IMG/M metagenome (GOLD analysis project Ga0123356, IMG submission 92546) | Embiratermes neotenicus P3 segment gut microbial communities from Petit-Saut dam, French Guiana - Emb289 P3 | ecosystem: Host-associated > Arthropoda: Insects > Digestive system > Gut ... | reverse complement strand
GTTCCCCTTGGACTGGGAATCCTCATCATTCTTTTCATTTTTATTATGTTAATGGGATCCACCATTGCCCAGTATTTTTATGATTCTTTTAGATTTGCTTTTGCGGGATGGATTTCTTCCGCTGACCATTTCCTTCCTGTTTTTCTTTCTTTGATGGTACTTGTCTTTTATCGTATTATTCCGGCTAGACCGCCAAAATGGAAATACATAATTTACGGGGTATTAACCTGCATGATATTCTTTCTGATTTTTTCTTCTCTATTTTCACTTCTCATAGGTCCTGACCGGTACAATCTTCTTTACGGAGCTTTGGGGAGATTGTTCCTTCTTTTAGTAAACGTATATTTCTTTTTTGCTTTTTTTCTCTTTGGCGCACAATTGATCATGGTAATGGGTTTTTCCGATGCTTTGCTCTTTATCCAATTCAGAAAACAAATGTCAAAAGTTTCTCTTGTTTTCCCCTGGAAAAAAATATTTGTATCCCTTCCGTCACCGTTAAAAAAATATTGCGGATTTTTTAAAGAGGGAGAAGTGATTTTTTCCAAGGGCAGCCAGGGTCAGGAAGTTTATTACATTCTTTCCGGAAAGGTTGGGGTCTACCTGGAGGATAAATGCTTAAACAGAGTTGCCCTTATCGAAGATAATCACTTCTTTGGGGAAATGGAATTTGTTGTATCAGAAGGCAGAACTGCTTCAATAAAAGCGGAAACAGATCTTTCGGTAATAATTCTTCCAAGAGAACTCTTTCGCGATATTTTAAAAACCGATCATGATACTGATCAAAAGATCATCCTTGATTTATCGGAACGGTTAAGATCCATTAACAAACAAGTAGTTTCGTAATACATGTTTAATAGACAGATTATAATAAAAACATTAAAATAGCAGTAATGTGGAGGGAATATGAAAAAAAGAGCTCTTGTAAGCGTATTTTACAAAGATGGTATTCTGGAACTTGCTTCATTCTTGAACACTTCAGGATGGGAGATACTTTCAACAGGCGGCACTTCAAAATATTTGCAGGAGAATAATATCCCTGTTCTTGATGTTTCTTCTGTCACAGGTTTTCCTGAATGTCTTGACGGGCGGGTAAAAACGCTCCATCCTGCGATTCATGCGGGTATATTAGCCCGACGTGACGTACAAAGTCATGTTGATACGCTGAAAGAACTGAATCTTGGAACAATTGATATTGTCTGTGTTAATCTTTATCCATTTTTTGAGAAGGTACAAGCCGGACTTTCACTTGCAGATACAATAGAATTTATCGATATTGGCGGACCGGGGATGCTTCGTTCTGCTGCAAAAAATTTCCGCGATGTAATTGTCCTTACTGATCCCGCAGATTATGCAGAAACAATAGAAGGCTTAAAGGCTGGAAATGTCCCAATAGAATTTAAAAAACGTCTTGCCGGAAAAGTTTTTAATCTTACATCAGCTTATGATGCTGCGATTTCCCGTTATTTGTTAGACGAAGAATATCCGCAATTTTTTCCGCTTTCCCTTAAAATGGGGCAATCGCTCCGTTACGGTGAAAATGGTCATCAGTCGGCGGCGCTTTATATCAATACAGATCGTCCCGGTGTACTTGGCGACATGGTTCAGCTTCACGGTAAAGAACTTGGTTACAATAATATTAGAGACCTTGATATGGCATGGAAATCAGTATGCGCATTTGGTCTTCCCAATGATAAGACAGAAAGCGCTGGCGAAAGCGATGTGCGCCGCCTTATACCCGATGCAATTGGCGGCGAAAAAATATGCTGTGTGGCTGTAAAACATAATACCCCTTGTGGAATCGCGCTTGGAAATACAATGTTAGAGGCTTATGACAAAGTTTTTAACTGTGATCCTGTTTCAATATTTGGCGGTATTGTTGCTTTTAATGCAAAAGTAAATGCTGCGACTGCTTTTAGGATGAACGAATTATTTCTTGAAGTAGTAGTTGCTCCTGATTTTGACGATGACGCTCTTGATATTCTAAAAAAGAAAAAAAATCTGCGTATTATTAAACTGCAAAAAGCTCCCAAAGAATCCTATGAATGTATAGCCGTTGACGGCGGCCTTTTGGTACAGCAAAGCGATCAGACACTATTGGAAAAATGGGAAGTGGTAACAAAAACTGCACCTGAAAAGCAGGATATATCTGATATGATCTTTGGCATGAGAGCGGTAACTTATGTAAAATCCAATGCCATTATGATAGTAAAAGATAATGCAGCAACCGGTATTGCAGGCGGGCAGGTAAACCGTATTTGGGCTGCAAAGCAAGCGCTGGAAAGAAGCGCCGCTGTTATGAAAAATGCTTCAGAAGAAACAGCCGATAGCGGAGGCAGTCCGTGGCAGGACAGTAACCCTGCAAGAGTTATGGCTTCCGATGCATTTTTCCCATTCTCTGATGTCGTAGAAGTTGCGGCGCAGGCGGGAATAAAAGCGATAATACAGCCCGGCGGTTCCATGAACGATAATTTGTCAATCGAGGCATGTGATAAACACGGGATAGCGATGGTCTTTACCGGCACCCGCCACTTTAAACATTAATTAAAGTACTTTACAGCTCCGGCGAAAATATCCATTTTGCGTATTCCCGGGATATTTCTGTAAAGCCCTTCCTCAAAGCGTTCGTTATGTGCCATACGTCCGAAGATTCGGCCGTCAGGCGAAGTAATCCCTTCTATCGCAAAAGCGGAATTAAACGGGTTAAAACGTATATCCTGCGATGTTACACCTTCAAAATTAGTATATAAAGTAGCAATTTGTCCGTTATCTGCAAGCCTTTGAACAACATTTTCTTCTGCGATAAAGCGGCCTTCTGCGCTGGAAACTGGAACGATAAACTGTTCTCCAATTTCAAAGTGCGACAGCCACGTTGATTTATTTGAAACAATTTTTGTATTTACCAGAGTAGATTGATGTCTAACGATTGTATTAAATGTAAGGGCAGGGGAGTCTTCTGTAATGTCGCGGATCTCGCCGTATGGCAAAAGCCCCAATTTAAGAAGAGCTTGAAAACCGCTGTTAATTCCGCAAATAAGACCATCGCGTTTCTGTAAAAGTTCCATTATCGCGTCTGTTATAACAGGATTACGAATAAAAGAGGTTATTAATCCAGCAGCACTTCCAGAAGAAATAAACAAAACCTGCACCGAAGAAAGAACGTTTACAAATTCATTTGTGCTTTCAGATATACCAGCAGGGGTAAGATTGCGTAATATAAAAACTTCAACGGTTCCTCCCGCTTTTTCTATCGCTCTCGCGCTATCGTATTCGCCGTTTGTGCCGGGAAAGACCGGGATTAAAAAGCGAGGTTTATTGTTTTTTAACCACGAACCACACGAACCATCACGAACATTTTTATTTTTTGTAGAGTCATAGGAAAAAGTTTCTGTTTTGCCTTCCTGTTTTATCAAATAAGGGTATACAGGTTCCAGTGTTTTTTCCCATAAGGCTTGTAATCTTGAAAACAGAATATCAAAACTTTTTGTCTTAAGTAAATATTTTTCAGTTGTTCGTCCTAATAATTCATAATTAAGATTTTCTTTTGTTTCTACAATAAACCCGCCAAAACCGCTTCCCGCCGATAATTCCTTTTCTGCTGTAAATCCTATGCGGTTGCCCACACACATTTTTATTATTGCTTCTGCCGTGCCGCCAGAACCAATCGCCCAGGCAGAAAGGATTTTCCCCTGTGTAATCAAATTTTCTACAGCGTCAAAATAATCGCGCAAAGCGGCAAAATCGCATTTTTCAAAACTATTTAAGGGCGGTTTTAACAAATAGACATTACTGCCTGAATGTTTAAATTCCGGCGTAACAATGTTTTCGATTTTTGCGGTTGAAACGGCAAAAGATACAAGAGTAGGCGGAACATCAATATTCTCAAAACTTCCGGACATGGAATCTTTGCCGCCGATTGCCGCTGTTTCAAGTCCAATCTGCGCTTCAAGAGCGCCCAGAAGGGCAGCTGCAGGTTTCCCCCAGCGCTGCGGAATATCCCGCAGTCTTTCAAAATATTCCTGAAATGACAGCCAGCATTTGCTTCTGCGTCCGCCGGAAGCGATTATTTTTGCGATAGAATGTACCACAGCAAAAATAGCTCCATGATAGGGGCTTAGAGTCGAAAGTTCGGGATCAAAACCCCAAGACATTAACGAACAGGTTTTTGTGTCGCCGTTTAAAACGGGAATTTTTGCAATCATAACTTGTGCCGGCGTAAGCTGATATTTTCCGCCAAGAGGAGCTATAACTGTAGCTGCCCCGATACTGGAATCAAAAATGCCGGTAAGCCCTTTTTGCGAACAAATATTCAAGTTTCCGGCAAATTTTTCCAGCTCATTTTCACTTAAGGCTTTGTTAACCTTAAATAAATCGTTGTTAACAGCTTGCTGATCATCAATAACTGCTTTTGCGAACTTCTTTGCGCCGTTAGAATTAAGAAATTCACGCGAAAGGTCAACTATTGCTTTTCCCTGCCAATTCATTACAAGGCGCGCCTTGTCTGTGACTTCCGCGATAACAGTAGCTTCAAGGTTTTCTTTTGCTGCAAGACTGGTAAAATCAGCGGTATCTTTTTTTGCTATAACTACGGACATTCTTTCCTGGCTTTCGCTTATGGCAAGTTCTGTCCCGTCTAGACCTTCGTATTTAACCGGTACTTTGTCTAAATCTATAATAAGGCCGTCTGCAAGCTCTCCGACAGAAACGCTCACTCCGCCTGCACCAAAATCGTTGCAGCGCTTAATTAACTTTGTTGCGTTTGGGTCGCGGAAAAGCCGCACAATTTTTCGTTCTTCGGGAGGATTTCCTTTTTGAACATCAGCGCTGCAGGTTTCCAAAGAAGCGGATGAATGTGATTTTGATGAACTGGCAGCGGCTCCTATGCCGTCACGGCCGGTTCTGCCGCCCAGGAGGATTACAACATCGCCGCTTTGTGGAGTTTTACGCACGACATTTTCTGCTGGCGCCGCTCCTATTACGGCTCCCAATTCCATTCGTTTTGCTGCGTATCCAGGGTGGTAAATTTCATGCACAAGACCTGTAGCCGCTCCAATCTGGTTTCCATAAGAACTATAACCGGCTGCCGCAGTTCTGCAAATTTTGAGCTGCGGAAGTTTGCCTGGAAGAGTATCGGCAGCGCTTTGCAAGGGGTTGGAAGCCCCCGTTATTCGCATTGCCTGATAAACATACGCGCGCGCAGAAAGCGGATCCCGTATTGCTCCGCCAAGACAGGTAGCAGCCCCTCCGAACGGTTCTATCTCTGTTGGATGGTTGTGCGTCTCATTTTTGAACATGAGAAACCAGTCTTGCTCTTTTTTGTCTACGTCTACTTTTATTTTTACCGTACAGGCATTTATTTCGTCCGATTCGTCTAAATCCGTTAGTATTCCGCGTTGTTTCAAAACTTTAGCGCCGATAGTCGCCATGTCCATCAGTGTTATCGGTTTTTCACTGCGATTAAGAGAAGCTCGCAGTTTTAGGTATTTTTGATAACTTTCGTTTATTACTTCATCATCAATTTTAATATCGAGTTCTGATAAAAAAGTTGTATGACGGCAGTGATCCGACCAATAAGTATCAAGAACGCGAATTTCTGTAATTGACGGGTCACGTTTTTCTTCAATCCGAAAATAAGCCTGACAGAATTTCATGTCGGATAAATCCATCGCAAGATTCATTGAAACTCGCAATTCTTCAAGAGAAGAATCTGACAGCGATATGAAGCCGCCGAGAATCGAAATTTCCTTTGGTTCATTGTGTTTTTGAAAAAGGGTTTGCGGTTTTTCCAGCGAAGATTCACGGCTTTCAATGGGATTAATAACCCAGGATTTTATTCGAATAAAATCTTCATCGGAAAAACTTCCGTAAACTGCATATATTTTTGAAAAGTGAACATTGATTTTTTCATTCACGCCGGATATGGCAATGCATTGAGCGATGGTATCAGCGTATTGGTCAAACTGACCGGGAAGCAGTTCTGCGGCAAAAATACGAGCCTCGTTAAAAGAGGGCAGTGAATTATATATTATATCGACAGGAGGGTTAGAAAAAATTGTATCTTTAACTGCCTGGAAATCCTTTTGTGAAATACCTTCGACAAAATACCTGTATAAAATCTGTATTTTTGTTATTTTTTCTGTTTGAAGAGCAAGGTTTAATTCTTTTTTTAAAGACTCCGCCTCGACAGCAAGATCGCATTTTTTTTCTGTATATATTTCGTAAACACTCATGAGGCATTATACTAATTTTTTCAAATATAATAAACTGGGTTAGAAATATTTAATATTATCGTTCCGTGAACTCTGCGTCTCTGCGTGAACTCTTTTTAGATACTGTTAAATCTTCGAGGCTCGCGCCAAAAGCAAAAAATCCGCCAGTACCAGGGCAGTCATGGCTTCGACAACAGGTATGGCTCTTGGGACAATACAAATGTCGTGACGGCCTTTAATCTCTATTTCTCTTTCATTTCCATATTTGTCAAAAGCTTTCTGCGGCAGCCCGATTGAAGGAGTGGGCTTAAATGCCGCTCTGAAGGTTATTTCCTTTCCTGTAGAAATGCCGCCTATTAAACCGCCGCAGGGTAAAACATTATTTTCGCTGCCTTTCATTTTAGCGGCGGCAAAACCTGTGCCGAACTCAATACCTTTACATGCGCCTATCGAAACAATGGCGGCGGCAAGGCGCGCGTCCAGTTTATCAAAGACAGGTTCGCCCAGTCCCGCAGGCACACCTTTAACCTGGCACGAAATCAGACCGCCCGCGCTGTCTTTTTCCCGGCGCAGTTCATCGATACTGTAAATTGATTCTTCTGCAAAAGCATTAATCGTAATTCCATGAAAAGATAAAAACTTTTTGGCTACAGCGCCGCCTGCAACCCGGCTTAATGTTTCGCGTCCGGAACTTCTGCCGCCGCCGCGGTGATCCCGAAAGCCATACTTTGCTTCCCAGGTAAAGTCTGCGTGTCCCGGTCTGTAAATATCTTTTAAATCATCATAATCGCCTGAGTTTTGGTTTTTGTTAAACACAATAATCGATATGGGGCTTCCCAGAGTTTTTCCTTCAAACAAACCCGAAAGAATTTCCGGCGTATCATTTTCGTCACGAGAACCTGTTTCGATTCCGGGACAGCGCTGTTTTAATTCTTTTTCGATATCACCTATAGAAAGTTCAAGACCAGCAGGGCAGCCGTCAACTATGCAGCCCATTGCAGGACCGTGAGATTCACCAAAGGTTGTTAATCGAAAAATCCTGCCAAATGTATTCCCTGACATTAAATTCCTAATTGCGCCCTTGCAGCGAAGTTTCCTTGAGGAAAACAAACTCGGTCATTGCGCCGTTCATGTTATCAAAGTAAATATTGGAAAAATCCCAGCGGTTATTGAGCGCCCAAAAACCTCTGGGACGCATCAAATAAATCAAGGGGACTTGTTCGAGCAAAATTGACTGGAACTCATCCCATATAACTTTTGCCCTGTCCCTGTTAACGGTATATACTCCCTCATTATATAAATAATCAATTCGCGCTTCCCAATCCGTTCCCGGTGTTTCCTGGTTCGGATGCCACATATGAAGATTTCCATCTGATGTCCATACATTACTTCCCTGACTAGGGAAAATCTGCGAGCCGGAAAGTCCTATTATTATTGAATCCCAATCAAAGGTTTCAAATAACTGCTGTACCTGTAATTGAAAATCCATAACGCGGATATTTACTTTGATACCTACTCTCGAAAGTTCATCCATAATTATTGTTGCAATGTCCTGAACCATCGAACTTTCAGATCTGATGGATAAATCAAATTCTATCTGGCGGTCTTTGCTGTCACGCATAATTCCGCTTCTGTCCTGGGTAATACCGATGGAAGAAAGGAGCGATAATGCGCGTTGTGTGTCATAAAGATATTGCAGCTTGATTGCTGGATTGTAATATGGATTCGGCTCAGGGAAAATACTAAGTTTAGGTTCAGCAAGACCCCGGTATACTTGAGCGTTGAGCCTATCACGGTTTAAGAGGCAGCTCATAGCCTGACGGAATTCTTTTTTTGTAAACCATTCATACTGAGGTTTATGGTTGTTAACAGGATTTTGGTTAAATGTCCAAAAAGTTGCGGTAAGAGCGCCTTCTGAATTAAAAACAGTGTAACTCCCGTCTCCCCTGTTTACAAATGAGTCCAGGTCTTCCGGGCGCAAACCGTAGGATTCAATTTGCCCATTCCTGAAAAGATGCATTTGGGTATTTTCTTCGGGGATAATGCGTACAATCATCTCATCGACATAAGGAATTGAAATTCCGTTTATATCTTTTTTCCAATAATCGGGATTACGTTTGTATACAAGTCTTTGACCCGGAGTATATTCAACCAAAAACCATTGTCCCATAGAAGGGATCGTACGGGGATCGGCTGCTACTGTTAAAATGTTTTTTAGGCCTTCTACGCCGCCTTGTCTTTTTGCAGGTTCATAAACATGCCGGGGACCAAAATCCATATTGATTGATAAATGAGGGTCAGCGATAATCCTGGGGAAATGAAAAGCAAAGCGCAAATCATCAATTTTTCTTATTGTAATGCGTTCTTCTGAACCATCAGGCATATATAAGAATTGCTGATAATAACCTGAACTTCCTACAGCAGGATCGCCTCTTATTTCATCGTACCAAAAAATAACATCTTCGCTTGTAACTTTAACTTTTCTGTCTGAGTTATAATAGCTCCAGTAAAGATCGTCGCGTAATGTACAAATTATCTGCATGGTGCCATTACTTTCATTAACAATTATTTCAGCAGAAATTACACGCGGATTCCACTGCCGCTCTACAACATTATAATCAAGAAAATAATCGGTCATGCTGCTTACAACGCCGCGGGTAGTGCTGTCCTGTTCGGCAATAATCATGTTAAAGCTTTTTGGATCGCTGGTCATAACAGCATGCCAGGTTCCGCCGACTCTGCCGGGCGCAAAATCCTCACCCCGCCAGGGTTTACTTTCCGTTCTTGCAAGAAGCTGAGCCAGCCCTTCAACATCAAAAGTTTCCCATTCTTCCATGGAGAGTTCATTGTGTCTTGTGCAGGAAAAGGAAAAAAGGCATAGAACAATCAAAAGTATCGATATTTTTTTCATGGGATAATTGTAGGGCTAAAAAAGATAGAAGTCAATTAAACTTGTTTCCTTTTTACTGTGGGCATGCCACCACGCGTTTAGAATATATTAGGCAGACTACGCTAAGTCTGTTTAGGGAGAATAGATTACAGGGGAAGCAGAGATACGCGAGTCTTGCGTGGATCGATAGTAATAAGAGCGCCATTTTCAATATCGGCAGTAAGTTGCTTAATTGCATTTGTCACTATACCGCCAATTATATCAGGTGAAAAAACATCTATTCTTGTTTGAATGACACTCGGTTTTTTGCCATGTGTGATGGCGAGAATAAAACCAAAATCAAGATCATTTGTCAGAATGGTATAATCATGTTCCCTTGCGTATGTAATGATTTCTATGTCGGAAACATCAGCTGAGCCAATAGATGACCAGTGCATTGAATCTATACCATTTTCTGTCAGGTAATTAGCCCACTTCGGAGAAAGGTTCATGTCTACAAGGATTTTCATGCTTCTACTTGGGGAACTTCGTCGTAAGTAGCAAGAGCTACTTCACGCCATTGAGAAAGAGCGGCGGCATAACGCAGCGCTTGCATAATATCATCATGTTCGAGGTAAGGATAATCAGAGAGAAGGTCATCGATGCTAAGTCCCGCACCGATTTGTCCAACAATCATGCCTACAGTAACCCGCATACCGCGAATACAAGGTTTTCCACCCATTACAGCGGGATTTTGAGTTATCCGATCAAAGTTTTCATCATACATAAAATAAATTTAGCACGAAAAACAAACAAAAACAAGATTTTAATGTCTTAATAAAACCCAATACTTTTTTTAAAGAGCAAAAAAAACAAATAAAAAAAATCTAAAAACCCAATACCGTATTGTTGTTTTATTTTTTGTTCACATATATGATTTATAAACGAATTTTTTATTATAGGGAGCTTTTTATGAAAATTAAATCAAAATTATGGTTAATAGCACTTTT
>Ga0123356_10008672_pt1 | contig 10086 bp, 8 predicted proteins | sample TergutEmb28metaG_2_FD_92546 | JGI IMG/M metagenome (GOLD analysis project Ga0123356, IMG submission 92546) | Embiratermes neotenicus P3 segment gut microbial communities from Petit-Saut dam, French Guiana - Emb289 P3 | ecosystem: Host-associated > Arthropoda: Insects > Digestive system > Gut ... | reverse complement strand
TGGAATGAGCGCCCTGCTTGAGCTCGAAAGTCAACTTCAGCAAACCCTCGGCGAGACGGTGATCGGCATGCGCGAGCTGATCCGTGGGCTGCTCATTGCCACCATCGCCCGTGGGCACGTGCTGGTCCAGGGTGCACCGGGGCTGGGCAAGACGCTGCTGGGCAAGAGCCTTGCCGCCGCGCTCGGCGGGCGCTTCGCGCGCGTGCAGGGCACGGCGGATCTGATGCCCGCGGACATCACGGGGGTGAACGTCTTCGACGAGTCGACACGCCAGTTCGCCCTGCAGCCCGGCCCGATCTTCACCGAGATCTTGCTGGTCGATGAGATCAATCGCACCGGACCCAAGACGCAGTCGGCGCTGCTGGAGGCCATGGCGGAGCGCCAGGTCACGATCGATCGAACCACGCATCCCCTGCCGCCGGGCTTCCTGGTGATCGCCACCCAGAATCCGCACGAATTCGAGGGCACCTATCCGCTGCCCGAGTCGCAGCTCGATCGCTTCATGATGCGCATCAGTGTCAGCTACCCCACCATGGAGGATGAGGCCGCGGTGCTCGGCCTCTACGGCAACATGGCGGCAAGCGGTGAGCGCGCCCCGGAACGTAGCCTGCCCAAGCCCATCCTGAGCAGCGGGCAGCTGGAGACGGCGAGGCAAGCCGTGGACCGGGTGCACGTGTCAGCGGAGGTGACAGGCTGCGTGCTCGCTATCGCCAAGGCCTCACGTGAGCATCCGCACATCGCGCTCGGGCTATCCACGCGCGGTGCGCTGGCGCTGCTGCGAGCCGCGCGCGTGGCCGCCAGCTTGCGGGGCTCGGAGTTCGTGACCCCCGATGATGTGAAGCAGCTGGCCCCGTGGGTCGTCGCCCACCGTCTGACACTGACCTCGGAGGCGGCGCTGGAGCGCCGCACCGATCAGGCACTCGTACGCTTGCTCCTCGAGCAGGTCGCCGTGCCGCGGTGAAAGGCAAGTGAGCCTGCGCCAAAGCGCGTTGTTGCTGATCCTGGCGACCGGCCTGGTGGCGATCCTGGGCATCTGGAGTACAAATGCGGCACTGCAACGGTCGTGGGCGCTGCCGGTCGCGCTGCTGCTCGCGGGCCTCATGTACGAGCGGGCCATGCTCCGTCGCACCGTGGTGGAGCTCGAGGTGCAAGCACCCGAGTACTGGCCGCTGGGGCGCTCGCGCGATGTGTGCCTCGCCTTCCGGCAGCACTCGCGGGCCAGTGTGCACATCCAGGTGGTCGTCTCGGCGCCGGAGGAGTTCGCAGCAGACGCGCGCATCGAGACACTGCTGCTACGCGCCGGCATCCCCACAGTCACAACGTTGAGCGCCACCGCCCGGCGTCTGGGCTCGTATGCATGGCCGCCGCCGGTCATGAGAGTGGGCGGGGCGCTCAACCTCGCGTGGTGGTCGCGCAGCGTTGCCAGCCGTTGCACGCTCACCGTCGTTCCCGACATGCTCAACCGCCTCGAGCAGGCTGCGGGACAGCAGGGCTTCGGCGCGCAGCCCGCACGGGCCGCGGGCTCAGGGACAGAGGTGCTGCAGCTGCGCGACTATCGCCGCGGCGATCCGCTGCGCTCGATCGACTGGAAAGCCACCGCGCGCCGCGGGCGGCCGGTGGCCCGCGATTTCTCCGAGGACCAGCACCTCGAGGTGATCGTCGCCATCGACGCTGGCCGCGCCAGCGGGATGGGGGCGGCCAACGTGGACCGCCTGGGCCTGTACGTCAACGTGGCCGCGCGGTTCGCGCAGCGCGCCGCAGCTCTGGATGATGCGGTCGGTGTCGTGATATTTGCAGCTCAGCCGCTTGCCATGCTGCCGCCGGCGCGCGGCGAGGCCGCCGTTACCCGGGTGCGCGATCTGCTCACCGTGTGCCGGGTGCAGCCGGGCGAATCCAACCCGGTACTGGCGGCGGCTCGCATCCGCGCGATGGCGCAGCGACGCAGCCTGGTGCTGATACTGACCGACCTGGAGGATGCCGCGGCGGGGGAGCAGCTGGTGAAGGCGACCCGGCTGCTGACGCCGAAGCACCTGCCGTTCGTCGCCGGCTTCCAGAGCGAGCGCATCGAGCGCCTCGGGCGCGCACCGGCCCGCGAGCCGATCGCAGCCTACCGGGCGCTGGCCGCGCTCGAGTACTCGAGCACGATGCAAGCCAATGTACGCGCCTTGCGAGCGCTCGGGGCGGCGGCCCTCACTGCCCGGCCGGCGGACCTGGATGGTGCGGTGCTGGCGGCGTACCGGCAGTTTCGCGAGCAGCGCCGCATATAGGTTGCGGGCGCGGGAGAGGTCCCGCACACCGAGCACTCGATCAACGCGCTCGATGCACGGGCAGCGGACCGGGGCACTCGCGCACCGGCCGCACCTGACCTCTTCAGGCCGACAGGACCGAGCGCAGGAGCCGCTGCTCCTCCCCGTGGGGGTCGTTCACGACCTGGCAAGACGTGTTGAAGACCATGGTCGCGCGGCGGCTCGCATCGAAGGCCGGCCAGCTGGGTAGCTCCGGACAGGCAGGGTTCCCGGTACGCGCGAAGGCGGCCCAGGCGCTGCTCATGCGCGTGGCGAGCAGGTAGCGGTCCTCACCGGAGCCTGTGAAGGACTTGGCTGCGTCCACGTTGTCAAAGACGAAGGGGATCTCGATCGCATGCGGCGTGCGCAACTTGCCATCGCGCACCGGGGTGCGCCACGTGAAGTAGTACGAGTACACCGGCGCCTTGCCCTGCGCAGCCTTGCGCTCCGTCTCGGTGAGCACGCCGGCACGGAACACATCGGAGGCGATGATCAGGTACAGGTCGGTGTTGGAGGCACCTGGACGCCCGGCCCGGTACGCGGCGATCAGCGAGTCGATCTGTGTCGCGCTCACGTTGCGCAGCGACTGCCCGACACTCTTGTGCAGGGTATCGGCGTCGATCGGGTCAAGTGACTGGCGTGCAAAGAAGGTCACCTCTGTCTCGACGGAGCCGATCAGCAGCGGCACGCTCGCTGATAGCTCGGGCGCCGCGGGATCGAAGGGATCACTCGGCAAGGCGTGCCCGTCGACGACCGGGCCAAAGTTGAGCGGTGGACCGCTCCCAGGAGCCCCGGGTGCCGTGGCAGCCATGAGCTGCTCGAAGGACAGCTTGCGCAGCTCATCGACCTGCTCGGGCTTCAGATTGAGCTTGGCCAAGTAGGCTGCGGCGGTGCGGCTGGCCGCGTCTCGCGAGATGCCCTTCACGTCCGCGCCGCTTTGCACGATGGCGCGGTGGAACAGTCCCTTGGCAGCCGGCATGGCCATGAGCGAGCTCACCTTCCCACCGCCGCCTGACTGCCCGAATATCGTCACATTGCCGGGGTCGCCGCCGAAGGCAGACACGTTGTCACGCACCCACTCCAAGGCCGCGATGATGTCCAGATTGCCGAGATTGCCGGAGCCCGCGTAGCGCTCCCCGCCCAGACCCTCCAGGTACAGGTACCCGAGGGCCGAGAGCCGATGGTTCACCGTGATGGCCACGACATCATGCTTGCGAGCGAGCTGCAGGCCGTCATAGCAGATGAATCCGCCGGAGCCGCTCGTGAAGCCGCCACCGTGCAGCCAGACCATGACGGGGCGCTTGTGCCCGCTCCCCACGCTGGCCGTCCAGACGTTGAGCCGCAGGCAGTCCTCGCTCATCGGCTCACCGCGATCCATGGGCTCAAACTCGGGTATCACCGCGCCCCGGAAGGAGGAGACCAGCTGCGGCGAACGGGGCCCGAGCTCGAAGGCATCGCGCACTCCGCTCCACTTCACAGGCTTCACCGGTGGCATGAAGCGGTGCTCGCCGGCGGTGCTCGCCCCGTAGGGGATCCCCTTGAAGCACTGCACGCCGTGATCGAGGGTGCCGCGCACCCGCCCGGCGGTGGTCTGCACCGTGGCGCCCGGGGTCGGCCCCGCAGCGCCCTTGTCGGCAGCAGCGAGCACCGACACTTGACGGCCCGCGAGCAGGCCCGCGCCCGCTGTCAGGGTCCCGATACCGATGAACCGTCGTCGATCGATCATGCCCGCCCCCTCCCGCAGACTTGAGCTTGTGAGACGCTCGATCCTGAGCCTTTTCGAACGGCTTGCAAAGGGGCCTGACCGCACTGCGGTGCGCTGGTGGAGAAGAGGCTCAGGCAGTGTGGTCGTGGCACGCCGCGGGCGAGCGGCAGGCCCGGGGGCTGGGACGTGGCCTAGCCCTTGCGCGCCGCGGCCGCATCAAAATAGGTGGCCCCTGACACCCTTGCGGCTCATAGGCCTACCTAGTCGTGTTGGGAGCCTCCTGGCTACCGGACAGCCGATCAGGATTGTTACGGATGGGCTAGCGGTGGCGCGCAGCGCGTCCTCACCTCTGTGACGGAACCTGCGCAGGGAGGCAACATGGACCTCCGAAGAATCTATCGGCCACGGATTGCGCCGAGCAACCATGTCAGGCGATTGCGCCTCCTACGGCCGCGCCCGTGGTGATGCTGGGCTCACGAGCCCACATGCGGATCGGCTCGTCTCTCCTCGGGGTACAAGTACCAGTCGACACACCCGAACATCGAGCGGTCCTCGATCCTCGCACAGCGGTCCGCGACACCCGCTCGGGCCGCCTCCTTCAGCGCCTCGGTGGCTCTCGCGATGTCAGCGGCCGTCGCCGCGGCCGAGGCCGCCTTGCGCGCATCCTGGCCCGCGCCGCCGCTAACCCCGGTCGCGATGCGCTCGCTCTCGTCTGTTATGGCCGTCATGGAATTCTCCTTTCGTGCGGGCCCTCCGGCCCGTCAGATGAAGCGTAATCTGATCGAACGCTCCGGCTATTCGTAATATCCGCAGCCGCAAGTCTCCTCTTGGCATGATCTCATGGCTATCGGCCTCGGCGTCTGCTTGCTCACCGCCTGTCACGGGGAGCGACAGCGAGAGGCGAGCCCTGCGGGGCAAACGGTTCGCCAGCGCGCGATCCGAGTGACGATAGCCACGACTACGACGGAGCCCTTCGCATGACCAGAAACCTGGCTCTACAAATCACCTTCCGGCACATGGACCCCTCGCCCGCTCTCGAGGCCCGTATCCGGGAGCTCGCCCAGAACCTGGACCCGTTCAACGAACACATCCTCAACTGCCACGTCGTCGTGGAGCCACCCTCCTCTCACCACCGCGCCGGGTTGTTCGACATCACCCTCGAGATCAGCGTGCCGGGTGAGAATATCGCGATCCGGACGGAGCGCTCGCCCGACCCCGCCCACGAGGACCCGTACGTTGCTGTACGCGATGCGTTCCGCGCAGCCCGGCGCCGTCTCGAGGATTACATGAGCAAGCGCAGGCAGGACGTGAAGGCTCACTCGCTGCCTCCCAGGCCGTAAGGAGTAGCCTGCAGCTGGCTGCAGCGCAACAACAGCGCTGACTGTGGCACGAGCTGCACGCTGCGCGTATCCCTCGTAGGGCATAGCAAATGCGAGACACTAGCGGCTCGCCCCAACGCGTGGCGGGGCGCTCGCAGTGCCACGCTCGGGCTGAACATCGAGGCGTGACCTGGCATGCCCCCGCTGAGATTTCATCGCACCCACCGGACGGGCTGGCTGCGGGCCACCGTGCTGGGAGCCAACGACGGCATCACTTCCACGGCCAGCCTGCTGGTCGGCCTGGCCTCGGCGCATTCCTCGCGCGACACCCTCCTCACCGCAGGTGTTGCGGCGCTCGTGGCGGGCACCATGTCGATGGCCGCCGGCGAGTATGTCTCGGTGAGCTCGCAGGCCGACACCGAGAAGGCCGATCTGCTGCTCGAGCGCAAGGGCCTGGAGACTGACGAGCCAGCCGAGCGCGCGGAGCTCACGGCCATCTACGTCGCGCGCGGGCTGACGACCGAGCTTGCGATCCAGGTGACCGATCAGCTGATGGCCCGCGATGCGCTGGGGGCGCATGCCCGCGATGAGCTGGGCATCACCGATGCCCTGCGGGCGCGCCCGCTGCAGGCCGCGCTCGCCTCCGCTGCCAGCTTCAGCGTCGGGGCCTTGATCCCGCTGCTCGCCGCCTTGCTCTCTGACACGCTGCCCGTGATCAGCTTGACCTCGCTCCTGTGCCTGATGCTGCTCGGGGCCGCTGCAGCCCGTGCAGGCGGTGCCAGCATGGTCACAGGCGCGGTACGCGTCCTGCTCTGGGGCGCCCTCGCAATGGGCGTCACCGCGGCCGTGGGCGCCCTGCTGGGCGCGGGCGGCGCGAGCTGAGGCTGCCAACCACGCCTGCACCGTGCGCCTCTCGCAATTCGCGCTGTTGGTCAGTACATCCCCGGATCGCGCGCCGCGGGGATCAGGCCCAGGATCTGCTTGTCGAAATGCGGTTGCCCTGAATCCTCAAGTTAAGGAGCGAGATCATGAGCCTGTTACGTTGGGATCCCTTCGGGGACATGTACCACCTGCTCGGCCACGATGGCCCCCTGCGCATGGCACGCATCGCTGGCGGTGAGGGTGGCAAGGGCGGCTGGCTGCCCTCCACCGACATCAGCGAGACCGACCAGGAATACACGATTCGCGCCGCGCTTCCGGCCGTGAAGAAGGAGGACCTGCACGTCATGCTCGACAACGGGCTGCTCACGATCAAGGGAGAGCGCAAGCAGCAGCAGGAGAACGCGAAGCTGCATCGCGTGGAGACCTTCTACGGCAGCTTCGAGCGCAGCTTCGCGCTGCCCGATAATGTGGACGAGGACGCGATCACTTCCGAGAGCAAGGACGGTGTGCTCACGATCCACATCCCCAAGGGCAAGCGCGAGCAGCTCAAGCCCAAGGAGGTCAATGTCCAGTAGCGAGACACGCTGAAGCAGTGACGGCGACTACGGCGGCACTGCGCGTGCGCCGTCATTGCTTTTGCGTGCGCTTGGGTTTGAGGCCGGCCGCGCGCTCGCGCAGGGCGCATCGTTCGCGCCCGCTATCCTCCCCGGTCCAGCGCGGTGCAGGGTATCGCTCGATGCCCTGCTCCGGGGCTGCAAGCCCGCCCCGGCGTTCGAAGCGAAACGCCGCTGAGGCTCGCAAGCGCCTCTACCGCTTGGGCTACTCCATTATGCGGATGACACGCCGCAGCCGTCTGAGCGATCATCCGCTGGTGCTTGCGCTCAAGGTTAGCCTGACTCGTCTCCTGCATTGACGGACGTGAGTGAATGGCTGGACGCATGATCCTCGCTCCGCGGGTGGCGCTCCTTGCCGCCGTCGCCGTCGCTGCCGCTGCCGAAACGGATCTGCCTTCGGCGGACTGGCCGAGCGAGCAGCGGGCACAGTACGAAGCTGACGCCCCGAAGACGATCCTCGAGCTGCAGCCGTTCCGCAGCGAGACTCATGCCTCGATCCGACGCGCGGACGGTATCGCCGGGCTTGCAACATTGACCAACCTGAACCCCCACGTGGGGTCCTGGTATCTGCTGTCGATCCGCTGGGAGAACCCCAAGGAGGCGACCGCGAGCTATCATCTGGAGAACCCGGCACCACAGGAAGGCTTACGGCTGCGCTCGGATGACGCGCACGCGTTGACCGTGACGCATGCCGGCGGGTTCTCCTGCACACTCTGGACGAGCGAGCGCGCCGGCCCGCTGGCCGACGCCAGCTCCTCCGCCCTGCCCTATGCACCTCTGTGCAGCGGTGCGCTCTACCTGAGAAATCCCGTCCAGGGGCACCGCACCTCCCTCGAGCGAGTCACGGACTTTCTGCGCGACCACGTCTGGGGCGGGGACCAGATCATCAACTTCGTCAAGGCGGAGGTCTACCGCGACGCGTTCCTGGTGAAGGAGGGCACCGCCACGGGAACCGCGAGCGCACCCGAGGCCGCCACCCAGGGCTCCCCAGCCCCTGCCGCCCTCGCGCCCGAGTGCGTGGGTCGTTGCCTCGTGCCGGAGCATCTCGGGCTCGCCCTGACCACCGCCGGTGAGGACCTGGCGGCCGGACAGTGGTATGGCGTGCAGGATCTGCCGGCCATCGCAGTCAGCATCATCGCCCCGGAGAACATCGATAGTCACTTCCGTGCGGGCCACGAGGCGAGCGTCAATGCGCTGGATGCCGTGGAGTCCGGAGCGCTGGTGTACCTGGTGTCCTTCGATCTGCAGCGCTTCGATCTGCATTTCGTGCTTGGCACCGAGCATCCGCGGCTTGACTGGTCCGACCGCCCTCCCCCTGCCTCCCGCGACCAGCGTCTACCCGGCCCCGACGGCGTGGGCAGCGCTGCACCACTGGTGACCAATGGCATGGTGAGCCCCGAGGACATCGATGCGACGGTCGCTACGTTCGCGGGCGGCTTCAAGCGCTCCCATGGCGCCTTCCGGTTCGGCGCGCTCGCCGAGCGCAATCACGGCAGCCACTACGGCTTCATCGAGCAGGGAGTCATCTTCAGCAAGCTCCAGCCGGGCCTTGCGACCGTCCTCGTGCTGGATGACGGCAGCGTGGACCTCAAGACCTGGGCTCGCGCCGATGATACGAAGCTGCCTCAGGTGAAGTACGCCCGCCAGAACGGCGTGCCGCTCATCGAATATGATGCGCGGCGCCAGCTCGGGGTCCCGGGTGACCTGGTCAACCTGTGGGGCCCGGGGAACTGGTCAGGCTCGGCCAACGAGGATCTACGTACCGTGCGCGCCGGACTGTGCCTGCAAGACACCCCTCGGGGTCGCTTTCTCATCTACGGGTACTTCTCGGCCGCCACACCCTCCGCGATGGTCCGGGTGTTCCAGGCCTATCACTGCAGCTACGGCATGCATCTGGACATGAACGCACTGGAGCACACTTACTTTGCTCTGTATGCGCGCCACGGCGGGCAGCGTGTGGTCGAGCATCTGGTGCAGGGCATGGAGGCGGTTGACAAGACCTCGAGGAAGGGCTTCGCGCCCCGCTTCCTCGCCTTTCCCGATGACCGGGACTTCTTCTACATGACGCGCCGGGAGGCGCCGGGGGAACCGTGATGCACCGCTGCCCGAGGCGCGCGGCGCCGCTGGTCCTGGCCTTGCTCTGGGGAGGGTGCGCCTGGGCCCAGACCACGCTCGCCGAGCGCAACGCCGAGCTGCTCAAGCAGTTACAGGAGGTACACGGACTCAGCCCGGCGCAGATGGACCGGATTCGCACCATCTTCGCCGGCTCACGCATCATCGGCCAGGGTAACCCGGTGATCACCCAGCACCCGGTCACCCCGGAGCAGTGCGAGGCGAAGCTGAAGGAACAGGGCGTCGGCTACGCCAACGCCCGCTTCCAGCGCATCTGCGGCGCGAAGTACATGGCGCCCCTGTACAACCCGGCGACGCAGCGCCCGGAGGATGCCCAGGCATGCATCGATCAGTTCGAGTTCCCTGACATCCCCTGCACCTACCCGGTCGTGTGGGTGAAGGCCCGGGAGGCGGCGCAGCTGTGTGCCGCAGAGGGCAAGCGGCTGTGCGATGCCAATGAATGGGAGGACGCCTGCCAGGGGAGCACCGAGCCGCCTGACTACCGCTTCGATCTCGCCGCAGGGGTCACGCCGGAGGTCGGTGTGCAGCGAATGCGCGCAGCGCACAATCGAGCGCACGCCGCTGACAAGCGCTGGAGCTATGGCCCGGAGTACCAGCGCGGGATCTGCGCCACGAGCAGCTTCAAGAGCCCGGGTTGCAATGGCGGCAGCTGGACGCAGTGCGGTTCTAACACCTATCCGGCGGGCGATTTTCCGGGCTGCCGTAGCCCGCTCGAGGTCTATGACCAGAACGGTAACGCGGCCGAGCACATGAACCTGCCGCTTGATCCCTCGCAGATGTCCAGCCGCGGCAGCCTCACGCTCGGCTACACGGAAATGAAGGGCAGCTGGTTCATCTTCGACACCTACCGTGCCCACGAGGACTGGTGCCGCTGGCGGGCTCCGTTCTGGCACGGGACGCGCGTGATGGACCCGCACAGCCACGCGAACTATCACCTCGGCTTTCGCTGTTGCAGCAGCGTGGTGCCGCAGAAAGCGGCACTCGGCTTGCCGGCCGGCGTCCCGGTGCAGACCACGGTGCGTCACTCGACAGCCGCCGGCCAGCACTGGTTGCTGTCTACTTCTGCTCCTCGGCAGCCAGGCGCGCCGTGAGCCTCGCCAGGCGCGCGGTGACGGACCGCATTGGGCCTTCGTAAGTCAGGAGCTCCG
>Ga0123356_10008671_pt1 | contig 10087 bp, 11 predicted proteins | sample TergutEmb28metaG_2_FD_92546 | JGI IMG/M metagenome (GOLD analysis project Ga0123356, IMG submission 92546) | Embiratermes neotenicus P3 segment gut microbial communities from Petit-Saut dam, French Guiana - Emb289 P3 | ecosystem: Host-associated > Arthropoda: Insects > Digestive system > Gut ... | reverse complement strand
TGTCGGTCATCTCCAAATCAAATTTCGGGCTGTATGTTTCAAAGTTGATCGCCACTTCTCTCATCCTGTCCGGCGCCCAGCGGCTGCCCGTGCGGAAAGAGGAGGTGCCGTCAAACGGCGCGCCAAAAATGACGTATTCGGCGTCCTCATAATCGTAAATCGCGTCATAAAATGTCATCGGCATAAACATTTTTATGTTCCCCATTTCAATTAAAAAAGCGGCCGTATTCATTCATATTAAAATTAACAGCCGGTTTTGTATGAATAAATCTATGAAATATGTATCAAGATTTCCAATATTTAAAAATTCGTTTTTGAACTCCGGAACGGGAATCCGTATCTTCCAAGTCCGAAAAGGATAGACGGCTATCTTGTTTTTTCGATCTCGTTCGGAATCTGAAACATCGGGTTTTATCAATTTGATTCAAGCCCGAACGCCCCTTTTTCAAAAACTTAAAAGACCAGTTTTGGGAAAAAGGGCGTTCCTTTTTTTCTCCAATTTTAAAAAAGGGATGTTTCATTTTATAAAAGGTAAAGAGGAGAAAAAAACGGGAAAAAAAAAGACGGGAAAAAAAGACGGGAAAAAAGACGGGAAAAAAACGGGAAAAAGGATGGGAAAAGAAAAGATGAGAGTAGAGAAGATGGGGTGCCGCAGACACCCTCATAAATGTTGACTGAACTCCCACCCCTGAAAATTTAAGACCGAAGCGTTGCGGAGGCCTCAATCTTTATGGACCACTTTTAAAAGAGTATGGTTCACTGCGTTTTGAGGACAGTTGGCAATACAGCGCTTGCAGCTGGAGCCGAGACATTTCTGACTGTCAATGACGATGCTATTGTCCGGTTTTTTCCTCAAAACTTCAATTGCGTTTTCAGGGCATGATTTTTCACATTTGAGGCAGAAAATGCAGCCGTAAGCCGGAGCCTGCAGGAAGACGCCGATATGCTCAACCATTTTAACGCCTTCGCCGACATCATCGATATCCCGGACAACGCGGCGCTCTATATTCGGATCCGGATCATCGTGTGGGAACGGACGAAGCTTAAACATCTGCAGCATTTCATCATACATCTTCATCGGCATGCCCTGCTCCCAGTAGGAAAGCTCACAGACGTAAATGTCTTTGAAGGTCTGAGACGTTGCCATCATCAAGTGGTCGGCCTGAATCTTTTGAGCCATTTTCGAGACGTCATCCAGCTTTTCCGGATGAATCGCAAGCTTTCGGGCAAGGCCGATTGAGGTGTTGCCGAACTGAACGATATTTTTTGCGTAACTCGGAACCGAGCCGAGATAAGCCGCTTTCTTTCCGTCGACATATGTGCCGGTCGCGCCGGAAATGTAGGCATATTCCAATTCATCGTAACCGAGACCCGCGGCTTCCATTAATGTCAATTGGGCGGCGCGGATGGCGCCAATCGCTTTTCCGATTTCAATGACATCTTTTTCAGTGATTTCAATCTCCGGCCCGAGAATGACTTTGCCGTTCGGAAGCTTGGGAAGCGTTTTCATCAGACCGCTTTTCAGCATGGCGGACGTACAGGAGATAACACCCGTTCCGGTGATGCCGACGGCTTCTCTATCTCCCTTTTCGATAACTTCGCCGGTGACCGGATTGATCAAATCGCCCTTAGCCGACTGCATCATTTCATCCAAAACCGTCAGGCGCCAATAATCGCCCTCGATGTTGACGTCGCTGATTGCGCCGGGCGCGGCCAGCATACCGCAGGGAATGCCTTGTCCTTCAATGGCGGGACCCGCGGCGGCGCTGGCGGTAATGATTTTGTCGCCGACTTTGATGGCCATTTCCGCGTTCGTTCCGTAGTCCGTGACCATACATGGTTTTGTTTCATTGATAAAGTCCGTTTCCGTCATCATGGCCAGCGCGTCGGCTCCGATTTCGTGTTTGATGGCGGGCGGCACGATAATTTGACAGTTGGGCAGATCACAGACGCCCGCGAATAATTCTTCCGCCGGGAAAATACGCGCATTGCGCTGCACATTTTCAACACCCAGCTTTTTCTGCTTGGACTCGCCGGCGTAAGCCAAATCCCGAATTTCAATGTTTTGGAAAAGAGAAAGCTGAATCGGATTTCCGCATATGGAAATATAAGCAATTTCCTTGGGGTCAACCTGGATAGCATCCAGCATTTTTTTCACGGTCCATAATATCACTTCGTTGGCGACATCTTCGCCGGTGACGATTGCAAATTCCAGATGGTCAATCACATTTCCGCCGGGAAGCGGGTGGCCCATTGTAATAACAGTCCGGATCGTTTCGTTTGTTTTTTGGTCAATCAGCTGTGCTCGAAAACCGCTGGTTCCGAGGTCCAATGCAATAACATACATTCAATTCTCTCCCAAATGGTATTGTAATAATATTGTAATAATAACGATATTTTGTCAATGTTATGTCAATGATAAATAACAGGATGCCAAGAACGATATTGTGTCTGCCGTTTGTATTTCAGCGTCTATTTTTCATATCGTTGCGTTTTTGAAATCAATTATGTTTTTCAGTCCTTTTAAAGTTGCCGTTTTTTGAGTTTTTAAACTCTTATCCGGGGACACGCTACGGTTTAGTCGGCGTATTCAATCCGATTACGTTATTCATTTGAAATTTTATCGATATAAGGAGAAGGGATTATTCAAGGGGTTTTAATCCTTACAACGCCTTACCATTTTACAACGGTTTCGTAATATAACTTCGGCAATATCATTTTCCAGGGTCTCCTGCTATCTAAAAAGGATAAAATATAAGAATCTTTGCGCGTATTAGAACACGAGTTTATCCGTATCTATTGGTTTTTGTCATCTTTAAAATTCATATTTAATTGACACAATTCTAAAAACGCCGGAATTGACCGTTTAATTTCGGATAAACGAACATGATCACACAATCAATACGATCAGCATGATCAATACGATCACACGATCAACATGATCACACAATCAATACGATCAACATGATCAATACGATCACACGATCAATACGATCACGCGATAATTTGATCGTTGAATCGTTCAACGTTCGATGAATAATTAAAAAGCTAGGGGAGATCAAGATGAGCTATACACCTAAAGAAAGATTATACCGCGCCTTAAAGAAAATGGACGTCGACAGAATGCCCGCCGTTTGTTTCACACAGACTGCCACTGTCGAACAGATGGAAGCCTGCGGCGCCTTCTGGCCGCAAGCCAATGAAGACCCCGCGTTAATTGCAAAATTGGCGGAAGCCGGCCACACCGTTGTCGGTTACGAAGCCGTCCGCGTTCCGTTCGACATTACAGCCGAAGCGGAATTTTTCGGATGCAAACTGAAAGCAGGCACGCGCGAACAGCAACCCTCCGTTGTCGGCCACGTTGCCGCAACGCCCGAAGATGTCGACAGATTGAAAAACTTCTCATTCGGCGGCACAGCGCGTGTTGACAGAATCGTTGAATCCATCAAGATTCTGAAAGCAAAATACGGCGATGACATCCCGATTATCGGTTCCATGATTGGTCCCTTCTCACTCGCGCAGCACCTCAACGGCGACAACTGGTTTATGGGCCTTATGACAGAAGACCCGGTTGTTCAGCCCTTGATTGACATGACCACAGACTTCTGCATCCGCTATGCGCAGGAAATGGTCAAAGCCGGCGCCTGCTGTATCGTTATCATTGACCCGACAGCCAGCTATGAACTTCTCGGCGACGATTTCTATTCACAATTCGCAATCCCGTACCACAAAAAGATTGCTCAGGCATTGAAAGAAATGGATGTCGCAACCGTTCTTCACATTTGCGGTGACACAACAAAAGGAATTCACTTGATGGACCAAGCCGGCGTTGACGCAATCAGCGTTGACCAAAAAGTCAATGTTCAGAAAGCCGCCGAAACTTCAAAGACCGCCGTCATCGTCGGTAACCTTGACCCCGTCCAATTGATGTGGAAAGGCACCCCCGACGGAGTCAAAGAGGAATCCGCTAAAGTCTTTGAGAGAGGAGCAAAAATTGTGACCATCGGCTGCGGTACAGTTTCCGCGACTCCGACCGAAAACTTAAAAGCGCTCGTTGAGTACGCCAAGGCGTCCAAATATTAATATTCAGTGATTTTTAGTTATTACTAATTATTACACTGAATTCAATCAGAATGAGTTCAACTCTTTCTGATTGATTTTTTTGTTTTTAAAAACGCGGCTCAATTTTGTTTCTGTTCTTTTCTGTTTTCTGTTCTTTTCTGTTTTTTGATTCTTTCTGTTTTTTGATTCTTTTTCTGTTTTTTACCTTTTTGGATTCTTAATTTTTTGATAATTTATGACACATTTTTTAATAAATTATAACATCTTTTTTAATAAGTTTTGACAATCTCTAACTAATATAATAGTTATTTAATAATATTTTTTTGAGAATGACACCTTCGCTATCTTCAGGAATTTTTAAAATTGGTTCTGTTCCGGCCGTTTCGTGATATTTTCAGTTTTTTGAATAAAGGGGAATGCTCCTTATGTTCTCGTTTTTTATTCCCTCTGTTTTTAAAAAAAATGCTCTATTTTTCGCATTGTACATTTTTCAGAGCTTTGTAATTTAATAAATGCTTTTCAATAATACATCGGAATTAAAAAAATCATTTCGATTTAAATTATATACTATATTCCGTCATATAGAAGGGTGGATTGCAGCCATAAGCAGCAGTTCAGAAAGCAGATAAAATGGGGATTTTTTTCTGTTTTCAAAGTTTTGTGTATTCATGAAGGTGAATACATGTACGGTTTTTACGTACATTTTGTACGGAGGTAAAAATATGTCAGATATATTTAAGGAATTAGCAGATGCCGTTATAACTCAAAACATCAACGGCGCCGTTGAGAAAACCAAAGCAGCTCTTGATTCGGGCGTTCCTGCTCTTGACATCGTTCAGAAGGGTCTTTCTGCGGGTATGAAGGTTATTGGCGACAAATTCGAAGCCGGCGAACTTTTCTTACCGCAGATTATGATGTCTGCGAAAGCCATGAACAGCGCAATGGAACTCCTCAGACCGGAACTCTCAAAGGGCAGCGAATCCGCAAGCGCGGGATACTGCATCTCATTCGTTCAGACCGGCGACATCCACGACATCGGCAACAGATTGGTTTCCACAATGCTTGGCGCAAACGGCTTTACCGTAAAAACACTCGGCGTTGATGTGGACAATGAAATCGTCATTGAAGAAATCAAGAAAGCAGAAGCTAAACAAGTTCTTCTCGTCGGATCCGCGCTCATGACAACCTCGATGCTCAGTCAAAAAGATTTGATGAACATGATCAACGAGGAAGGCGTTCGCGGAAAAGTAAAATGTATGTTTGGCGGTGCTCCCGTTTCTCAGGCATGGATTGAAGAAATCGGTGCGGATGGAACAGCCGAGAACGCAGCAGAAGCTGTCATTGTCGCAAAGAAAATTATGGGTGCCAACTGAGGTGTTTTACGATGGCATACAAAAAATCAATTGATGAATACGAATTCTACAACCGGGCAAAAACCGGTGAAAAGTGCACTCAGGATGACTGGGACTTAATGCAGATCCCGATGAAAGCCATGGAAATCAAGCAAAGATATGGTCTTGACTTCAAGGGCGAATTCATCCCGACCAACGCAGACATGGCTGACAAACTCTTCCAAGCCGGTTTTGACATGCTTCTTGAAGCAGGTGTCTTTGTGACAGATACCCAAAGAATCGTCAAATACACAGCAGATGAAATCTGGGATGCTGTCCGCAACCCGATGGGTGAATTCTGGCTTGGTTCCGGCAGAGATGCCGTTGTTGTGAGGAAGAGAGAAGTCGGTGACAAGAGAGGCCCCATCATTCAGGGTGGTCCGACCGGTTCTCCGATTTCCGAAGATGTTTTCTACGCGGTTCATATGTCCTACGCGCTTGAGAAAGAAGTCGACACCATCGTTAACGGTGTGATGACCTCTGTCCGCGGCCGCCCGCCGTCGCCGAAGACGCCTTACGAAATTCTTGCCGCAAAGATGGAAGGAAGACTTATTAAACAGGCAACAGCAGTCGCGGGACGCCCGGGAATGGCTATTTAGGGCCCCGAAACATCACTTTCCGCACAGGGTAACATCAGCGCGGACTGTGCCGGCGGTATGCAGTCTTACGACAGCCACGAGGTTTCTCAGCTGAACGAATTAAAGATTGACCTGGACGCAATCTCCGTTATTGCTCACTACCACGCCAACAGCGACATCATCATGGACGAACAGATGCCGATTTACGGCGGCTATGCCGGCGGTCTTGAAGAGACAGCTATCATCGACGTTGCAACATCCATCAACGCGTTCGTCATGTCCGGCGCAAGCTGGCACCTTGACGGTCCGGTCCACATCAGATGGGGTTCCACCAACACCAGAGAAACACTCGCCATTGCCGGCTGGGCATGTGCCGCAGTCACCAACAACACTGACTTTTTGATGGGTAACCAGTACTACCCGTGCGCCGGTCCGTGTACAGAAATGTGTTTCCTTGAACTTGCCGCACAGGCCATCACCGACTCCGCATCCGGCAGAGAAATCCTCTCCGGTGTCGCATCCGCAAAAGGTGTCGTGACGGACAAGACAACAGGTATGGAAGCCCGCATGATGGGAGAAGTCGCAAGAGCCGCAGCCGGTGTCGACATCGCTGAAATCAACAAGATCTTGGACAAACTCGTCAGCAGCTATGAGAAGAACTACGGCAGCGCTCCGGCAGGCAAGACATTCCAGGAATGTTATGACGTTAAGACCGTCACCCCCACCGACGAGCACGTCAAAGTCTATGAACAAGCCAGAAAGAAACTCGAAAGCTTTGGTCTCGTCTTCAAATAATGCCGCCTTGCTTTTCAAAAAACAAGCTTTGTGGTATTACAAATCAATCGCAGGTTGAAATATCCTGACAAAAAAACGGATGAGCAAACAGAAATGTCGGGCAAATCCCGACAATTCTGAAAAACGAGCAATAAAACGAACAAATAAATGTTCGTTTGCTGTCGGATGGAGGCCTGCGATTGATAAAATTAGTTTATCGAAACGATTGAATTTTTTCGATCATGAGTACAAATTGTGGTTTATTTGTACTTTTGCCGGCAGCGGCCTTGAGAGAAATAGGTGTTCAAAGATTTCTCGGTAAACGCCTGATAGTACATATAGGAAACAAAATCGATTAAAAATCGGGGGTTTGTTGTCAATACTTGACAATTGTGTGTGTCAAACGTTTTGATTTTCGGGTTATTTTCAAAATGTGTGATTTTAACCAAAGATGTTGCACTTGTATCGAACCAATGTCAAACAGGATGTCGAAAAAAGATGGGATTCACCGTTGCGGCCATTATGCCGTAAACATTTATCAGTGATTGCTGATTGGAATCGTATTGTACGGGTTCATTCATTATCCGTATGTTTTTCGTTCTTTATGATTTTGTGTTGCAGTTTTATTTTGGTTAATATCTGTGTTTATTTTTTGAGTTTACCCTTTTTACAATTGATACGCGTTCATATTTAGTTGCAACCCTCTCATTTTGAAATGAGGTGCTCTGATGGAATACGGAACAATCATAAACTTACTCATTTATTTTGTGGCATTTGCCATCATCGCATACATGTGTATCGATGCGTACAGAGTTTCAAAGATTAAAAAAACAGGAGAGTGACTGGATGGATAATCTTGAAAAGAAACTCCGGCCATATCACGTATGGGCACTCGGTGTCGGTATCGTGTTGGTCGGTGAATATATGGGCTGGAACTTCACCGTCGCAAAAGGCGGAATTGTCGGTTCTCTTTTTGCGATGATTGTGGCCGGCTTGATGTATATCATCGTCGCAATCTGCGCCAGTGAACTCGGCTCGTCAACCAAATTGGCCGGCGGTCCATATGACTGGGTCAGGCTTTTCGTCGGCCCGGGTGCTGCCGCGATTGTCGGTTTAGCGGTATACATGGAATATATCGCTCTTTCGGCCGGCGATTCGATCGTGATTGGCCAATTGGCGAGCGCATATTTTGAGTGGCTCGATGTAAAAGCCGTTGCGATGCTCATTCTCGCAATACTGACGATTATCAATTACCGCGGCGCGGTGACCGCCTTAACACTAAACTTCTTCTTGACATTTGTTTCGGCGATTGCGATTGTTGTCTTCTTCTTCTCGACTGTAACAGGTTTTGGCATTGCCAATTTCAGCTTTGACAGCCTGTTCTCGGGTGCGATGCCATACGGTTTGGTGGGGGTGTTTGCGGCCATGCAGTTCGGTCCGTGGTTCTATCTAGGTATAGAAGGCGCGGCCATGTGTGCCGAAGAGTGTAAACATCCGACGCGCGCTGTCCCCTTGGGCCAGCAGGCCGGTATGATTACACTCGCTTTGATGGCCGGCGTGACTGTCTTCATTTGTGCCGGACTGATGGGCTTTGAAGAACTCGGCGCATCCGTATACCCGCTTTATGAAGCGGCTGTCAACAGCGGTTCAGGCATTTTGATTATCTTCCTGATGATTGGTACATTCTTTACCTGTCTGGCCAGTTCCAACGGCTGTATCAACGACTCGTCCCGCTCTTGGCTGGCACTTGCGCGTGATGGTTTCGTTACCGACTGGTTCGCAGACGTTCACCCGAAGTACAAGAGTCCGTATAAAGCCGTTATCTTTACGATTCCGGTTTCTGCGGGTTTTGCATTCAGCGGTTACTTAGACCAGGTCATTACATTCTCCATTATGTCCGGTCTCGTCTGCTACGTCTTGATTCCGTTCGCACTGATCCGGTTCAGAAAGATGTACCCAACGACCAACTCGCTGATTCGTCCGTTCTCCGGTCCGCTCCAGCCGTGGATTTCCTATTTGGCAATGGGTATTTCCATATTGATTATGTCCACGTTCTTCTGGGCGTACATCTACAACTTGATCTTCGCGTTGATCTTCTACATCGTCGCCTACTTCTACTTCAACTGGCGCTACAAGAAGATTAAGACGCAGAGAAAGGTGTTCAGCTGGAATGATAAACTCGGCTGGCCCGACCCCGAAGTTGTGCACGGTCAGAAGCAGTTTGCAGCTCAAACAGGAGGCGGAAACAATGGTGAATGAAGCAAAATACAAAAAGTGGCTGATGCTGGATACATTGCTTATTATTGGAATATGGCTTATCTTCGTCGTTTCCGAGACATATGTCATTGCAGCCATTCTGAACGCGGCCATCAAAACAGGCGTTGAAATCCCAACGGTTCTTCTCGGTTTCTTTGGGTTTATCATGCTTTTGATGTTCATCGTCAACGGAGCAGCCTGCTGGAATGTCCGCAAATCCATTAAGGAACACATGTATGAATTCAATTATTACGACTGAGGTGAAAAAATATGGAAAATCAACCTAAACTTTCCGACCAGCAAGGTATGGCAATGAAGATATTTGACATTATTTTCATCTTCGCCTTGGCTTTCATCTGTGTGGTAACGCCTGTGTTTATGAGCGGCGGAATGATCGTTGGCGGCGAAGGTATCAGTGATACAATCGTCTGGAACGCTCCCGGCTACTTCGGAACCCTCTTAGTCATTCTTGTCTTCTTCCTTGTGATTCTTTATCACTCTGTGAAGAACTATGACTATTGAAGTAAAAATGTTCAAAACTCCCAAAATGAATCAAAAATTGCTTCCGTCGCCTTTTGCGTCGGTTGCAATTTTTTCTTTTAACTTGGAGTCCACAGCCTTTTATGGGGGTATCCCCAACCCCATTTCTTTTTTTAAAGTTCAATTTTCAAAAGAGGAATCCATTTTCTAAAGTGAAGGAAAGGGTGACCCGGATTCAAGGACTGAATAAACGCAGCCTTTGTCCTTTCCGGCACCAACGTTCATTTTTCTTTATCTTTCAAAATTCGCAATCAAATTTTCCAGCTGAATCCTATCGTTGGACGCGGCGGACAGCATTTTATCGCATTCGGCGATTTTGATCAACCGGCGGGCGGCTTTGGCTTCGTCCCCCGTCTTTTTTTCATCCATTAAGACGGCTTTTTGAAGCCGTTCCAATATCTCACCGCCGGAGAGCCCGTCATCGATCAAAAGCATATCCAATTTTTCACGGGCCGCCTTAAAATTTTTGCCGTAAACCGCCGCGTT
>Ga0123356_10008670_pt1 | contig 10088 bp, 5 predicted proteins | sample TergutEmb28metaG_2_FD_92546 | JGI IMG/M metagenome (GOLD analysis project Ga0123356, IMG submission 92546) | Embiratermes neotenicus P3 segment gut microbial communities from Petit-Saut dam, French Guiana - Emb289 P3 | ecosystem: Host-associated > Arthropoda: Insects > Digestive system > Gut ... | reverse complement strand
GCAACCTTAGCCAGCGCCTTCATCATCTCTAATTATGTGGATAAAAACGCGTCCCTCATTTCGTTTCAGACTGTCAGTGGCAGACTTGGCGTTACCTGTTCTGACGGACTCTATGAGCTGGATTTTCCTGCCAGACCGGCGGTGCCGATAGCTGTCACGCCCGAAATGAGCCTGGCAATCGGTGCGCCTGTGCTTGAAGCGTATAAGGCAAGGGACTATATGTTCGTGGTCGAAAGCGACACAGTGGTGAGAGACCTGGTGCCTGACTTTGCCGTGATGCGGCTTTTTGAGGATTGTCTTGGGGTTATTGTTACTGCTGAGGCTGCTTCTGGTAGCCAGGCAGATTTTGTGTCGCGCTTTTTTGTTCCCATCGCTGGGATTCCGGAGGATGCAGTAACTGGCTCTTCCCATTGCACGCTGATTCCCTTTTGGTCGGAGCGATTGAACAAGCAGAAGATGCTTGCTCGCCAGCTGTCATTGCGTGGCGGTGAGTTGCATTGCGAGAACAGGGGTGCTCGAGTGCTGATTGGCGGAGGTGCCGTTCTATACATGCAGGGAGAGATTCTGCTTTGACTTAAAGCGTATAGCCTGAGGAGCTATTGAGTTACAGGTGATCTTTTCTAGATGTCGCGGCTGGTGCAGTTTTGTGGCGTTGACGGGGTACTTGCCAAACGAATCGGAGTTGGTGGCAAAAAATCGCCTTCGTCGGTGCTGTGGAGTAGCTTCAAGGCACGAAATCCAAGCGAAAACCAAGCTTTTACTTAACATAACTCGTGATAACGCAGGATTTCTCTTATCCACAGCACCGACGAAGGCGATTTTTTGCCACCAACTCCGATTCGTTTGGCAATGCCGGTCTTTGGGAGTGTCCCGGGGGTTATCGGAAGGCTTGGTGGGCTTGGTTCCTTAGGTTTACCGAAACCCGCACACCCCGTGCAACCGCGCAAACCCCCAACCTGCACCAATTCCAGCTTTTGGGCGATTTCTGCCAGTTTTTTGCGGTTGGCTGTGGGTTGCGGATGGGGGTTGATTGCCATCCGTAGGCTGGAGCGGAAGGTGCGAGGCTGACTGTGGGGTTTCAAGCCTTGCAGCTTTGTAGGACGTTGTAACTATTACCTTTACGTAATCCTAACGCAATCTAATGTGCTCCTGTTCAGTTTGCCGTCGTATGAGCGCAGTGCCGCTGTCCACTTGCTGCACCAGTGCCCACACCAGAGCCGGTTTGTTACCTAAAATCACTTGACACTTCCAGCCGTTTACCCGAATATGACTATACGAATATTTGTTCGATTGTCGGGGTGTTTTTGCCCTTCGCCCCGGCTCGCCCGCGTGCGCGCCCTTGCCACCCGGTGTGCGCCAGCGCGTGCGCCCCTTGCCACCCGGTGTGCCCCGCCCCCCGCCCCCCGCGGCGCGGCGCGGCGCCCGGCTCTGTAGGCCGCCGGCTCTCACGGCGCACCCTGCCACCCGGCAGGCAACAACCAAGGAAGGAGACATGAGACGCTGGATTCTACATGTTGACCAGAACAGCTTCTATGCCAGCTGCGAACAGGCTGAGCATCCTGAGCTGCGCGGTAAGCCACTGGTAGTAGGCGGCAGTGAAGAACGTCGCCATGGCATTGTGCTGGCGCGCAGCCTGGAGGCCAAACGCTACGGCATCGTCACGGCTGAAGCGCTATGGCAGGCGCGCAACAAGTGTCCAGACCTGATTGTACGCCCTGCCAATTTTCGTCTCTATATGAAGTACTCTTCCCTGGCGCGGCGTATCTACTATGACTATACCGACCTGGTTGAGCCATTCGGTCCGGACGAAGCCTGGCTGGACGTAACGCACTCGGCCTACCTGAATGGCGGAGCCGAGATGATAGCCCAGGAAATCAGCGAGCGAATTCGCTCTGAGTTGGGTCTGTCGGTCTCAATCGGCGTCAGTTGGAACAAAGTATTCGCCAAGTTCGGATCAGACTACAAAAAGCCGGATGCCATTACCCACATCAACGAGGACAACTATCAGCAGATAGTCTGGCAGTCTCCCGTACGCGACCTGCTATATGTTGGCCGCGCTACCGAGCGCAAACTGCACGTGCTGGGAATTAAGACTATCGGCGAGCTGGCAAACGAGCCGGCAGAGACCCTGCTGAAATGCTTTGGCAAAGTCGGCGGCATACTGCAGACCTTTGCCCGCGGCCTGGACGACAGTCCGGTCAAAGCCTATGACCTGGAAAGCGAGGGGGTTAACCGCATTATCAAAAGCTACGGTAACGGACTGACCGCACCGCATGACATCAGCAACCCCCATGATGCCAAGGCCCTGATCTACATGCTGTCCGAGTCTGTTGCCCAGCGCCTGCGCGAGGGATTCGTGCGCGCCCGAACCATCTCTATCGGCGTGCGCGGCAATGACCTTGAAAGCTACACCCGCCAGACAACCTTGAGCATGCCAACTAACAGCACGTCACTGGTAGCAGAGGCAGCCTGGCAGCTGCTCGCAGCCAACGAAGCCCTGGACGACAACCATCCCCTGCGAAGCCTCTCGGTGCGAGCCAGCGACCTGTCGCTGATATCGGATCCGGTGCAACTCTCGTTCTGGTCAGATGAGCGCGTGGCCGCACGCGAACGCTTGGACAATGCCATCGACGACCTTCGGCGACGCTTCGGCAACACCTGCATACAGCGCGGTATCGAACTCTACGACGACAGCCTGCGCCAGGTAGACATCAAGCGCGACCACGTGCTTCACCCGGTTGGCTTCTTCTACGATTGATATGGCTTACGAACGTGGTTCAGGGTCTGGTACATAGAATGAAACGTTACGTGCAGGTCATCGCCTCCCATAGCGAGGACGGCCAGGTCACACCATTGGCAATCAAGTGGGAGGACGGCCGCACCTTCGACATCGACTATGTCAAGGAGGCCCGCCGGGCAACATCGCTCAAAGTCGGCGGCACCGGAATTCGCTACCTGGTCACCGTCTCCGGCAAGGACACCTACCTGTTCTATGAGAATCCGAAATGGTTCGTAGAGGAGAAGGTGGTAGAAATGCCTTAACTGGGGATAAAACCTCGGCTGCCTACAAGAAACAAAGGTGATGGCGAGCTATTGATTTATGCATGTGATGTAAAGTGATGTGCAGGCCATGGTCGGCTGCCAGAGCACCCGACTGCCATTCTCGCAGGGGGTACGAATGACCCGCGAGTAGACCTCTCCTACTTGCGCCTTGGCCTGCACTAGGTGTAAGTTTACTACTCGTTTCCGCAGGTGAGAGGCCTAATCTGCCCCCATTCACCCGGATGAACGGCAGCTGGTAATTGACCTACTATCAAGCAAATTGAAAGCTACAAATCGATGCAAAGACAGCAATATGGAAGCCATCCAGCTCTATGCAAATGGCTGGCTGGCTATCAGTTTTCCAGAGATGCTTATTCGCGTCATCAGATGAAATATGCACTTTCAACTCAAACAACAAATCATCATGCAGTCCTTCTATGCTCAACCTTATACTCTCCCCCACTATCGGTATCTATGGCGCAACAACTCAAAACCAACGCCTCAGCAGGCAAACCGAGGTTTTATCCACATGCTTGGTTATATGCATGGGCGATGTAGTATCGGTTGGCTGAGCGCCTTCTTAACCGACTGCTCGCCCATTCGTAGGCTAATTTTTCAATAATCTGTGAGTCTTTTGTGGGAATAATCCTCTGGCAATGATAAACTTGGACAATTCTTTAAAAATCGTAGACAACCGGACTGAAAGGTGAAATCGATGGCTGGTAAGAACTACAAGACGATGGATGGCAACGAGGCGGCAGCGCATGTTTCGTATGCGTTTACCGACGTGGCTGCCATTTACCCAATCACCCCCTCATCAAGCATGGCAGAGCAGGTAGATGAGTGGGCGGCTTACGGACGAAAGAACCTGTTTGGCCAGAAGGTCAGACTGGTTGAAATGCAATCTGAGGCTGGTGCAGCTGGTGCCGTTCACGGTTCTCTGGCAGTCGGAGCTCTGACAACGACCTATACTGCCTCGCAAGGTCTGCTGCTAATGATTCCCAACATGTATAAAATCTCCGGCGAGCTTTTACCCGGAGTTTTTCATGTCAGCGCTCGTACGGTAGCAACCCACGCACTGTCGATCTTCGGTGACCACTCCGATGTTATGGCAACACGCCAAACCGGCTTTGCTCTGCTGGCATCGGGCTCGGTACAGGAGATCATGGATCTGTCGGCTGTTGCACATCTGGCTGCTATTAAGGGACGGGTTCCATTCATGCACTTCTTTGACGGCTTTAGAACCTCTTCGGAGATTCAGAAGATCGAAGTGATCGAATACGAAGACCTTGCCAACCTGCTGGACTGGGATGCTGTCGCTGACTTTAAGGCTCGCTCGATGAGCCCGAACAGCGCCTTCATTCGCGGTACTGCGCAGAATCCCGATATCTTCTTCCAGGCTCGCGAGGCTTCGCAGCCGTTCTACGATGCCCTCCCCGATATTGTCAGCGACTATATGACGCAGATCGGCGACCTGACTGGACGCTACTACAATCTGTTTGACTATGTCGGTGCTCCGGATGCTGAAGATGTCATTGTGGCAATGGGATCGGTCTGCGAGACCATCGAAGAGACCATGCAGAATGTCTTGACTGATCGCAAGCTCGGCTTGGTAAAGGTCAGACTGTATCGCCCGTTTGTGGTCGAGGCGTTCTTGGCGTCCCTCCCTGATACCGTCAAGCGCGTCTGTGTGCTTGATCGTACCAAGGAGCCGGGTGCTCCTGGCGACCCGCTGTTCCTGGATGTTCGCTCAGCCTTCTTTGGCACCGCCAATGCACCGATGATCATCGGTGGACGCTACGGTTTGGGCTCGAAAGACACCACACCAGGGCAAATCGTTGCAGTCTTTGACAATCTGGCTGCTGCGAACCCGAAGCCTTTCTTTACTATCGGCATCAACGACGATGTCAACATGAGCTCGCTTGATTATGATCCCAGCATCTCTTCTGAGCCTGCTGGTACTATCATGTGCAAGTTCTGGGGCTTTGGCTCTGACGGTACGGTCGGTGCGAACAAGACCGCAATCAAGATCATCGGCGACCATACCGACCTGAATGCACAGGGATACTTCGCCTACGACTCCAAAAAATCCGGTGGTGTGACCATCAGCCATCTGCGTTTTGGTGCAGAACCGATCAGATCGCCTTATCTGATCAATCAGGCTGACTACGTTGCCTGCCATAATCAATCCTATATCACCCAGTACGACATGGCTAAAGACTTGAAAGACGGCGGAACCTTCATGCTAAACTGCCGCTGGTCAGCAGATGAGCTCGAAGCAAACCTGCCTGCCCTGCTGAAGCGTCGCCTGGCCGAGAAGAATGCCAAGTTCTACATCATCGACGCCTACGGAATCGCACGCGATATCGGCTTGGGCAACTACATCAACATGATCATGCAAGCCGCATTCTTCAAGCTGGCTAACGTTATTCCGATCGATGATGCCGTGCAGTATCTACGCCAGGGCATCGTCGACTCCTACGGCAAGCGCGGCCAGGAGATTCTGGATATGAACTTCGCCGCCGTTGACACCGGCCTCAATGCCTTTATCGAGGTCGAAGTTCCGGCAGAGTGGGCAAACGCCACTGACGAAGCCGACGAAAAGGGCGACCTACCAGCGTTCATCGAAGGGGTTCTTATCCCCATGAATCGCCAAGAGGGCGACTCGCTTCCGGTTTCGGCATTCGTCGGCGCTGAAGATGGGCAGTTCCCCAGCGGAACAGCAGCCTACGAAAAGCGCGGTGTTGCTCAGAGCACGCCAGTCTGGAAACCTGAGAATTGCACCCAGTGCAACCAGTGCGCCTTTGTCTGCCCGCATGCAGCCATTCGGCCTGCGCTGCTTGACGACGCTGAGATCGCTGCTGCTCCGGACAGCTTCGTGACCATCGAGTCCAAGGGACGCGGGCTGACCGGCTTTGGCTATCGCATCCAGTGCTCCGTGCTGGACTGCATGGGTTGCGGCAGTTGCGCCGAGGTCTGCCCAGCCAAGGACAAGGCCTTGGTCATGTCGCCCGTTGGCTGGGACAAGGCTGAGGAAGATAACTGGGAGTACTTCACAACCCTGCCGATCCGCGACAATCTGACCAGCAAAACCACTATCAAGGGTTCGCAGTTCTGCAAACCGTTCATCGAGTTCAGCGGAGCCTGCGCCGGTTGCGGCGAGACCCCATACCTGAAGCTGATCACCCAGCTGTTCGGCGATCGGATGATCATTGCCAACGCCACCGGTTGCTCCTCAATCTGGGGCGGCAGTGCACCATCGATGCCTTACACTGTGGATAAAAACGGACGCGGCCCGGCTTGGGCGAACTCGCTCTTTGAAGACAACGCCGAGTATGGATTGGGCATGGCTATTGCCACCCGCCAGATTCGCGAGCGCCTGATTACCTCAGCAGAGGCGATTGCTGCTGCCGGTATCGCAGGCCTAAGTGACGCAGCCGCCGCCTGGCTGGCTGAACGTGACGATGCCGACAAAACCCGCGATGTCTCGGATGCTTTCAGTGCCGCCATCGAAGCTGTAGCATTAAACGAGCTGGATGCTGATATCAACGACGCTGTCGCAACCGTGCTTGACAACGAAGACTTCCTGGTCAAGCGCAGCATCTGGGCTGTCGGCGGTGACGGCTGGGCTTACGACATCGGCTTCGGCGGACTTGACCACGTAATCGCCTCAGGCGAGAACATCAACATCCTGGTTCTGGACACCGAGGTTTACTCCAACACTGGCGGCCAGTCCTCCAAGGCTACCCCGCAGGCAGCTATTGCCAAGTTCGCTGCCTCCGGCAAGCGCATCAAGAAGAAAGATCTGGGCTCGATTGCCATGTCATACGGCTACGTTTATGTCGCACAGGTTGGCATGGGAGCCAGTATGACCCAGCTGATGAAGGCTATCACCGAGGCTGAAGCCTACGACGGACCTTCGATCATCATCGCCTACGCACCCTGCATCCACCACGGCGTGCGTAAGGGTATGGGTCGCTCGCAAGAGACCATTAAAGACGCTGTGAACTGCGGCTACTGGCAGCTCTATCGCTACAATCCCGAGCTGGCTGCAGATGGGCAGAACGCATTTACCCTGGACATGAAGGAGCCTAAGGAGAGCTTCCGCGACTTCATCATGGGTCAGACCCGCTACTCAGCCCTGGCTGCCCAGTTCCCCGAAGAAGCTGAGCTCCTACTGGCTGGTGTAGAAGCCGATGCCGTTGAGCGTTTTGCCACCTACAAGAAGCTGGCAGAGTAAAAGGGCAGGTCAGACGGAGAGACTCTGACATTTGCAACACTCAAGCGGCCACCTGTTTCCAGGTGGCCGCTTTGCTTGCCATATGTGGCAGAGCTCTATGGTTGAGTGACCTCCTCGACCTTGAAGCGTGTGATTTCTGCGATCAGGTCATAAGGAATCGGTTTGTCATATGAAAACTGCACTGCGCCTTTTGAGGTTTTGTACTCAGCCAGCTTGCTTCTGAATGCAGATATTCCACTTGCTGTTGGGTAAACTCCAAGGTGGTTTTTCTGAGCAGCAAAATAGATCAATGGACCGTTCAGCCAAAAGCATGGCATTCGGTAGCTGATTCTCTCTGTGGCATCAGGTGCGCTATCGGCAATAACCTGCCTTACTCTTCGCAAGATTAGTTGAATTTCATTGGAATACTGCGAAATGTAGTCATCGATATTGTTTATCTGGTTTGCCTCGGTCATCTTTACCTACGCTCGTCATCTACGAGGTTTTCTCCTCGCCATAGAGCCTGTCTATTCAGGTTTCCTGGACGTGAGCATAGCACATCCTGGTCTCTTAGCTACACGCCCCTTGAAAGTTACAGCCTGCCAGTGGTAAAGCTTGCATAGAGACAAGCTCGTAGTTGTTTTTTGTGGTAATTAGTCTATTTTGGGAGTTTTGCTAGAAGTATGTAGCGGGTTTTGGTGATTTCGCTGGTATTGCTATTACTGAAGATATTTTGCTACCGTTCTACAACTTGAAGTAGTAGGATGTACGCGAGGAGTCATGGTGATACGGGGCGAGCTTGCGAAGGCTCGCCCTGTTTCTATATTCAAAGCTCTCAGGCAAGAGCTAATAAGCTAGAATCATTTCAAATCAAACAACGAAATGCTTGATGCGCATCTATACAAGAAAACAGAGTAAGGGAAATAATCATGAGTGAGATTCGGGTACGTTTTGCGCCGTCGCCAACCGGCAATCTGCATGTTGGTGGAGCACGCACTGCAATATACAATTGGGCTTATGCCAGGCGCATGGGTGGGAAGTTTATTCTACGTATCGAAGACACTGACCTGGAGCGATCGACTCCAGAGAATACTGAGCAGATTTTGCGCGCGCTTAGCTGGCTGGGACTTGAATGGGACGAAGGGCCAGATGTCGGCGGCGAGTATGGGTCGTACCTGCAGACCGAGCGCTTTGACCTCTATGACGAGTGGCTTGACAAGTTGAAGCAAACCGATAGTGCTTATCCCTGCTTCTGCTCAGCTGATGAACTCAAGACGCGCCGCGATCAGGCCGCAAAAGCGATAGCAGAGGGAGTAAGCGATGGTGGCCCGAGTGGATATGATCGTCGCTGCCGTAGTATAAGTGCCGATGAGGCTGCCGCACGCATTGCCAGCGGTGAGCAACATGCCTGGCGGCTGAAGATTCCGCTTGAGCGGGAGGCCGTGGCTTTTGATGATGCGGTATTCGGCTTGATCAGCACACCTTATCAGCAAATGGATGACTTCGTACTGGTTCGCTCTGATGGTTCGCCCACGTATAATTATGCCTGTGTAATCGATGACATTGAAATGCATATCAGCCATGTTATCCGCGGCAACGACCATATCTCAAACACACCAAAGCAAATTCTGATCTATGAAGCTCTTGGTATTGATGCCCCGATTTTTGCGCACCTTTCGATGATTCTCGGCGCTGACGGTTCGCGCCTGTCAAAGCGTCATGGTGCAACCTCGGTTGAGGCTTATCAAGAGGCTGGCTACCTGCCGGAGGCTCTGGTCAACTACCTATCATTGCTCGGCTGGTCGCTGGATGGTGAGACCACATTAATCGATACTCCAGCCTTACACCAAAATTTTTCGCTTGAGCGGGTTTCTCGAAACCCCGCAATATTTGACCTGGACAAACTTAATTGGATAAACGCTGCATACATCAAAGAAATGGGTGCTCCCGCCTTTATCGACGCTCTGACTCCATATCTTCAGCAGGCAGGCTTCGCGCGACCTGTGGATGAGGCTTCAGCAGACTCTCCAGCTGAGGTTACACCTGACCAGCAAACCGATGACACCGGTGAAGCTCCGTTTGGGGCGATGGCATCGATCAGCATCGTGACCGACTCCCAGACAACTGAAATCGCAATCTCTGACACAGTTGCCAAAGCTATTGCTGCGATGCAGGCAAGCGCATCGGTAGATACCCTTGTCATGGCCAGCATCACGAATAACCGCACCTGGTACGAGTCAATCTACCACCTGGTAGCGGAGCGTGTAAAAACCTTGAAGGAAGCTCTGCCGATGATAGCCTACCTGTTCAGCGGAGCCGTAGTAAAACTGGATGAGAATAGTGTTGAGAAATGCCTTAAGGTTGAAGGTGTTGCAGCTGCTCTGGACAAGGTTATCGCCTTACTAAGCGACAGCCAACAAAGCTGGAATCACGAAACACTCGAGGTAACACTGCGCCAGCTACCTGATCAACTGGGGATAAAAACGAAGACTCTCTTCCAGGCAATCAGGGTTGCTATTTGCGGCAATATGGTATCACCGCCACTTTTTGAGTCGCTTGAATTGATTGGTCGCAACCATTGCTTAGCTCGCTTGAATGCAGCGATGGTGGTTGCTGGTTCTTTTGAAGATGGTAGCTAGAGTCCAGCTGGCACGCGCCTAGCTGGCGCGTTCAAGTTTTCGCACAACTTGATTTGTTGCAGCCACAATATAGTCACGGGTTAAGGTGTGAAGCTCATTCTCTTTGGATAGTTGCTCAACTAAGCCTAGCCTACGCTCAGCATCACTAACACCGTAGGGTTTGCTTATCGTTGCGTCAAATTCATTTT
>Ga0123356_10008669_pt1 | contig 10089 bp, 10 predicted proteins | sample TergutEmb28metaG_2_FD_92546 | JGI IMG/M metagenome (GOLD analysis project Ga0123356, IMG submission 92546) | Embiratermes neotenicus P3 segment gut microbial communities from Petit-Saut dam, French Guiana - Emb289 P3 | ecosystem: Host-associated > Arthropoda: Insects > Digestive system > Gut ... | reverse complement strand
GCCGCGCCGCCCACAATATTACCGGTTGTTGTCGCTCCCAGATTTACGAGCATCCGGCTAAAAGTATCTATATTAACCCCAGCCATGGTTTCCATGCTGAACAGGGTCATATTGGCTATAGAGTGTTCAAAACCGCAAATGACAAACAGATAAATGCACCAAAAAATCATTACAAGCTTGCTGCCTTCGCCTTGCAGTCTATACATACACCAAACAGCAGCACAAACCAGAACATTACACAAAATACCGCGGACAAAAAGTTCCCAAAAAAGCGGTTCTGTTTTGCTGTACATTGCGGCATGGGCGGCTTCCAGAACCGGACCTTGCAGATAGCCTGTCCACAAAAAAAGCGCCGAAATGAGTATTGAACCGGCAAAGTTACCAAAATAGCAAAGTGTACAAAGCAATATGCCATCTAAAGGTTTTATGGTTTTTTGTACAATCCCTGAAGTCATAGTAAAAACATTGCCTGTAAAAAGTTCTGCTCCTGCAAAAATTACAAGACTTAGAGCTGCTGCAAAACTGACACCCTGCAGAATCTTTATCCCTGCAAAGTTGTCTAGCGCTCCTGCCATAACCAAAATCGTTACCATGCAAATTCCGACATAAATTCCGGCCATTATGGAAGATACGAAATATGCCCCTATGTTTTCTTTAAAAAATTTGACCTTTTTTTCTGCAACGGAGCCTACAGTTTTGTATTCAGCGCTAATCATCCTTTTATAATACTATAATTTGAAAGATCAGGCAATATTGAGGAAAATGATAAAATAACGTCAATCTCTAAAAACTTTTTAGTTTTTAGAGATTACCTTAATTGAGATTGCATATATTCACGTAATACTGTATTCATTCTGGTTTGATATCCTTTTCCAAAAGAGCGGAACCATTCAAGGATGTCAGCATCATAATTTATTTTTACCGGAATCTTTAAAGGCCGGTATAGTGAGCGATTAAGCAATTTTGCCGGAACAAAACGGGCTAGCTGCTCTTGTGTCAGAGCGGGCATATCAGAGGTATCAATATCTTTATCCTTCATAGTTTTGAGCTTTTTAAAACGCTGTTCATCAAGCGGGGGTAAATCATTAATTGTTTTTTCTACGATTGGCATAATAAATCTCCTGTTCGTTTTTTAATGCTTTACGGGCTGAAATAATTCGCACAGTATCTTCATCGGGTTCTGTTTCTACAACATATAACACAACACCGGCTACAGCACCAAGAAATATCCATCTTGTTTCATTTAAACTATGATTTTCATCAAAAAAATCCAGTCTGTCAGGATCATACCATGCTCGAACCGCATCGTTAAAATCAATACCATGTTTCTTTAAATTTATACGGTTCTTATTTTCGTCCCAAATAAATTTGACCATATTTTCATACCTATAATAATATACCCTAAATTTTGATGTTTGTCAAGGGATTTAAAAACAGGAAAAATGAGCAGAAAAAAGGTAAAAGGGTATCTCCTACGACTTTCCTGGGGGTACCCTTGCATATATTTGCAAATCTTGCTATCCTTTACCGTACACAAGCATTTCTTACCTGACCACTTGTCACGTTAGTGGTCAGGCAGGCACAATTAAGGAGTATTAAATAATGAGTATTGATATTAGCAGAATGCGTAATATTGGGATAAGCGCACATATCGATTCGGGGAAAACTACCCTGTCGGAACGTATTCTGTTTTACAGCAAAAAAATTCACGCCATTCACGAAGTCCGGGGCAGGGACGGCGTTGGCGCTACTATGGACCATATGGAACTAGAACGGGAGCGGGGCATTACGATTCAGTCTGCCGCCACACAGGTAACCTGGAAAGATCATACCGTCAATGTAATAGACACGCCGGGACACGTTGATTTTACCATCGAAGTTGAACGTTCTTTGCGCGTTTTGGACGGCGCGATTCTTGTGCTTTGCGCAGTTGGCGGAGTGCAGTCTCAATCTATTACCGTTGACCGCCAGCTTAAACGCTACAATGTGCCGCGCATCGCTTTTGTAAACAAATGCGACCGTACCGGCGCCAATCCTTTTAAGGTGCGTATGCAGCTTCGCGAAAAACTTGGTCTGAATGCAGTGATGATCCAAATCCCCATCGGGCTTGAAGATAAACTTGAAGGTGTTGTAGATCTGATTGCAATGAAGGCTGTCTACTTTGACGGTACTCATGGGGAAACATTGCGCCATGCAGAAATTCCGTCCCATTTAAAGGCGGAGGCAGACAAGTACCGTGAAAAATTGCTTGATGCAATTTCGATGTTTTCTGATGACATTGCAGAAAAATTTCTTGACGGCGAAGCAATCAGCGAAGATTTGATTCATGCTGCAATTCGTAAGGGAACGCTCAGTGAACAACTGGTTCCTGTGATGATGGGTTCCGCTTACAAGTTCAAAGGAATACAGCCCTTGCTTGACGGAGTAATGAATTATCTTCCAAATCCGACAGAAGTAAAAAACTTTGCTCTGGACTTGGACAAAAGCGAAGAAAAAATCGAGCTTGGTACTGACGAAAAAGATCCCACCATCGCGCTTGGTTTTAAACTGGAAGACGGTCAATATGGACAGCTAACTTATGTGCGTGTTTATCAAGGTAAAATAAAAAAGGGCGAAGAACTTTTAAATACCCGCTCAAGAAAAAAGTTTAAAGTTGGACGGCTGGTGCGTATGCACGCTGACAGCATGGAAGATATTAACGAAGGAACGCCTGGCGACATTGTTGCTCTTTTTGGAATTGATTGCGCAAGCGGCGATACATTTTGCGGCGGCGGTTTGAACTATGCTATGACATCGATGTTTGTGCCTGCTCCGGTTATTTCGCTTGCCGTTATGCCTACAGATAAAAAAAGCGCCGATCAAATGGCAAAAGCATTAAACCGTTTTACAAAAGAAGATCCAACTTTCCAAACTTATGTTGATCCGGAATCGAACCAGACAATCATCAAAGGAATGGGAGAACTTCATCTGGAAGTTTATATCGAAAGGATGCGCCGCGAATACAAGTGCGATGTTGATACAGGTATGCCGCAAGTCGCTTACCGCGAAACAATCACTCAAAGAGCGGAGTTCAATTATACTCACAGAAAGCAAACCGGCGGTTCGGGGCAATATGGGCGTGTGGCAGGTTTCATGGAACCGTATGCCGAGGGCGATTACGAATTTGTAGATATGATCAAAGGCGGTTCAATTCCTTCTGAATATGTGCCAAGCTGCGACAAAGGATTTAAAGAAGCAATAAAAAAAGGCAGCTTGATAGGTTTCCCGATTGTCAACATTCGCTGTTTAATCAACGATGGTCAAAGCCACCCGGTAGACTCATCGGATATTGCCTTCCAGGCTGCTGCAATCGGCGCTTTCCGCGAAGCGTATAACAAAGCAAAACCGTGCATTCTTGAACCAATTATGAAAGTGACAGTGGAAGGCCCAACCGAGTTTCAGGGAAATATGTTCGGTTCAATTAATCAAAGACGTGGTATAATTTCTTCGTCTGTTGAAGACGGACATTTTTCCCGTGTCGAAGCAGAAGTACCGTTAAGTGAAATGTTTGGTTATTCCACAACTCTGCGTTCGCTTACACAAGGCAAAGCTGAGTTTACAATGGAATTTGAAAAATATGCAAAAGTTCCGCAGAATGTTTCTGAAGCATTGATAAAGGATGCCGAGGACAGGAAGAGAAAGGAGAGATAACATGGTATTAAGTGAACTAATTCAACGCAGCCCGATTCGCATTTTTGAAGATTCGATTAACGGCGGACTTAAGCCCGGTGAAATTGGAGTTATTGTCTCTCCCAAAGGAGTTGGAAAAACATCAGTATTGGTACAGCTTGCTCTGGACAAACTGCTTCAGGGAAAAAAAGTTATTCATGTTTCTTTTACACAGCATACACATTATGTACCCTTATGGTACGAAGATATTTTTAACGAATTTATCAGCAAGAAAAATCTTGAAAATGCCGCAGAAATAAAAAACGATCTTGTAAGAAACCGCGTTCAGATGAATTTTAATCAGGACGGAGTTACAAAAGAACAAATCCTCAGGAGCCTTAGGGCGATGATTATCGAAGGCGGTTTTAAGGCAGATTCGATTATTATCGACGGATTTGATTTTAATCATGCGGATAAAGACGGCGGCTTGCAGGCAAATTTGCAAAGCGTAAAAGATTTTGCCACAGAGCTTGGTCTTAGTGTCTGGTACAGCTGCTCGGTAAAAGACGACGGTGTTAGTCCCGGTTTTGTAGATTGTTTTGATGTAGTGATTAATTTACAGCCCGGACAGGGTCATGTTGAACTTTCTTTGTCCAAAGACAGGGGTTCTATTATGTTAAAAGTGATGGCTATGAAACTTGACCCAAAGACATTGTTGATACTGGAAACGCAGGGAAATTCATGATATAATTATTCTTCGATTAAATAAAAGAAGCATGACCACAAAATTAAAAAATCTTATGGTCATGTAAAGTGGGGGAAAAATGATTATTTTAACATTGAATTGCGGATCATCATCGGCAAAATACCAGGTTTATGACTGGGAAACAAAAGATGTTCTTGCGGTAGGTATAGTAGAAAAAGTAACTCTTGGCGGCTCATTTATTACCCATAAAGCCAAAGGTAAAGAAGAAGTAAAATTTGACCACGATTGCCCCACCCATACAGATGCCATTGAACTTATCATCAAAACATTAACAAATAAAGATACGGGCGTTATAAACGATATGTCTGTAATCAAGACTGTTGGACATCGTGTTGTACATGGCGGCGATAAATTTACAAAATCCGTTATTGTTGACCAGGCTGCAATGGACACATTTGCGGCAATGCAAGATTTAAGCCCCTTGCACAATCCCGCCAATATCATGGGTATTGAGGCTGCAAAAAAAGTACTGCCTGATGTTCCTCATTGCGCAATCATGGATACTGCCTGGCATCAAACCATGCCGCCGGAAAGTTATATGTATGCAGTTCCTACCGAATGGTACGAAAAATACCAGGTGCGCCGTTATGGTTTCCACGGAACAAGTTTCCTTTATACTGCAAAGCGAGCCGCTGTACTTTTGGGGTTGGATCCTTTTAAGACCAATTTGATCATCGCTCACATTGGAAACGGCGCATCGATTAATGCTGTCAAAAACGGTTTGTCTTTTGATACATCGATGGGAATTTCTCCGTTAGAGGGTCTTGTCATGGGAACCCGTTCCGGCGATGTTGACCCCTCGCTTCCTTTTTATGTTATGCGCAAAACCGGCATGAGCGCCGCAGAAATTGAAAGCGCTCTGAATAAAAAGTCCGGTCAATTAGGTTTAACCGGCAAATTTACCGACAGGCGTGACATTCAGGCTGCCGCTGAAGGCGGAGATAAAACGGCTCTGCTTGCGCAAAATATAGAAGCATACCGTGTTAAAAAGTATATTGGAGCTTATCAGGCTGCACTTGGTAGAGTAGATGCGCTTGTCCTGACAGCCGGCGTTGGAGAATTTGCCTGGTTTATCAGGGAAAAAATTCTCAATGGTCTTGAAGGTATCGGCATGGTTTATGATGCTGAAAAGAACAAATGCTCACGCACCAGAAATACCGAAACACTTATCAGTAAACCTGAATCTAAAATACCCATTTTCATTATACCCACCGATGAAGAACTGGTAATGACCGAAGATGCCTTTGCATTGATGCAGGGAACTTACGATACGCACACGCAATTTACTTATTCTTTCCAAAGTAAGGATTATGTGAACAAAGGCCGCGCCGAAGGGCTGGTTAGCGATTTGAAAAAGAATCCTGCACTTGAAGAAATTATCGCTAAACCAAGGGGTTAGGGGCAAGGGCTTAGGGGTTATAATCATTATTAACTGGCTAAACTACTAACCCCTAACCTCTGATCCCTGACCCCTAACTCACTATCTTAAAGTGAAAAATATAATAAATATTTATGGAGGTCTCGTTGACTGAGCTTCTTTGCATTGGCAACCCGATTGTCGATGTGTTTATAGAAATTGATAACAGCCTCGCAGAAAAATACGGTATTATTGATCCGGTTCAGCATATCGACATGGAACAAGCTTTATTACTTCTGCGAGAACCTTCAACTGATTTTGAAAAAGCAATTAAAAGTTCCGGAGGCGGAGCCGCCAATACTGCAAAAATTGCAGCCATGTTGGGAACGAAAACCGTATTTGCCGGCAGTATAGGGCAAGATGAATTAGCTGCAATTTTTGAAAGTGAAATGTCAGATGCAGGTGTCTCGGTTATTCTAAAAAAATCGAAAGAAAAGACGGGCTTGTGTTTTGTGTGCCAGACCAGCGGTGAATCCAGAATTGCGGCAAGCCCGGGCGCGGCATTGGAACTGTCCGAAGCTGATATTAGCGAAGAATTAATCAGCAGCGCAGAAGTTATTATAGTGGACGGCTATATTCTTGACCGCAGGTCTTTAGTGCAGCATATTTTAAGACTGGCAAGCCGCCGGGGGATTCCTGTTGCCATCGATGCAGCTTCAATTTTTCAGATTCGCCTTAAAGCGGAAGAAATCTTAACTTACAGCCGCAGTTACCCATTATTTGTTTTTATGAATGCTGATGAAGCAATAGCTTTTTACGATACGATTAGAAAAAGCCGCGAAGAAACAGTTTTTTCTTCGGAAAAAGAAAAGGAAGCTATGATTTTGCGTGATGTTTGCCCCATGTTAAAAATAATTACCGATGGCGAAATATTTCCAATCGTAGTTGTTAAACTGGGCGGCAGGGGCGCTGTAGTAGTAGCCGGCGGCAATGTGTATCATGAAGAAACTTTCACTGTTATTCCGCGGAATACCGTAGGCGCCGGAGACGCTTTTTGCGCGGCTTTTCTATCGGCTTGGATTCGAGGCAAGTCTATTTCTGAATGTGCCGCGCTTGGCAACAAGGTTGCCGGTAAAATTCTTGAAGTTCCCGGGACACAAATCAAAAGTTCAAAACTAAAAAAGTTTACAAAAATTTTTCAGAAATAAATGTCATGTTTGCCTGTTCTTTTTCCTTGTCCGTTTATTTTCGTACATCCTTTCATCGGCTACGCTTAAAATATCGCTTGCAGATAATTTGTTTTCTTTTTCGACACCAACAACGCCATAACTTATGCTATAGGAAAATGTTTTGTCTTTCAGGTGTTCATCGTTTTGAAAGTTCAGAAAAACCTCGTGCATTCTATTTTCTGCCTTGTCATAAGTTGTGTCCGGTACAAGCAGCATATACTCATCTCCTCCAATCCGGCAAACCACAGCATCGGAAGAAAATGTTTTTAAATGTTTTGCGGCGTTAATAATATATATATCGCCTTCGTTATGCCCGAATTCATCATTTATGTATTTTAAGCAGTCTAAATCCGCAAAAATTAATACAAAGTTTCTTTTTTCATACAGCCAGCTGTCCAGTGTCATCATGCCGAAGGTTCTGTTATATAGTTGAGTAATGCTGTCCCTGTATGCCTGCGTTTCCAGCTCATCAATTTTATTTTTTGTCGCGCTTACATCGTTTATGGAAAATACTTCCGCATTTGAATTATTCCATTCCAGAAAATATGTTTTGGCAATAAAATAACGTCTTAGTTTTCCCTGCATATATGAAAAAGAAATCTCGCATCCATTGTTTAAATCTTTATGGCCGGACATGATCTGAAGAATGTTTTCCAGATAATTTGCATCATTATTTGTCTCATTCAGGGCTATATCATTCATGAACAATACTTCTCTGGTATCTCTGTTTATGACAATAATTTGCTGCGGTATATAATGCATCAAAGCAGTAAGAAGAAGATTACTTTCTTTTAGTGATGTTGTTTTCTTTTTTATTTGTTTGATTTTATCTTCCAGTTTACACTGACGCTCTGCCAGTTGTTCAACCATCATATTGAATGCATCTGAAAATTCTCCCATAAAATCTACGCGCTGCTTATAATCTCCGTTTGCGATTTGCTGCGTCTGCCAGGTTAAATGCTTCAGTGAAGCGTGTAATGATTTTAATGGAGCAGCTAATTCATTATTGTAAGAAGGTATATTATCGGTCAGAATACCTTTTGATAAAGATTTTGCCAGCATATTTGTTTCTGCGACACATTCGGTATAATATTTAATCCCTTTGCCCAAATCCTGAAAATCTTCGGGAAGTTCTTCTATATCCAGGGCAGCATTATCTGGATCATATATTGTATCGCGTAAATAATTAAATAGTTTTTCCGCAGCAAAATCCATTACATTCACCTGTTAAGTTATTATATTTCCGCTAAAACGGCATACTTTGTCACCGTTTGCCCAACAGTCTATTTCGCGAACGTCATATCTTTTTCCCGTATACACTTCAAGTATGCCGGCAATAAACCCTTCGTCATAAACGCATTTAGTTTCGCTTGTATTAGGCAGCCCGCTGCAATTTAAGTCTTGTGCGATCGTAAGTGTAATGCTGCCTGTATCAGGATTATAAAACTCCATACGCATAACGCCGATTTTTAAGTCATGCAGCGTTTTTTCCAGGCCGGCAATGAACGCATTAAAGTCCACGGTTAAATCCAATGTGTTTTTTGCAAATTCGGTTCCGGCTAAGTGTCCTGCCTTGCGGAAATATGAGTTGGCGCGCTCAAGACCGTTAGCTTTGCTGAGCACATTCAGTAATGTGTATTGCATCAGGCGGTATACAAATACCGGCATTTCTTCGCCCAATTCATAACGCCCTTCCTTAATGTTACCTAAGTTTTGCCAGATAAAATCTTCGTGTTTTATATCTTTCATGAATATATTACTGAGGTTCATAATATTCACCCTCCTTAAATTAAATAACTATACTAATATTGAAAATAGTAAAAAAAACTACCAACGACCAGAAAAAAAGGTCTATAATTATTAGATGGCCACCTTGTATATTATTGGTACGCCAATTGGAAATTTGGGCGATATCAGTTTTCGTGCGGTTGAAACACTGAAAAACGCCGATCTTGTAGCGTGCGAAGATACCCGCCGTACCCTGAAACTGCTTACTCATTTTGGAATTCGCATTAAAATGCTATCTTGCCGGTCTCAAAACGAAGAAAAAGCGGCGGAAAAAGTGATTAATGCATTAAATCAGGGGCAGACAGTGGCTTATGTTAGCGATGCCGGAACCCCCGGTTTAAGCGATCCCGGCGCAGTTTTGGCAAGGGCAGCTGCTGGAGCCGGGTTTGAGGTTATCCCCATTCCGGGGCCTTCGGCATTTGCCGCGCTTTTAAGCGTAAGCGGAGGTATGGACAAAACTGTCATTTTTGAAGGTTTTTTGTCCCCAAAGCCGGGTCGGAGAAAGAGCCGTCTTCGCCAGTTAATGACAATGGATGCTGCTTGCGTACTGTACGAGTCGCCGTTTCGGATTGTCAAACTGCTGGAAGACGTTGTCGAAATTGACAAAGAACGCTATGTGTGCCTTGGACGGGAAATGACAAAGGTTTATGAGGAATTTATCCGGGGAAAAGCCGGCGAAATCCTTGAAAAATTAGCGGAAAAAAAAGAACAAAAGGGTGAATTTTCCTTGTATATATCTGGTAATTATTTAAAATAGCTAGTAAACTTATTATAGGTATCTGCCGATAATAAGGTATAGGTAGGGTAGGAGTATGACAGTAAACAGGATAGGTCATGTAGAACCCATTCTTCCCGGTAAAAAGACCGGACGGAATGAGCCAATGGGGGGGAACGACAAGACCGATACAATCAACCTTTCTTCTGAAGCAATGAAGAAGGCGGAAGCGTATCAGGTTGTAGAACTTATTAAATCCACCCCGGAACTTGACGAAGCCCGGATTGCTGAGCTCAGACAGAAAATCGAAGATCCTGCATATATAAATGACAGGGTCATAAACGCGACAGCAGATAAAATTGTCAGCGCCTGGTTCGCATAGGATTTATTAAGTATTAATTGAGCCTGGCTGCTTAGCAGTCAGGCTTTTTTTTATTTTTTGTGGTTTACAGCGTTTCAATAAATTTTTAGTTGATAGTATCCTCTTCCCTCGTTATAATACGCAAATGACCCGTAAAACCCTGACCAAATTCCTTATACCCGGCTTTTATTTTTTTGCCATGGTGTTTGTTGTATTTAATGCCTG
>Ga0123356_10008668_pt1 | contig 10089 bp, 7 predicted proteins | sample TergutEmb28metaG_2_FD_92546 | JGI IMG/M metagenome (GOLD analysis project Ga0123356, IMG submission 92546) | Embiratermes neotenicus P3 segment gut microbial communities from Petit-Saut dam, French Guiana - Emb289 P3 | ecosystem: Host-associated > Arthropoda: Insects > Digestive system > Gut ... | reverse complement strand
TGGTGCTCCCCGCATGTGCGGGGGTGATCCGTCAGCCGTTATCAGCCATGAGTACATCCGCGGGTGCTCCCCGCATGTGCGGGGGTGATCCTCCACCCCCCCTTGCACCAACCAAGGACGCATAGTGCTCCCCGCATGTGCGGGGGTGATCCCTACAACATTCGATTTTACGGCTGCGGAGAATAGTGCTCCCCGCATGTGCGGGGGTGATCCCTGATAGTTGGTATCAATTTGCTTTTGCTGTGCGTGCTCCCCGCATGTGCGGGGGTGATCCTGGGCTGTGAGGTATGTAAGTAATCCTACATCAGTGCTCCCCGCATGTGCGGGGGTGATCCGGTGACTGCGCGATTATCTTGCGCTGTACCATCGTGCTCCCCGCATGTGCGGGGGTGATCCTCCCAGTGAGAGCCTGCTGTACCGCAAGGGGTAGTGCTCCCCGCATGTGCGGGGGTGATCCGTACAGGCCGCCGATAAGAGAGAGGCCGAGCAGGTGCTCCCCGCATGTGCGGGGGTGATCCTACCCAGTTCTTCTGCGACTTCTTGGGCCGTATGTGCTCCCCGCATGTGCGGGGGTGATCCCGGTGACTATCCGGACAAGCTATCTGTCCCCGGGTGCTCCCCGCATGTGCGGGGGTGATCCGCCTGAGAAGCGGGGAATCAATCAGCTGCGGGTGTGCTCCCCGCATGTGCGGGGGTGATCCTGGAGCGCCAAGAACAGGGAGCGCATCGCCGCAGTGCTCCCCGCATGTGCGGGGGTGATCCTATTACAACATCGGCAAGGTGCTTGAGGGAATCGTGCTCCCCGCATGTGCGGGGGTGATCCCAGATACATTACAATCGCGGCTACACCACCGAGGTGCTCCCCGCATGTGCGGGGGTGATCCCGCAAGCATCGTTGTTTATTGGCACTGATACGGGTGCTCCCCGCATGTGCGGGGGTGATCCTTGTTCTTGGTGTTGGGGGTTACCCCCGATAAAGTGCTCCCCGCATGTGCGGGGGTGATCCCCCATAGCCTCAAACTCTTTAAGGGCGGCAGCGGTGCTCCCCGCATGTGCGGGGGTGATCCCACAACACCCGCGATAGCAGAGTTAACAATTCTGTGCTCCCCGCATGTGCGGGGGTGATCCTGGGGGAGAAAGCCCCCAATGCATCAGGGAAGGGTGCTCCCCGCATGTGCGGGGGTGATCCTGTGGGCGTACTATCAGGGCAAGCATACACAATGTGCTCCCCGCATGTGCGGGGGTGATCCTCCTCGCAAGGTCTTAGTTCGGGGAGGTCTTGTAGTGCTCCCCGCATGTGCGGGGGTGATCCTGCACCACCCATAGCCACAGTGTCGCCAAGAGCGTGCTCCCCGCATGTGCGGGGGTGATCCTTATATCATACTTGTCAAGTCCTGAAAATTCCAGTGCTCCCCGCATGTGCGGGGGTGATCCTATATGGGTCATGCTTTGAGCTGGTGTGGAGCAGTGCTCCCCGCATGTGCGGGGGTGATCCTTTAATCACCGGGCCGGGTATCGTGTTCAAGAAGTGCTCCCCGCATGTGCGGGGGTGATCCTCAAATATCGAGCGGTTTCCTGCGGGTACTGTTGTGCTCCCCGCATGTGCGGGGGTGATCCCTGAACACCGTTCTTTAACCGGTCGCACAAGACGTGCTCCCCGCATGTGCGGGGGTGATCCCAGCTAAAGCAAAACCAAGATAGACAAAAGCAGGTGCTCCCCGCATGTGCGGGGGTGATCCTTGAGTTGGCGATTGATAGCTTGCGAGAGGTGCGTGCTCCCCGCATGTGCGGGGGTGATCCTGCCTGCGAAGCTAAATGCAAAGGCCGTAATAAGTGCTCCCCGCATGTGCGGGGGTGATCCCAACTGATACACATAGCTATAAAAACTGTAAACGTGCTCCCCGCATGTGCGGGGGTGATCCCTCTGGCGTTTGATTCATAATCTCCTGCAATAGGTGCTCCCCGCATGTGCGGGGGTGATCCTCATGGTCTCGTATAGTGACGGAGTTTCAGAGCGTGCTCCCCGCATGTGCGGGGGTGATCCCTGGATTTTGAGGATGACTTTGCCCTTAATCCCGTGCTCCCCGCATGTGCGGGGGTGATTTAAAGGGTAGTGTCAGGTTTGCACTGGTGACGCCGTGCTCCCCGCATGTGCGGGGGTGATCCTTTACACGATGGTAATAGACACAGACGGCAAACGTGCTCCCCGCATGTGCGGGGGTGATCCCGCAGCGGCAATTAATTACTTCCGCCGGGTCATGTGCTCCCCGCATGTGCGGGGGTGATCCCTCACCTCGGAATATTCGCAGGAGTCACAAGGAGTGCTCCCCGCATGTGCGGGGGTGATCCGTCGCATACGGGCAGCAGAATACAAATTAAGGCGTGCTCCCCGCATGTGCGGGGGTGATCCTACAGGGCAAAACACAAGCCGTATTTACAATCCGTGCTCCCCGCATGTGCGGGGGTGATCCTTGAAACGGCGTATAGGGCGCGTTTACGGTGCCGTGCTCCCCGCATGTGCGGGGGTGATCCTTTCAAGCCCCCGCCATACCGAGGCCGACTTGAGTGCTCCCCGCATGTGCGGGGGTGATCCCAACACGCCACCGCCCGGCCTAGTGAATACAGTGTGCTCCCCGCATGTGCGGGGGTGATCCTCCTAAATCCGGGGCTTGAACTCGTGGAGTTCGGTGCTCCCCGCATGTGCGGGGGTGATCCTAGCCCAAAAGCTCTACGCGCGCGCGAGGTTACGTGCTCCCCGCATGTGCGGGGGTGATCCCTGCCTCGTGGGCGTAGTTCACCACCTTATGGCGTGCTCCCCGCATGTGCGGGGGTGATCCCCGCGTGAGGTAAACGCTGACGGCAAGACAAAGGTGCTCCCCGCATGTGCGGGGGTGATCCTTGTATTATCCCAAAGTGTGACTATATCAGCCAGTGCTCCCCGCATGTGCGGGGGTGATCCTAAGATAGTGATGCGTTGAGGTGCAAAAGCGCCGTGCTCCCCGCATGTGCGGGGGTGATCCTGAACTTCAAATCCTTGCGGACTATCACGACCAGTGCTCCCCGCATGTGCGGGGGTGATCCGACGTCGTAACGGCCCACTGGAAAGATATGGGCGTGCTCCCCGCATGTGCGGGGGTGATCCTGCACTTAAATGCAAAGTCGGCTATAAATTGGTGTGCTCCCCGCATGTGCGGGGGTGATCCCTTATCATATGCCCTTAAGCCTCCTTGCCCGCTGTGCTCCCCGCATGTGCGGGGGTGATCCTAACTTCTGAATGGTAAACTAGATATTGATAAAGTGCTCCCCGCATGTGCGGGGGTGATCCTATTCTCCCCCCAAAGATACCCAGTCGATGATGGTGCTCCCCGCATGTGCGGGGGTGATCCTATCAGAGACCATGGTTTTGTCAACTCAAAAATGGCCCACTCACCGGTTGAAAAATGGCCCACAAAGTCATGACGATACCCTTCTTTCCCTTTCGGTTTCATTGGTCTGAGTTAGAGCATTGTTCTTAAGCCAATCCATGGTTTCACGAATACGATAACTGTCACCGCTCATATCTAGCACATAAGAGCGGTGAGCCAGTCTGTCGACCAGTGCCCCTGTCAGTACGGGATCCTTAAAAACTTCGGTCCATCTTTCGAAAACCAGATTGGTGGTGATTATGATGGAACCGGCATCGTTTCTGGCAGAAAGCAGATTGAACAAGATTTCGTTACCGTCCTTGTCGAATGAAACGTAACCCAGTTCATCAAGTATAACTAAGTCGTACTTTTCGAATTTCCTTCTGAAAATATTGATTTGGTTGAGGCTCATCGCTTCCCGGAGTTCTATAATGAGATTGGGGACACTGGTGAAAAATACGCGCTTGTCCCGCATACATGCTTCAATGCCCAGCGCAATAGCAAGATGGGTTTTGCCGACACCTGGGTTGCCAATCAGTATCACATTTTCTTTGTTTCTGATGAATTCAAGCGACGAGAGAGCCCCAATCAGCTTTGTTGTTTGCTTGTCATACAACTTGCGGTCAAGGTCAACAAGATATTTCCTGTGGGGGAATCTGGCAGCAGTAAGACGCTTTTTCAGGCGATTGTCTTTCCGATATTCAAGTTCCCGTATAAGCAATTCATTCAGGAATTCATCATGTGGCATATCTGTATTCGTTGCCTCTGCGGCATGAAGGCCGTAGTTCGCCGCGGTATATGTGAGACAAAGCCTACGTGCATTTTCTTTAATTTGCATCGTACCCGCCTCGGTTCCCACTGAACAGCGCTGACACCGCCAGCAGTTGCGATGTTGTCTTCCGCATAACATTATCCTCTATCGTGGCACCCTGCACGCTTTTCAAAGGATCTTTGGCAGCCAGCAGAATATTAACGACATCGGATAATACCTTATCCGTATTTGCGCCCAGTATTTCTATGAATTCACGCGCCCGTCCGGTGAAATATTTATCAAAGACAGCTTTGAGTTCTATCTTACTTCTCAGGGCAGCGGAATTCTTAAGGGCACCGGGTTTCCTCATGAAAGTACTGAGATAATGGATGATTTCGACACTTGTTTCGTGGAAGCCCTCCCTTTTTCGGTGACGGCATACTTTGTTCATGGCAGAATAAACCACGACTTCGGTAGGATAGTTTTTGACAAGCACTCGGTGTCCCACCAGATAGTCCGGGACAGAATAGAAGTTGTTATCTACACGAACGAAGCTGTATTTATCCACTTTTTGATCGGAGATCTCTGCAAGCTCAAGCGGCGGGCGATACGGTTTGAGGTAGTCCCTCTCCTCATTAAACATGCTCCCCACATTCATTTCCACCAGTTTTTCGGCGAGATAGGTTTCTGCCTCTGCGAGGGTATCAAAGCGGCATTTTGGCGCGAAGACTTTGTTCCTGATAATCTTAACGCTACCTTCCACGTGGCCCTTCTCATTGCCTGAAAAACAGTTTGTCACGTTAATCCGGAAGCCGTAATATACGGACATTTTTACCAAATCGGCATTCAGCTGCTTCTCCGAGTTTCCTATAAACCGCGTGACCACATTGCGCATATTGTCGTACACAGCTTCTTCGTAACAGCCGCCGACCATCTCAAAGAAGCGTACATGGGAATCCAAGAAAACCTCTTTCTTCTGGGATGTATATAGATAGGCCCATCTGAAATCGGCGGCCGGGGAAGAAAATACGGCCAGGAAATACACCCCCATCTTCCCGTCGATTACAAGCTTTACTTCACCAAAATCGTATTCAATACGAGAACCGAAATCATACTCCTGCCGAATGAAAGCCTCTTTGGTCTTCACTTGTTTCTTTCGGATATGCTCAGAAACAACGGTGATACCGATATCGTGTCCGGCATCCCTAATCATCTGATGTATTTGAACCTTGGTCAGTTTTTGCTTATGCCCGGTTCCCAATACAGCATCTTTCGCCGTCTCGTTTGCCAGAATCGTATCAAGCAGGGCGTCTATTTCATCGGTATACTTCCTTGGGCTGCGACTGCTCGAATCATATCTTGGCGCTGAGACAATGGCTTCCTGAGTCTCCCTAGTCTCAGCGGCGCATGATAGCCTCAGCATAGACTCGCAATGTTCTCGCCAGTACCGCGCGACTGTCTTGCGGTGCATCCCAATCATGCGTGCTACCGCACGGTTTGAATGGCCCTGTTCCTTGAGTTTGATGATCGTATGTTTTTCTTTCAAACCCTTCACTCCTTTTGTCACCTCCAGCTTCTATTTTACGCTGGAGGCGTTTAATTGAGTGGGCCATTTTTCAACCGGGTTTTTGCTTATTTTGGGCCATTTTTAGAGTAACAAATACATCCAAGTTATTAGATCATCTTTATTCCGGAGACGATATAGAATACCCCGAAACCCGCCAGAAAGAAGGCCATGGCAACAAAGAGCCATTCTTGAAAGCGAGGCGAGATGAAGCGATGGGTGCGATAGATTAATTGCGAGACGAGGCTCAGCCAAACAAGGTCGCATATCCAATGAACAACGATCAAGATCAAAAGACCGCGCACCCCAAAATCCAGGAATTTCATCACCAGCAGACTACCAGCAGTCGCCCACCAAAGCAGGAAAAAAGGGTTGAGGGCGCTCATGGTAATACCGGCCACGAAAGCAGAATAAGGGAGGTCTTTCCCCTGGCGCACGATCTTCCGGCGATCAAGAAACATACTTATGCCCATCCAGAGAATCATGCCGCCGCCAATGATGGCTATGACAAGTTGCACGGAATTGTTCTCAAAGAAGCGGGCAAAGCCTAAATAGATGAGAATAATGAGCGGGGCCTCGATGACGGCATGTCCCAGAGACATGAGCGCCCCTGCCCAGGGTGACTGGTAGCTTTTTGCCAGTACAACAGCCAACATTGGCCCGGGGGCAATTACGCCGGAGATGGATATCCCTATAGTCAAGGCGATCAGGGGCCACATAAAGGCATTATAGCACCAGACTTGACTTGCTAGTGGTCACGATGCCCCGAGAAATATTGAGCAGGGGTGATATAAGAGCTATTGAAACTGTTATCGGTACGGGTGGATAGCTGTTGCTTAGCGTATAGTGCCTAGGGAACGAAACATACAAACAAACCCCCATGTGTTGGGGGCAGAGGCTCTCTTGCTGAGAAGTACCTCGCGCCCTAAAGGTTTAGGGTTGTTTGATGTGCGGAGGGATTGGGTTCCGGCTTTTCCGCCGCATGACGGTCCAGGGCTTGGCAAGCCAACTTGTCTGCTTCGCGGTTCATATTGCGGGGAATATGATGGATGCTGAAGCTTTGGAAGCGGCGGCTTAGGGCGGAGGCCTCTTGGAATAGGGGTTGTAAGGCCGTGTCTTTTACTTTATAGCGCCCGTTCAGCTGTTCTACGATAAGTTGCGAGTCGGCTCGCATTTCGACACTAATTGCTCCGAGCAATTGGGCCTTTTTCAGCCCGGCGATAACGGCTTGGTACTCAGCCTGATTGTTGGTACCCAGGCCAATATAGTGGGATATGGTTGCGAGCTGGAGGCCAGACGGATCTTGAATAACTACCCCGATGGCGGCTGGACCGGGGTTGTGTCGGCAACCACCGTCGGTATAGATAATTACTTTGTCGGACATGTTAAGTAACTATATAAAAGCACAAAACATAAATCAAGGGCGTTTATGATGGGGTTGCAAAGCGGGGGGGGCTACTCACAGAAAAGCAACCGCCCGCAGCTTGAACAGTATACCATTTGTCCCCCGCGCACCCTTTGAAGCGCCGCAGTTGACATACCCAGGCGGCAATATCCGCAGATTCCTTGCTCCATCCGTGCGATGGCCCAGCCATGCGTTTTCCGAAGCTGGTCATATGAGGCTATATCAACAGATGTTATCTGGGAGCGTGCGGCAACGCACTGTACCTTGAGGGCGCCAAGGGCTTTCTCGGCGAGCGCTATTTTTTCACTTAGTGCAGCCTGCTCTGTTTGCCATTGAACCTCGGCTGCCGCGAACTCAGTTTGTCGGCAGCGCTCCAACTCTTCGGTCTGCTCGGCCCTTTCCATTAATGTCAGGCTTTTTTCTTCCAATGGGTCCCGCTGGGCCTGCAAAGACATTAGCTCTCGCTGGAGATTCTGAAGCTCTTTGGGATTTTTGAGGCGTCCGCTATATAAAGACTCGTTGGCCACCGCCATTTTGGCTGATAGGTCAGCTATGGCGTACTCGGTGTCCTTTTGTTCTGCTCGGATTGATGCCAAGTCCTCGTTGACTTGTTTGAGATTGGCTCGGGCCTGTTTGAGAGCCGCACTTTCCCCAACTTGGGCTCGATCCTGAGCCAATGACAACTCGCTGGCAGACAGGTTCTGTTCCAAGCATTGGAAATCATACAGCTGTTTTATGCTCACGGCTCATATTATACCCTAGGGTGGCTATGGGATAACAGTGAGCAGGTGGCGTTGTTTGGCAACACAAAGGTTGTTGTGGTTTTTCGCGAGAGGAGTCTCTTGTGCCATTTACCCCTAACATAATATGAGGTAAAATCTAGGTGCCAAGTAGACCGGGTAGCTGCTCCAACAGACTTGAGGCCAGGATACTGGTTTTGGGTATGTTCGGAGAGGAAAGTCCGAGCTCCGCCAGGCAAGGATGCTGGCTAACAGCCAGGAGGGGCAACCCTACGGCCCAGTGCCACAGAAACATACCGCCCCGGTTCTCGGGGTAAGGGTGAAATGGCGAGGTAAGAGCTCACCGGCGCGCCGGGTGACCGGCCGGCTGAGGCAAACCCCATCCGGAGCAAGACCAAATAGGGGGAACTAGAGCAATTCTAAATGGCGCCTGGCCATTCCCCGGGTTGGTCGCATGAGCCTGGTGGTAACATCAGGCCTAGATAGATGGCTGCCGCCCCGACAATGTTGGGGTACAGAACTCGGCTTATAGGTCTACTTGGCCTCTATATTTAGGGAGCCGATGCGGGTTTCTTTGAGGGACGGCTCTTGATACCGGTGTATTACCAGTGTATACCCCCAGATCGCCCGCTATTAGATCGCCCGCTACCGTATATACTATGCAGAGAATAAAAAGCAAAAACAGTGTACAATTCTGGGCGCAGAGATAAGCAATAAACAATTGGCGGAGTCACTTGTTTATTTCGTGTCATGCATCTAGGGGCAGGGTGCTGAGGAATGAGGTGGCGGGCAGGGCACGATGCCCAGGTTAATACATAGAGGGTAGCTCTTGACTGAGGCTAATAATGACTTTTCTTGGTCTTAGTGATGAAACAATGCGAACCAAGGGGGCCTAGGTGCTGACTGAGCTAAAAGTAAATTCGCTGGGTATTATTGACGAACTAAGCTGGTCCCCCCGAGGGGGCCTCAACGTCATTACCGGTGAGACGGGCGCAGGAAAGTCGCTCGTGGCCTTTGCCCTCAAGGTGCTTGTCAGCGGACGCTTGGATGAGTCCTCTATTAGGCATGGTTCTGAGAATGCTCGGATCGAAGGTGTTTTCTGCTTCGCGCCGAAAACATTACCAACCCTGACAAGCCTTTTAGCCGAACAAGGCGTACCATTTGATGACGATAGTCTGGTGATGAGCGGAGAGTTTCGTCGCCAAGGACGGGCTGTCTTCCGGATGAATGGGAATGCAGTTCCACGCCATGTTGTGCGTGATGTTGGGCAACTCTTGGTGGATGTCCATAGCCAAAGCGAACACTTGGCGCTTTACGATCGTCGTAATCATCTTGACTTTCTAGACAATTATGGGGAAATTACTGCTACCCGCGAGCACTTTGCTGAGCTGGCTGGTGAGCTTGCCAGTCTGGTAGGGGGGTTGGCTGCCTTGGAGCAGGTCCAGCGTGAGGGCTCCTTGCGCGGGGAGGTTCTGAGTTTTCAGGTTGATGACATACGGCGCGCCAATCTCCGCGACGGCGAAGAAGAGGCGTTAACAGAAGAGCGCAAGGTGCTGGTTGCGAGCGAGAAGCTGAAAACCCTGTCATACGAAGCCTCCCAGGCACTTGTTGGCGAGGAAGGGGCGGCTCTTACTCATTTGCACCAGGCGCGCGAGGCCCTGCGGCGGCTGGCAGTCGTTGATTCTTCTCTTAAAGACTCCCTTGCCATTCTCGAAGACGCCTATGTTAATGTGCAAGAGCTTGCGCGGGATGTGCAGGACTACGGAGAAAGGCTGGAATTCAGCCCGAGCCGACTGGAGGAAATAGACAACAGACTGGAGGTCCTGCGCAGTTTGAAGAGGAAATACGGCGGGACAGTCGCAGCCGTTTTGGAATACTTATCCCGCTCGGAGTTGGAATTAGCGGAAATTACCTCTGGCGATGAGGGGCGGGTGGTGCTAGAAGAACGAGTACGGGGAGTGCGGGACCAAATGAGCCGGGTTGGAGAGGGGCTTTCCCAGGCGCGAATGCGGGCCGCGCGCAAGCTGACTGTTGCCGTGAAAAAGGAATTAGGCGAACTGGGCTTGGGGCAGGTAGTCTTTGAAGTTGGGCTAACGCGCCGGCCCGATCCGGAGGGGATATCCTTAGCAGATGGAATATATGCTTTCAACCGGACGGGGGTAGACGAGGTGGAGTTTATGGTTGCCACCAATCCCGGCGAACCTTTGAAACCGCTGGCTGATATC
>Ga0123356_10008667_pt1 | contig 10092 bp, 6 predicted proteins | sample TergutEmb28metaG_2_FD_92546 | JGI IMG/M metagenome (GOLD analysis project Ga0123356, IMG submission 92546) | Embiratermes neotenicus P3 segment gut microbial communities from Petit-Saut dam, French Guiana - Emb289 P3 | ecosystem: Host-associated > Arthropoda: Insects > Digestive system > Gut ... | reverse complement strand
CTTATATATAAAGGAACTGTATCAATTTCTTTGTCGTCTATGAATAAAACAAAATTAATAAGGCCGGGATTTTTAAAATGCAGGTTTGATATACTGAATACAAGATGTGATACCGCTGAAGCATTTCCTACTCCCCTTACATCGATATTTCCGCTAATTGTTTCCATGCTCATTTCGCCTTCAAGATCCCGTGTTTCTATCCGGAAAGCATGGTTTCCGAACTCCCATAAATCAAAACGCAGCCGGATAACAACAGAAAGCTGCGGATGAACGCACGGAAAGTTACGGGATATAATCGTATCAAAAGTCCCCACGATTGTCAGTTTTCCGCCGTTTTCCTGTGCAAAATCACAAAATGTAAAAAGTTCAATTTTAATAATTTACCTCGATACTTTAATTATATAATCTTAGTTTATCATATAACTAAGCTAAAGCGCAAGCCCTTCAAATATTCATAATTTTATCTCGCAGAGACGCAGAGTTTTTATCCGATTTTTTTCTTTATTCCCTATAAATCTTAGTAGATATCTGAGATTTCTTATTTTTTAGATAAATATTCCAAACAATAACTCTGCGTCTCCGCGAGAACTCTTTTTTGTAAATAATTAAATTTTACAAAACACTATTGTACTATATGATTTTTTTTATTGCTGCAATATGATATGTGTGTTATAATTATTTAAATATTAAAGGCGGTTATTATGAAAAATTCACTAGAAAAATTTTTATCCTTCCCTCCTGTAAATGGTTTTGTATCTTTACTTATTTACGCTTTTTACAGTATTCCCATAGGAATTTCCTTTTTACCCCCTACAGTAATTATTTTTTATTCCTACAATTGGCTTTTTTATTCATTCAGCTTTTTAAATTTATTTTTATTCTGTTTAATTGCCGCGTTTTCGATATTTATTTTTTTTATTACCGCTTTAATTGTCCTTGGTATAACTTCCAGGCTTTTAACCCTTGGAATTAAACCGGGAAGATACCACATCGGTTCCGTTACTTTTATAAGGTGGCTTATTAATGCCGGTTTGCATACAATATCACTTAATATGATCCTTCCTTTTATGGTAGGTTCCGCCTGGATTAAACTCCACTTCAGGCTTGTAGGCTGTAAAATGGGAAAGAATGTTTTTTTGAATTCAAAAGGCCTTCAGGATTCTTATATGCTTGAACTTGGAAACGATATTATTATTGGAGGTGATGTCGATATCACATGCCATATATTTGAAGGCAGGCATCTGATTCTAAAAAATATTATTATAGGCGATAATACCCTGATAGGATGCAGAAGTTATGTTATGCCCGGCGCTAATATCGGAAAAAACTGCAACATTGGCTGTTATACAGTAATAAGAAAAGACAGACTGATAAACGACCGTTCTACAGTTGTTTCAATTCCCGGTCTTCCCATAAAGCAGGTTGCAAAATTTCTTAGTGAAAAGTAAAAATTATTATAATTTTTCTGCTTTATGTAAACTTGAACTTATATTATTTAATAGTTTTTCCAGATTAAAGATAAAACTATTTGTTTGTGTTTTAATAAATGAATAATCGCCCCGTTTCCCCGCATCTTCCAGCGCTTTTGCTTCTTTTGCTATAATAGACGCACCTATATTCCCAGCTGCGCTTTTAATGGAATGAATATGCGTTATGTACAATTGATAATCCATTTTTTCCAGACACTCATTTATTATTTTAGTTCTTTCGTAACAATCTTTAATAAAAACATTTAATACCAGTATATATGTTGAATACTTTCCGTCTATCATTGCTACGCCTTTTTTAACGTCTATTCCGTCAATAATTAATATATATTCATCTTCACTATTATTTACTTCGATTAATTCATTTTTGTTTATTATCTGTTTTTCTTTTGGTATCCAATATTTCAGTATTTCATTTAATTTTTTAGTATTAATTGGTTTTGATAAAAAATCGTTAAAACCATTTTTTAAAAACATTTCCTTTGTACCCAATACTGCATTCGCTGTAAGCGCTATTATTATAATATTATCTTTATTATTTTCTCTTTCCCATTCGCGTATATTTGCTACAGTTTCAATTCCATCCATTCCGGGCATCATATGATCCATAAGTATTAAATCTATTTTTTTATTTTTTATATATTCAATCGCTTCAATGCCGCTTTTGCATAAATCTATATTCATTTTATACTGCTGTATTAATCCGTTTGTAACATGTAAATTTGTTTCTATGTCATCTACAATAAGAACATTCATATCCGGCGCTGTAAATTCTGCGATTCTAAATCCATTCCTGTCTTTAATAAATCTTTTTAAATGGCCATTCAGCATATTTGCAATTGAAATCGCATGAACCGGCATATTAAGATAATATATATTTTTATCTTCTTTAAATTCATTTGTATCAGTCAGTATTCCAATATGATGATCCGATATAATATTATCGCATATCCCGTTTATATTATTATATAAATTATACTCAATTAAGTACAAAGAATATTTTCCTTCTTCCAGTTCCTTAATAAATTCCGAATCATCGTAAATCAATTTACATTCAACTCCAAGATTTTTAACTGTCTGATATATTGAAGCCGCGTAAATCTCACGTTTTTCGTATACAAGCACCCTTTTTTCATTAGCTTTTTCAACTACTGCAAGTTTTTTCTGTTCCCTGACATTCTGCGGAAGTCTGATTGTAAATGTGCTTCCCATGCCGTATTCCGAAGAAACTGAAATTTCTCCGCCCATTGCTCTTAATAGATTTTTTGTTATTGCAAGTCCAAGCCCTGTTCCTTCAATTTTTATTTTATTTTTAATATCTATCTGAACATAATCAGAGAAAAGCTTTTCTATATCATCCTTATGTATTCCTCTTCCGGTATCTGTTATATCCATTCTAAGCAATATTTTTTCAAATTCGTTTTTTTCTGTCTCTACTTTTAAATGCACATAGCCTTTTTCTGTAAATTTAATGGCATTATTTAAAATATTAAGTAAAATCTGCCTGATTCTGGTTTCATCTCCGTAAAGAGAATTTGGTATATTACTGTCAATATTTACAATAAAATTTACTTTTGTATCCATAATGCGTATTTTAATTATATTAATTACATCATTAATTAAAGAAGACAATAAATATTCATTTGGAATAATCAGAAGTCTTCCGCTTTCTATTTTTGAAAAGTCAAGAATGTCATTTATAATAGGTAATAAATGTTCTGCGGAATGTTTTATCGTATATATTTGTTCAAAAACAGTCTGCGGTAAATTCTCCCGAAGGGCAAGTTCTGACATACCGATTATTGCATTCATCGGAGTGCGTATTTCGTGGCTCATCTTGGCTAAAAACATGGATTTTGCATGGTTTGCAAATTCTGCCTTTTCTACAGCGGCTATCAAATCCATTTGCATATTTTTTAGTTCCGTTGTTCTTTTTTTAACCAGGATATCAAGATTTTTTCCCTGATGAATGTTTTTATTGTTAAAAACTATTAATAAAATTACGACAAATAATAACAGACTCGCAGCTCCTATCAGCCAGAAAAATCCTGAACGTTCCATTTTATGGCGGGAATCGCTGTATATAAAATATCCCCGCTCCCTTAAAGATTCAATCGCGGCAATTTCCCCTTCTGTAATATCAGGAATTTCCATGTAAGAAAAATACCCCGGATATTCCCTGGTTTTTTCAGCGGAACTGCCGCATCCATAAAAAAAAGAGATAAATAAAAATATAATTATCATAAAAATGATTTTTCTCACAGATTCTTAATATTATCATATATTAGTCAGAATCTCTACTTCTTTGGTTTTTCACATATTTTATGATAAAAACGCTTGACAAAACCTATACAACAGTATAGTATTATTGTATGGGAACAATCGCCGTCGGAACATGCGGCTACTCGTACAATGAATGGGTAGGCCCCCTTTATCCTCCAAAAACCAAACAGGAGGATTTTCTAACCATTTATGCCGGTTTATTTTCTACCGTGGAACTTAATTTTTCGTACTATACCATGCCTACGGCAGAACAGCTGCGCCGAATGACGGAAACAGTACCCTCCCTCTTCTACGCGATTAAGGCTCCGGGCTCCCTTACCCACAAGGTAGATGCCCGCAAGTGGCAGGACGAAGCTAAAACTTATAAAGCAGCCCTTGAACCATTACTGGAAGCCGGAAAGCTGGAAGCTGTTCTGTTTCAGTTTCCCTATTCATTTCACTACGAGGAGGATAACCGGCGGCATCTTGCGAATCTTTTAAACTGTTTTGCCGGTATCCCCTCTGCCGTGGAATTCAGAAACACAGAATGGAACAACAACCGCGTAATCGACGAATTCAAAAAACGAAAGATTACCTATGTTTCTACAGATTTACCCGACTTAAAGGGGCTACCGTCCATTTTGGATGTATGTACTTCCCCTCTGGTATATTTCCGTCTGCACGGCAGAAACGCCGAACAATGGTGGGGCTCCGACAGCCGCTCCAGATACGATTATCTTTACAACGACAACGAACTAAAAGGAGTCGTGCAAAGGATCAAACGTCTCATTATAAAAGCCGGCAAAATCCTGGTCTACTTCAACAACCACGCCAGAGGCCAGGCGGTGAAAAATGCTTTAAGGCTGAAAGAGTTACTAGTGTTTAGTGTTTAGTGTGTAGTGACTAGTGACTAATGAGGAGTTACTAGTGAGGAGTGAGGAATTTTGGTAAAGGATAAGAGTATGTTGTTTGCGGTGCGGATTGTGAATTTGTATAAGTTTCTTTGTGAGAAGAAAGAATATGTTATGTCCAGGCAGATATTGAAATCGGGAACAAGTATTGGAGCTAATATAACTGAAGCTAATCGCGCTATTAGTAAAAAAGAATTTTTATCCAAAATTTATATATCACTAAAAGAATGCGCCGAAACAGGTTACTGGCTTGAATTACTTTTAAAGACTGAATTTATCAGCGAAAAAGAATTCATAAGCCTCAATGAAGATCGCGAAGAAATATTCAAAATGCTAACGTCTATCACAAAAACAACCAAAAATAACATCCACAATGAGTAATAACACCTCATCTCAATTCCACACTACACACTACACACTAAACACTAGTCACTACACACTACAAAATTTAATTCATTTTAATATTATAAGTTTTAAGGCGGCGGTGGCGGGGTTGATGGATGGGGCGTTAATCGGAAGGCCGTATGTGATTGCGGGAAGAATGGGAGGACAGGATGTGGCGCGGGATGTTTCTCCTGCCGCGCTCAGGGAAGGAATTACAAACGGCATGGCTCTGGCGGCAGCGCAGCGGTTTGTAAAGGATTTAATTGTTGTAGAGCCGGATCCTTCCGCCTGTTTTAAGGTTAATAAAGTAATAGAAAATATAATAAACCGTTATGCTCCCGTCTGGCAGAATGACGGTATTGGAAATATTTTTTGCGATATTACCGGCACACAAAGGCTTTTTGGTCCCGCCGCGGATTGCGTATGCCTTATTCAAAATGAAATTACGGATAAAATAAAAATAGAAGCTGCGGCGGCGGCAGCGGCGAATAAACTGGTCTGTAAAGTGGCAAGCAGGACAATCCGTCCAGAAGGTCTTATAGAAATTCGTCCAGGAGAAGAAGCTTCTTTTCTTTCCCGTCAGGACATTACTTTGCTGCCAGGGCTTGGCCGGTCATTAATGAAAACTATTCGCGTAACTGGCTTTCATGAAATTGGAGAACTGGCGGCTTTATCCGACAGCGAAGCCATATCCCTGTTCGGCAAAAAAGGACTTATCCTGCGGGACAGCGCTTTGGGTATAGACAATTCTCCTGTTGCGCCCAATAAAAACCGTACTATCGAAAGCCGCGCCGATTTTTCCGAAGATGTAATTGATGAATTAACAATAAGGGGAGTCATAACCTCGCTTGCGGAACATACAGGACTGCAAATACGAAGGGAAAAACTGGGAGCCCGTATTATTTGTCTTACCGCTATTTACTCGGATGGAATTACAACACAGGCAAGCGAAAAGAAAAAACATGTACTTGTACTGGATAGGGATATAATTACATCCGCTGTTAGTCTTTATCAAAAAACAGTAACACGCCGCTTACGCGTAAGATCGATATGTCTATCCCTCGAAGACTTTTGCCCCCTTTATTACGAACCCGATTTATTTGAAGCGGCATCAGAAACAGCAGATAAAAATTTACAGGAAGCCGCCGATAAAATTAAAACCCGCTATGGACCCGGCAAACTCACCCGCGGCATCTCCCTCGCCGCCTCAGCGTTCCCCAATAAACAGGTTCCTAAAAGAATAAAAGATAATGCTATGGATATTCTATGAACATAAGACTTGGATTGGTATCGGCTTATTCTTTTCTTTATGGGGTTCATAAACCCAAAACTCTATTGGAAAAGGCGGCGTCATTCGGAGTAAAAACAGTTTCCATCTGCGATAGCAACAACCTGTACGGCTTACATTCATTCATTGAAGCTGCAAAAGAAAGAAACATCCGCTCCATAATCGGCGTTACTCTCACCCACAAACCCAAGTTCTACTCCACACTAAACACTAAACACTCCGCTATTTATTGTTTTATCGAAAACCGCTGCGGCTTCAGCAGATTAAACGAAATACTGTCAATACGGAACAAAGATATAAAAAATTTTGATCCCATTCCCCTGTTACGGGAAAATTCTTGCGGCCTTGTATTTGCTTCTGCAAACCAGTACCTTTTAACAGAACTTGCCGGAAGTGTAAAACACCTGTATTGCGCGATCACTCCTGATGATTTAAGCGTCCTGGGTGCCAATAAGGAATTAAATCTGCCTCTTGCTTTTCTTGATACCTCGCTTTTTCTGGAAAAGGACGATTATCCTGTTCATAAAGTATTACGCGCAATCGGATTAAACAAAACAATAGGGAATCTTTCGCCTTCTGATACAATAACAAGCGGAAAAGGTATTTTTAAATCCGGCGCGGAACTCTCGGGGTTTGTTAATTCTTGGCCCGAAGCTGTTAAAGGAACAGAACACATAGCGGAAATATGCCGGTTTAATAAAATCTTTGACGGATTTATTTTCCCCTCTTACGGAGAAGATCCCTTATCAGAATTAAGACACAGGGTTTTTAATGGCGCTGCCTCGCGTTACGGAGAACTTGGCGATATGGAAATTGACCGTATAGAGTACGAACTTGATATCATAGGACAAATGGGATTCGCTCCTTACTTTTTGCGTATTGATGACATTGTTAAAATGGCGAACTCCAACCGTACATGCGGACGCGGTTCGGGAGCCGCTTCCATTGTATCTTATTCATTGGGAATAACAAATGTTGATCCAATTGCGCATAACCTGTACTTTGAACGTTTTTTAAGTCCTGCCCGCCCTGACCCTCCGGATATCGATATTGATTTTGCCTGGGACGAAAGGGATAACTTGATTAATTCTGTATTTGAAAAATTCGGCCCTGACTATTGCGCAAGAGTTGCCAATCATAATTTTTTCCGTACACGTTCCGCTCTTAGGGAAACAGCCAAGGCGTATGGATTTTCCGATGCGGCAATTACAAAACTGGAGAAAAAGTTACGAGTGACTAATGCGGAGAGCGGAGTGTGCAGTGATGGAGATCCTTTATGGAAGGAGGTTTTTTTTATTGCTGGTAAAATTGAGGGGCTGCCGCGGGGATTGAGTATGCATTGCGGGGGGATTGTGATAACGGCCGGGCCGGTAAACCGTTATGCCCCAATTGAAAAATCTCTTGAGGGGTATCCGCTTCTCGCGTGGGAAAAGGAAGGAACAGAGGCGGCGGGTTTTGTTAAAATTGATCTTTTGGGTAACAGGAGTTTGGCAGTTATAAGGGATGCGGTAGCGAATGTTTGCAACGAGTGTTTAGTTACCAGTGATGAATGTGTAGTGTGTAGTGACAAGTTTGAAAATAATAATGAGGTTTGTTTAATTAGAAGTGAAGAATTAAAGGGGAGGCTGGAAAGAGCGATTAATGATAAGGCGACGATTGAGGCGTTGGCGAGGGGGGATAGTATTGGGGTTTTTTATATTGAGAGTCCTGCCATGAGGCAACTGCAGAAGAAAACTGGTGTTGGTGATTTTGAGCATATTATTATTCATTCAAGTATTATTCGTCCTGCCGCAAACAGATTTATTTCTGAATATGTAAGGAGGTTAAAAGGCGGTGCGTGGAAACCATTGCATTATTGCCTGGATAAAATATTAAATGAATCCTACGGTATTTTGTGTTATCAGGAGGATGTAAGCAAAACTGCCGTTGCTCTTGCCGGTTTTGACGAAGCCGGAGCAGATAAACTGCGCAAAGTTATAGCGAAAAAAACGGGAGCGGAAAAACTAAAAGTATACGAAAAACAATTTTTTGAAGGCTGCCGTAAAAATAAAGTTGACGAAAAAACAATTAAGGAAATTTGGGCAATGATGCTTTCCTTTGACGGTTATAGTTTTTGTAAACCGCATTCAGCTTCTTATGCGATGGTTTCTTTTCAGTCTGCATATTTGCGTGTTCATCATCCGGCAGAATTTATGGCTGCTGTTTTATCGAATCAGGGCGGGTATTACCGTCCTCATGCCTATATCTCGGAAATCAGGCGCATGGGGCTTTTTACAGAAGGCCCGGATATAAATATTTCCAGATGGAAGTATTGGGGAGTTACTAATGGGGAGTGTTTAGTGACTAGTAACGAGTGCGGAGTGTGGAGTGAAAAAAGCAAGGGGGGTGTGGTTATTGGGTTGATGGCGGTGAAAGGGGTTTCGGTTACGGGAGTTAACAGGATTTTGGAAGAAAGAGAAAGGGGCGGCAAATTTTTATCGCTGGATGATTTTTCCAGAAGGATAAAACTTTCGCGGGATGATATTACATCACTCTGCCCCGCCGGTGTATTTGACAGTATTTCCGCAGGGCTTTCCCGCCCGCATCAGGCACGCTTTTTATTAGTTACGAGTAGTGACGGGTTTTTAGTTAATAGTGAAGAGTTAGGAATGTGTAATAGAGAATTATTTCCAGATGTATTATCGGACTCCTCACTAAACACCAGTCACTCCGCATTAAAAGAAGAGTATGAAGCTTTGGGGTTTCTTCGGGGAGCGCATCCATTGGTTTTATGGAAAGATGCAGTATTAGCTGTAAAGGACAGGGTTAAAGCGGTTAATATACATAGATATATAAACCGCCGTATAAAAATTATTGGATGGCCTATTACTCAAAAAGAAGTCTGGACAAAGGACGGGTTGAGTATGAGTTTTTACAGCTTTGAAGATGAAACCGCAATGTATGAAACTGTTATTTTCCCGGAGATTTATGATCGTTATAATAAACTGCTTTTTGACCAGCACCCGCTGCTGGTAACCGGTATTGTAAAAGACGACCAGGGAGCTGTTATCCTGGAAGTAAATAAGGTGGAAATGGTTTGACCAAAAAAAAAGATGTCAAATATCATGGCTATTTTTAATAATATAACCCTATAAAAAACTCTTTAAAAGTCTTGACATTTTTTTTGTATTTTTATATATTCCTATCATACCGTAAAAATAACTGTACAGAGCAGGTTTTCACGGAATAAGTCTCCATCGTCTAGCGGTTAGGACACCGGGTTTTCATCCCGGCAACCGGGGTTCGATTCCCCGTGGAGATGAAACTGTAGAAACTATTGGTATCTTCTTTAAAACTTCATTTATTAACATTTACAAGTTTTCGGGGAATCGAAACGTAGCGCTCCTTAAATGATCCAAGGCGTGAGCCTTGTTTTGGTAATAGTCGGCGCACGGATGCGCCGGGAGCGCGCAGGCGGCCTGTAAGCTTGAGGCAGGATGCCGAAAGCTGGAAGGCGATTCCCCGTGGAGATGGTCGAACAAAAAAAAAGAGCCGAAGGGCTCTTTTTTTTTGTTCGTTGGAGTTTCGCATAGCGAAACTCCACAATTATTCGGGAATCGAAACGTAGCGCTCCTTAAATGATCCAAGGCGTGAGCCTTGCTTTGGTAATAGTCGGCGCACGGATGCGCCGGGAGCGCGCAGGCGGCCTGTAAGCTTGAGGCAGGATGCCGAAAGCTGGAAGGCGATTCCCCGTGGATTTTTCACTATACATAACTTTAAT
>Ga0123356_10008666_pt1 | contig 10092 bp, 3 predicted proteins | sample TergutEmb28metaG_2_FD_92546 | JGI IMG/M metagenome (GOLD analysis project Ga0123356, IMG submission 92546) | Embiratermes neotenicus P3 segment gut microbial communities from Petit-Saut dam, French Guiana - Emb289 P3 | ecosystem: Host-associated > Arthropoda: Insects > Digestive system > Gut ... | reverse complement strand
TGCGCCAGGCCGGGAGCTGTGGCGCTGAAATCGATCTCGCTCCAGGCTGGGATGGCGGCCGGGCGCGAGATGTCCCCCGGCGTGTAGTCCATGAATGCTACCAGGTAGGAACGGGTCGCCTCGGTTCCGCGCGGCGCGCTCAGGGTGGACAGGTAGCCGTTGGCGAGGTACGCCGGAAAGTAGGCAGGCAGATCGGAGAATCCGGCGCTGAGGCGAAAGCTGTCGTCGCTCTCGCCATGGGCGTTCGCAGTGGCAGCGAGCAACGCTGTTGCGAGCGCGATGCGCAGCGTCGTCCGTGAACCTGGATGTTTGGTACCACTCATCGCACTTGCCTCCGATGCACAGCGGAGGCTGGGCTTAAGACATCGTGCGCACGCACCGCGAGGTATACCGTGCTCCACAGCTGCGCGGCGTTGGATTCATCCGTGTCCGCGGCGTCGGCCCCGAATGGCGCGACCCGGTAGCGGCCCCCGACATACCGCCAGGACCACAGCTCGGAATCACTCATCGACTGCGTGTCATGGATCGCCGTCCACAGCCGGCGCTGCGCCCCGAGGAGCAGCGCACGCACGCTGGCAGCCAGATCCTGACGCTCGAGCTGTCGTGCCAGGCCCGCGGCAAACAATGCCTGCTGCCATGACCAGACCACTGTGCCATGGTAGGCGTTGCGGCTGAACCTGCCCTGCAGCGCGGGCGGGCCGAACGCCGGATTGGCCACGAGCATGCCCGCATCCGTCATGAGGCCTGCGGGAAACGGTGCCATCAGTGCAGTGATGCGCTGTAGGTCGTAGGCATCGGGCTCACCGAAGAGCAGGACGAAGCCCTCGTCGGAATGCATGACTGGAACCGGTGCACCGGAGGCATCGAGCGCCAGAGCGTGAAAGCGCAGCGCTGCTTCCTTGCCGAGCGCCGCCAGTGCTGGCTGCGCCGGGATCGACTGCGCCGCGGCGTACGTCTCTACGGCGCGCGCCGCGGTCGCGGGGGCGATCTCGACCCCGAACAGAGGCGGTGCCCGCGTGTGCCAGACCTGCGCCATCTGCGCCGCGCGCGCCAGCAGCGCTCGATCCTCTGCCGTCTCGTACGGTGCTAGCAGGCCACTGTTGGAGAGGTCGGCGGCCGCGGCCAGTGCTGCTGGCACCAGCGCCGCATTGACATCATACGGATAGCGTCCGCCGCCCAGCCCCTGCTCGCTGTCGCGCCAGTTGCCGACTGCATAACCCTCCTTGAGGGCAATGAGGCGCGCGAAACCCGGCTCGGCGGCGAAGGGCGCTGCGCTCTTCAGCACCAGGCGCAGGTTGCGAAGCAACGCGGCGCCGCGCGAGGTGCCCTCGCCCGCCGCGGCGGCCAGGAATGCCGTGGCGCTGGCCCGTGCACGTGCATCGTGAACCAGCCAGGCGCTCGAGAGCGGGGCAAGCAGATAGCTCTCATCGATCATCTTGTAGTCGTAGACAGGAGCGGCGGAATGCGAGCCCTCGTGATCGAGGTGATCCAGGACTGCGCGCTCGCCGATGTCCTCCTCATGTGCGACCTCACCCGCTGGCGACAGCCGCGCGAGGACCGAGGCGAGAGCAGCCTCGATGGCAGCAGGGCTGAGCGCCGGCATCAGCAGTTGCACGGCGAGGAGCGTGTCGCGCCCGAAGTAGGTGTCGAAACGCCAGGACCCCGCCAGCAGCTTCTCGCGGTACGCGAGGAAGGTCAGCGTGTCGCGGGTAGCCGGCTGCGGGGCGGCGGCGGCGCTCAGGAGCTCCGGCCCCGCGAGCGCAGTCAAGGGAGGCTCCCCGGTGAGCCCGGTGATGCGCAAGCCGATCGTACCGTCGGCTGCGGCCTGGATGTGTCTCTCGCGCAGCGCGCCGTGTGTCACTTCGAGCGTGAGCCGATAGCCAGCCGCGCCGTCAAGCCGGTCCCTCGACCACTGGATCACGCCACCCCGGATATCAGGCACGGCTGCCAGTGCGGCGGGCACGGTTCCGAGCTGCTCGTAGTCGCGCAGCGCGCGGATGCTGGACAGCACCGCGTCACGGATGTCCAGATCCGCCGCTGTCACCGTGAGATCCTGCGAGATGCCCCGCAGGATGCGGCCGCGGGCGTCGCGATCAAAGAGGACCCGTGCGCGCCGGCGCAGCGCCCAGGTGGCTCCCGGCGTGGATGACGCGAACCACACCCCGACGCCGCTGTTGCCGGCAGGAAAGGCGAGCAGCAAGCGCGGACGGGGGCCCCCACGCAGCACCAGATGCGCTGCCACCTCCCCTTGACGCACGAAGCGGTTGGTGTGAGGCCCGATGCGGACGTCGAAGTCGAGCCGCGGCGCGGCGGCCAGTACCCCGCCGGGGGTTGCAGCGAGCCACACCACGGCGAGCACCACGAGCTGAAGACATTGCAGCGCGGCCTTCATCGACCCCATCCCCTCAAATGCTAAAGCGTCCAGTCGAAACTATACCGGGCTGCAGCCAAGACGCGTCACTGCCAGCTGATGTGCAGCGCTTTGCGGATCGACCCCTTTGCCAGCTCCACGACCGCCACTTGCTGTGCGGCTTCCCAGTGCCAGGAAGCGATGTCGTGGCCATCTAGCACGACTTTCGCCGGCTGGTGGCCACCATAGATCCGCAGCTCGTAGGCGCGCTCGGCGGGCTGGCCGGCATAGCTGCCCTCGGTCGGGGAGATTACAAGGCTGTGAAGACCTGCGCCGGTCACAGTGTGCTCGAGTGGGGTGTGGGCCTGCTCGCCCAGCTGGTAGCGCAACGAGGCGCCATCATCCTCGTAGAGCTCGAAGCGGTCGTTTCCCGAGCCGTAGACATTGAGGATGAGGCGCTGCGGCGGGCTCTCGTCCGAGTAGTCGCTGGGAGGCTGCTCGGGAATGACCGCACCGCCACGCACGAACACCGCAGTCTCATCCACTGGGTAGTGTGCCGTGACGGTGCGCGCGCCGTCGAAGCGCTTGCCACTGAAGAAATTCAGCCACTCCCCGGGCGGCAAATAGACAGCGTGCTCGCCGCTCGGGCTCAGCACCGGCGCGACCAGCAGCGCATCGCCCAGGAGGTACTCGTGCGAGTGGCGGTAGGCTTCGGGAAGGTCCGGGTACGCGAGGTACAGCGGGCGCAGCAGCGGCAGCGAGCGGGTATGCGCCACCCAGGCGTAGGTGTACAGGTACGGGATCAGCTGCGTGCGCAGAGTGAAGTATTTCTTCATGAGCGCCATGCCCTGCGCCCCGTAGAACCAGGGCATGCGCACGTTGCCCTCCGCGGGGTTCTCGTGGGCGCTGTGCATGCGCAGGATCGCGCTGAAGGCACCGAACTCGATCCAGCGCGCGTACAGATCGAAGTCGATGTGCGCCCCGTGAAAGCCGCCGATGTCGTGGCTGATATACGGCACCAGCACGTTGCCGCCGCGTGCGGCGAACGCCACCTCGTAGGCCAGCACCGGCCACTGCGAATACGCATCCCCGGTGAAGAACCCCGGATAGCGCTCGCTGCCCCAGTTCCCGTAGCGTCCGAGGATAAACGCGCGCTTGCCGGTCTGCGCCTGGCTGAAGTCGTAGAATACCTTGTTGGTCCAGAGCTGCCTGTTGAGACCGGGCATGGCCGCCGCCCCGCTCCCCCCATCCACCCACCACACATCCACCCCTTGGCTCATCAGCGGTCCGTGCAACGAGCGCATGAAGATCTCGGCCTGCTTCTGGTCCGACAGATCAAAGTCGATGCGCTCGGGCGGCTGCACGTCACGAATCGCGGTCGGGCCGAGCAGGATGCCGCCGGCCGCCGGCCGCCCGGCGCTGCTGGGCGCGGACTCGACACGCAGCAGAATCTCGTTCTCGTGAGCGGGCACGACGTAGGGCGTGATGTCGGTATAGGTCAGACGTTGCGGCCAGTGAATCGGGCTGTGCGTCGCCTCCTTGCCGTTGACAAAGATCCGATAGCCTTGCTCGACCTGACCCAGGTACAGATACACAGTCGCGGGCAGCGTCGCCGGCAGGCTCACGGCGGCGCGATACCAGCCGACGCCCTGCTCAGACTTGAAGTGCTGTGCCTGCCAGGGCAGTCCGATCCGGATGGGCCGCCAGGGTCCGTGGGCGTCGCTTGCAAAGTGCCACTGCCGTTGCAGGTCCAGGTCGTAGGACGCCCGCGGCGGCTGCGCTCGCCCCAGCGCGCTCAGCACCTGCGCGGCGTGGCTGTCGCTGAAGGAGAGGATGCTCTCTCGAGTGTTGATGTAGCCCGGGTGGTCATTGAGACTTAGCTTCACGCCCTGCCCGTGCAGCGAGCTCATCAGCTGCTGCGGGTGCGGGAACAGCGGACTGAAGTCATAGCCTCCGTCCCAGCCGTAGTTGTGCCAGGCGAAATCCAGCACCAGCGTGTCGAACGGAATGTGGTTGCGGCGCATCCGCGCGACCTCGTCGAGGAGGTAGGCCTGGTTGTAACGCCGGAGCGCCGGCTGCCGGGATTGCAGCGAGCCAGGGAAGTACTCGAAGTTGAAGTCCGTGATCCAGGCACCGAGCACGAAGCGCGGAATCATCGGCACCGGCCCGCACAGCTGCGCATACTCGGTCAGCACCTGCGGGTAGTCACGATCGTAGGTGAAGAGATACCAGTCCTGGCCGTTGTGCGTCGGGCGCGGCACGATCCAGGTACGTGCGGTATTCCACACAGGGGTCTGGCTGTCGTCGATTAACGCGTAGCCGCTGCGGCTCAGCAGCCCTGGCTGCGCCCTGGGCAGCACCAGGTCGATGCCGGGAATGGAATCGCCGACGGGACTTTGCAGCTCATCCGATGGAAGGTTCTGCTCGCTGATGTTGTCCAGCGAGTAGGTCAGTCCGCCGAGGTTCTGCGCATCCACATCGCCGGGATGCCACGCATGGGTCGCGCCGGTGTGATCCTTCCAGCTCACCGTGAGATTCGCGGCCGTGAACGCTCCGGAGCGCAGCCCGTAGCGCACCGTCAGGGCGCTGCTGCTGACGACCAACCATCCGTCCTGCTGACTCGACTTGATCGAAACGGGCGGCCAGTCTCTCTTCAGCACCACGGCGGTGGGCGCATCGACGAAGGTCCCGCCGGGCGCGTACTCCATGCGCACCAGGGATGACGTCAGAAACGTGAAGCGGGCGTTTCCGGCGATGACGACCGCCTGCTCCGGTAGCGTGGCGCCGCAGAGCACCGCAACGCTGACCACCGCGAGGAGCAGCCGGACGAATCTCATCGTGCGCTCCTTACGTTCCCACGCCTCGAGTCTTAGTTGAGGTTCGTGCCAGCGCAAAGAACCGGGCGGATCAGGGGCCTAAGAACGAGCCCGCGGATGCTGGCCTCATGGCTACAAACGCGACCGCGCAGCGAATGTGGCGGACGGTCTGACGGTAGATTATGACAGATGAAGCCGGCAGGAGTCGGAGTTTGAACATATCTCCAGCCCCCTCACATGACACCAAATACGCCTGCTTGCTCCAGACCGTACGTCAATGTAGGACGAGATCGCCACCGTATGAACATAACACCTTGGGAACGCCACTTGAGCCGGACCGCGAGGCGCGTCCCTGCAGGGACGCCCTGTTGCCACATCACAACGGTCTGGTTGCGATTGACAGACGCACACGTTAAAATTTCTTAAGTTTTATCCTCAAGAATCGATATTGCTCAGACATGACAGGCCCGCAGGTCGTCCCTGAGGGCTTGAGGGGGTTATTCATGCGAGTACGTGGCAACAAAGCACGCCGAAAGAGTTCCCGGTCGGTCCATCAAGCACCCATTCCCGGTGTTGCGCAGCTGAAACGTATACAGCGAGCTGCCGCCGCACATAGCGTGGCTGCGGCTGTGGCTGCCATTCTTTACGGTTCAAGCGGCATGGCTTATGCGCAAGAGCAGACGCCAGCCGCACCGGTCGCCCCAGCAGCTGATTCCCTGCAGGAGGTCGTGGTCACCGCCAACGCGCAGCAGGGTCTGAAGAAGCTGGACGCGAGCTACAACATCGTGGCAGTAGATGCCGAGCAGATGAAGGAAGCCAACCCCAAGAGCCTGGCCGACCTGCTCAAGGTATCCCCGGGCATCTGGCCGGAGTCCTCGGGCGGTCAGACCGGCGCCAACGTCGAGGTCGCAGGCTTTCCGAGCGGGGGCGATTCGCCCTTCTTCACCCAGATGATCGAGGGGCTGCCCATGTACGGCATGCCCAACCTGTCGTTCATGGACTCGACGTCCTTGACTCGTCTCGACAACACTGTCGATCGGATGGAGGTGGTGCAGGGGGGGCCCGGCGCCTTGTTCGGTCCGGCACAGATGGGTGCCACCGCGAACCTGATCTTGCGCCGTGGCACCGCGACCCCCACCGGGGACTTCTCGGCGACCTACGGGGATGAAGGCCTGTGGCGCGGCGATGCCTTCTATGGCTTCCCGATCACGGACGACTGGCTTGGCAGCATCGGCGGCTTCTATCGCACATCCAACGGAATCCGCTCGCCGCAGTTCCCGGCAGACCAGGGTGGGCAGGTTACCGCCACGATCAGTCACGACCTCGAGGGCGGGTCGGTCATGTTCTGGGGCCGCGTGCTCGATGACAAGAACCAGTTCATCGTGCCGATTCCTGTGATCGAGAGCGCCAACGGGAGCATCTCCGCCTATCCGGGCTTCAATCCTCTCACCAGCTCCTACGGCAGCTTCGCTATCCAGAATGTCACGGTGCCGAACGCAGCCGGCGGCTTCGAGAGCGCCAATCTCGCCAATGGTCGTGGCACGCAGTTCTACTTCTTCGGCGCCAAGTGGGACCAGAAGATCTCGGGCTGGCAGTTCAGCAACAATTTCATGGCCGACGGCGGCAACCTGAACACGAACGCCCTCTTCTCCGGCCCGAACCCGAGGGAGCTCGGCTACTACCTCTACGGCTGTCAGGTGCTGCAGCCGGCCAATGCCTGCTCCGGCGGGACAGCACTGGACACCTTGAGCAACCTGGGCCCCAACGGGCAGGGGCTACCGCCGTCGTACAATATCAATGCCACCTATGCCACCACAGGCGCCACGGTCCCGCTCACCCAGAGCGTCATCCAGCAGGGCTGGTGGTACATCCAGAAGTCGCTACGGAACTTCGTCGATGAGCTGCGCTTGAGCCGCGAGGTCTTCGCGGGCAATACGCTCACCGGCGGGCTGTACCTGACCCGCTACACGGACGACGATAACTGGTCGCTCGGCAATCAGATGCTCATGACCAACACGCCGAATGCGACGCCGATCGCGCTGAACTATCAGATGAACGGACACACATACAACCTCACCAGCCCTCAGGGGTTTGTGACTTTCAATGGTAACTACGACATCGTGGATAGCGGTGTCGCCACCAACATCGCCGGCTACCTGCAGGACTCGTGGCGGACCGGACCTTGGCTGATCGATGCGGGAGCGCGGCTTGAGAACATCAATGTCCATCAGCGCACCTGCAACACCAGCCCGGTGCAGCTAGGAACCATCTACGACCTGTACGAGAACGCCGTGCCGATGTGCAACGGCACGTGGGATTACGAGCACTACGTGCGCACCATGCCCACGTTCACCGGCGGCGCCAACTACGAGTTCACGGACCACGCCAGCGCCTACTTGCGCGCCAACACCGGCAACCACTTTGACGACTTTGACAATAACATCCGCGGTGCCAAGGGCAATTTCGCGCCACTCGAGACGGTGCGCAACTACGAGGGCGGCTTCAAGTTCCAGAACCGGTGGGCGTACCTGGACATCAGCGGCTACCAGCGCAATTTCACCGGCCTGCAGTACCAGCCCGCGACAGTGAACGGAACGCCCTTCGGTCCGGTGGCGGTCTATGGCGCACGGACACACGGTATCGATCTGATCGGCAACCTCACCCCGTTCCCCGGGATCGCAGGCCTGGAGGGCTTTAACCTCCGTGTGGTGGCTGACTGGATGGCTGGCCACTACACCGACAACGTCAACTGTACCTTGTACACCAACATCCTGGGTCAGCCAGCGTGCGGGTACATCAACGGCGCGCCCCTGCAGCGTCAGCCGAAAGAGCGGCTCGACATCACTCCGAACTACTTCACTCCAGCTCCGTGGGGCAACCTGACCATCTGGGCAACCTACGAGTACATCGGCCAGCGCTACGAGGATCTGGCGGGCCTAAGCCCGCTCGGTACCTACTACATGCTGAGCGGGGGCATCGTGAGTGCGTTCGGCAACAACTGGGAGCTGCGGCTCCAGGGCACGAACCTGACCAACCAGATCGGTCTGACTGAAGGCAATGCGCGCATCTTCGGACAGGCGGTAGGCTTGGGCGGCGTGCTGATGGCGCGTCCCATCGAAGGCCGTGAGGTCAATCTCACCGCGAGGTACAAGTTCTGAGGTACTGCGCACCGGCAGCGCAGAGCGCGAGCAATGCGACCGCGGGGGCCAGGGCGTCAAAGTCGAGCACTGGCCACTGCGGGCGCGACACGAGCGGCATCAACCCTTAGGCGCGGGAGAATCCCCCTCACAGGGCGGTTTGCTCGCTCCAGGGTTGGCTGCCGAATTCATCGCCACCATGCGGCGCATCACGGAGCTCGCTGCAGGCCTGGCACGAGCGGTCGGCTCAGGCGTTGCCTGCAGATGGTCCGCGGTGCCGACCTGCTGGGTCGTCGTCACTAGCAGGTCCGCCGGCGGGTCAAGAGTGCTTTGTCGGTGAGCTCGAGACCACGGGCTGCCACCGACCACAGCCCGCCGCTGCGTGCGGCGAACGCCACCGCGTAGGCGAGCATCGGCCGCGCGAATAGGCGGCATCGCCGTTGGTGAATCCCGCGGGTTCCTCGCACCTATATGGGCCGGCCCGTGAGAACTCATACTCGCTGCGCTCTGCAGCGCGGGCTGTGCCTTGGCAGCACCAGGTCGATTGGGACTTCGCACGTCACCAGTTCGGTTCGCTGAGATTGTCCAGTCCGCCCAGCCTCTGCGCATAGGATAAGACGCGCAGCCGATAGAGCTCCGTCAGGAAGCGGCTTCTCCCGATCAACCCATCCACCTTCGCTCACCGAGTCGATGGAAACGCAGTGAGTCGGCGCGTCAACACCACGGCAGCCGCTCGCATCGACCAGCCCGCCGCGCGTACTCCATGCGCAGCAGCGACAGCGTCGGGAGCTCGAATCGGGCGCTTCCGGCGGTGACGACCGCTCCGGCATCTTGGGCCGGCACAGCGCCCGGCTCGCTCTTGTGAGCAGCCAATCGGGAGGGTCTCAGGCCTGCGACTGCGCGCGCTTGCGAATTGCACCCCTGTAGGAATGGCTCGGTCGTTCCGGGCCTTTCGTCGGGTCGATCGATGCCGCCATGACTGTTGCGCCGTCACTGCCGCCGCGCGCCTACATTGCACGAGCACCCCATCACGGCCGGCAGGTTCTGCTCGCTGAAGTGACCCAGCGAGTAGGTGAATCCCCCTGGGTTTAACGCACCCAACACGCCGGGGACTGTGAGTCGAGTCGCACCGCACACATTTCTTGGCTCGCCGTCAGATTCGCGGGTGTGTGCGCCCTGAAGCAAGCGCTCTGTGCGCAGCGACAGTCAGAAACTCGAATCGGGCGTTTCGTGCGCTGACTGCCCCGGCATCTTTCGCGCGACACAGCGCCGCACTCGTCCGCGCGAAGAGCTGTTGAGAGGTCGCATCGAGGGCACGCTACATTCCCAGGTCCGAGCGCGGATACGCAGAGCGTGACGGGCGTTTACGAAATGCGCGAGGGTCAAGTCGTTCCGGGGCGTCCGCCGTTAATCGATGTCGCGATGACTGGCGTGCCGGCCGAAGGCCATGCGCTCGAATTGGTGTTTTTTCATGTTGGGTGCTCGGATCAACATTGTTCATCCATGACAGCGATTCATGAGGGTGCGAGGGAGGTCATTCATGAGAGTCAGTGGCAACAAGGCACGCCGAGAGAGCGTTCGGTCGGTACAACCAGCAAGCGATCGCAGCGTTGCGCATCTGACACGCGCAGAGCGCGCGGCCGTGGCGCACGGCGTGGCCGCGGCCGTAGCGGCCATTCTGTATGGTGGCAGCGGCGCAGCCCATGCGCAGGAGCAGACTACGCCCGCACCCACCCCGGGAGGTGATTCGCTGCAGGAGGTGGTGGTCACCGCCAACGCGCAAGGCCTG
>Ga0123356_10008665_pt1 | contig 10092 bp, 1 predicted proteins | sample TergutEmb28metaG_2_FD_92546 | JGI IMG/M metagenome (GOLD analysis project Ga0123356, IMG submission 92546) | Embiratermes neotenicus P3 segment gut microbial communities from Petit-Saut dam, French Guiana - Emb289 P3 | ecosystem: Host-associated > Arthropoda: Insects > Digestive system > Gut ... | reverse complement strand
CAACAGCGACTGCTGCCCCCGGCTATACCTTCTCACACTGGACGACAACACTTCCCACGGATGCAACCGACCTGAGTGAGCGGACAGTGGCACCGCAGAAGAACGGTGGCGTCTATCAGACCGTGACATATACGGCTATCTTCGAGGCGCGCTCTGACATCCTGGTCACCTTCAATGCCAACGGTGGCACCGATGCGCAGCCGGCTGACAAGTACGTCACATTCGACTCACCATATGGAGAGCTCGCATACACCAACCGCGCAGACTACATGTTCATCGGCTGGTTCACCGAGGCTGACGGCGGCACAGAGGTAACAGCAGCGACAATCGTCAAGAATGCTGATGACCACACTCTGTATGCCCACTGGCGCTTAGTCGAGGTTCCGACTCAGTTCGACAAAACAGCCGACCAGGCAGGATACACTTTTGACACATCCGGAAACATCGTGACCTTCAAGATCAACTGCATGCTTCCAAAAGATGAAGGCCTTGAGACCTGGGATTCCATTCGCATCGTCGATATGTTCCCGTCTGACAAGCTGACGCTCATCGGCCTTGCTGTGAGCTACGGCGGTAGCACTCCTACTACTATTCCGATGACTGGTCTGGTCTCAGATGGCGAGCTCAGCGTGAGCTTCGATGCCGCTGACCTGGCTCCATATGCCGATATGCTTCTGACCCTGACCTTAACCTTCGAGGTCACAGCTGGCACCGTTGGCAGCATCAAGAACAACGCTGCCTACTACATCACACCCAAGGGTGGAGAAGAGCCCGGCGACCCAGGCGAAGAAGACGACGACGATGTCTATGAGTTCATTCCCGTTGTTGACTTCACCAAGACCTATGGCAACACATTCATCGGCAATGGCGACGACATCGACTTCACCGTCTCATTCACACTGCCCGCTGACACCAGAGGCTATGCAGGACTCTTGCTGGTAGACTTCCTGCCTGCAACCCTTAGCTTCAAGAGCGCCAGCGTCGTAATCGACGGCGAAGCCACAACTTCTGTCACACCGGCTCACAATTCCGGACGCGTCAGCATCTACCTGGATGCCGAGGCTCTGGCAGACCTGGCCGGCAGTGTTGTGGTGTTAAACATCACAGCCACAGTCAATGATGTCTGGGAATCTGGAAACATCACCAACCTGGCTCGAATCTATTATCAGCTGGATAAGAACACGCCTCCTGTCATTGATGACGATCCGGATGAAGAGATTGAGGTCACAGTACCTAACCGTGAGTTCTCAGTAACCTATTTCGCCAACAATGTACTGGCTACTGGTTCGGCTCCGGTTGACACCGAAAGTCCCTACATCAGAGACGCTTGGGTGACAATCCTCGAAAGCGGCAGCCTGGCTTTGGTCGGCTACAACTTCATCGGTTGGGCTTATGACCCATCAGCAACTACGCCTGACTTCGCTCTTGATGGTGGGGCTTTCGATCCAGCTGGGTTCGAGATCACCGAGAGCACAGAGCTCTATGCCGTCTGGCAGGCACGCTCCGACATCTTAGTCACCTTCAATGCCAACGGTGGCACAGCAGCAGCACCTGCCTCGAAGGAGGTCACCTACGACGCAGCTTACGGTACTCTGGCTACAACCACACGCGTGGGCTATGTCTTCAATGGTTGGTTCACATCAGCTACAGGTGGCACCCAGGTGACAACAGCTACGATAGTCAAGAATGCTGACGACCACACTCTGTATGCCCAGTGGACAGCGATTCCTTACACGGTAAGTGTCGTGAACAGCTATGCAGCCACAACCGGTGCTGGTACCTACAACATTGGCAACACCGTCACCATCGCTGCTGGCACCCGGGCAGGCTATACCTTCACTGGTTGGACCGTGAATGCCGGAGGTGCATCTCTTGCCAGCAATGCAGCTACAACCAGCTTCACGATGCCTGCAGCCAACGTGACAGTGACCGCTAACTGGGCAGCTGTCTTACCTGCAGCTGAGGTTACATACACAGTGACCTTCGTCGACTTTGATGGCACAGTGCTCTCGACCCAGACTGTTACACCTGGTGCAAGCGCGGTTGCACCTGCAGATCCGACACGTGATGGCTTCATTTTCACCGGCTGGGACACAGACTTCACCAACGTACAGTCAGACCTGACTGTTACAGCACAGTACGCAACAGAGACTTTTACAGTGACCTTCGTTGACAGTGAAGGCAATGTTATCAGCGAGCAGAGTGTTCCGCGTGGTGGAGACGCTGTAGAGCCTATGCCACCGGCACTTGAGGGCTTTGACTTTACTGGTTGGGACACAGACTTCACCAACGTTCAGTCAGACCTGACAGTCAGACCGCTCTATGTAATCAACGAGGTCGAAACACCATTAATCGGCGCCTACGACTCATGGGCTCTTGTAAACTTCATACTGATGTTGATCGGTGCCCTGATGGCGGTAGTTGTCGTAATAAGAACCCTGTTCTACAAGCGTAAGGATGAAGACGAAGAGACCAGCCAAACCGAGCAGACCGAGCGTCAACCGCTCTGGATTGGCCTGACGATCTTCCTGGCAATCGCTGGTATAGTCTTCTTCTTCTTGACCGAGAACATGAGAAATCCGATGATCTTAGTCGATCGCTGGACAATCTATAGCGCAATCATCTTCGTGATCGAGCTTGTCACAACACTCTTCGCATTCAAGCGCGAGACAAGCCAAGACGAGAGCCAAGAGGTTGCTGCCGCTTAGACCAAGTTTCGAAAGCTCCTGACAGGGGTAAACAGGGGGTAGGGAGCCAAGAAGTAAAGGAGCTGTCCGTAAGGGCAGCTCCTTTACCATCATATAGTATCTGATTGGCAAGCCAACAAAACGAGGGTTTATCCACATGATTTCTTGAAAAAGGTTAGAGGGGCGCGGCTAATAATTTTGGGGAATTCTCTAAATTCAGCAACTTATCCACAATTTATTGATAATTCTGTGCGTTCAAGTCATCATACAAAAGCGCACAATTCGGCATCGGCCAGCAGAACAGATGATAGAATCACAATTGATATGTAACCTGTGCCGTATTTGTTCAGGAGGCAAATGCGGTAATTCTGAGGGGGTTAGTCATGGCCTATAGTAATCGATCCGTCCGGCGGCGCGAAAAAAGCCTGTTCTCGCAGGCGACTTTTTCTGTTGCCGCAAGAGTGCTGTCAATCGCCCTGGCATCAGTGATGATAGCTGGTGTATTGCCGGCGTATTTCGCATTGGCTGACGCAGACTTGGAACTTAGCGTCGAAGCAGGCAGCGAAGCCACACTTTTGCTGAGCGACGAATCTGAGCTGGCAGCGAGCTTTAACAGTGACTCTGATACCGTCACCGACATTGCCGCAGACGCAGGAATCACTCTCTTGGCGTCTGACGAACTATTACTGCTTGACGCACCAGACCAACCTGACCTGAGCGATGAAGCATGGTTTACGGTTACCTACGATAGTAACTGGTGGCCAGAAGCAGACCAAATTCCTGTGGATAATACCTCATATGCCTTTGGCGACACGGTAACTGTACTTTTTGCACCTGAGCCAGAGGTTGAGGGAGTGTTTTTCATAGGTTGGGACACCGATCCGTATATTTATGATGCCCCTGCTACCTACAACTCGGATGGTTTGGCAAGCTTCGTGATAGAAGAAGACACGGTTCTTTATGCTGTATGGGGCTTTGATCAGGAGAGAGAGATAGTGGGTATTGTTCCCCTGGCGCAGGCTGATTGGCCAGCGGTTTGGGATCAGGTTGAAGATGTGCTGTCAGGTGCTATTCGCCTGAATTTCAGCGGAATATCGTTTAACGGAAACAATCGTGTTGATTTTGTGTTTTGGAACGAGTCAACAAACACCGTCTACCTCCTGATCTATCATGATGCGGGTGATATAAAGAACATGGTTCAGAGTATGACCATCTTCTTTCCGGGTCTGACAGTTCAGGCGGATCGATGGATTGTTCAAAGCCCACGTTACCAGGTCTTTTCGGCTGAACTGCCATATTTGCCCAGCATACTGAATGTGTTTGGTAACGCAAACCATAAGAACCATAATATCGGCGAGCAAGGCCCCATAATCATTGAGGACTACCTGGTTAGATTCTTGCCCGGCATCCACGGACTCTGGGATCAGGCTTCATATCAGAAGGTGTTTCCAGTACTTGTTGGGGACCCACCGATTGCAACGCCTGCTCCACCAGATGAGTATGCGAACTCGGATAGCCCCTACTATATATTCGATGGCTGGCAGCCGGAGATTGCAGACTATGTAACAGAGAGTGTTGATTACATAGCTCAATGGCGTTGCATTCTAGGTCTGTCAAAAGAGCTGTTCTCGGTTGATGGTGTTGAAGGTGAGACCACGGCTGCTCCTGAGCAGATAATCCGCTACAGGATCACTCTGATAAATAGTGGTGATAATGATCTGTTTGATGTCTTAGTTGAAGAATCAATGTATGGCAACTTTATCAGTGCTACAGGTGACTTACTGGCGACTGATGTCGACCAGTATCTGGTGCCTTTGGTTGAGCCTGGGCAGACACTGATTCTCTATTTTGATTATGAGCTGAAGGCTGAAGACATCGGTACCGGTGTTTTCAGGAACACAATAAATGTTGGTGATATTGAAGATGAAGAAGAAGTCTACACTGATGTTATCTCTATTCAGAAGACAGTCGAGGCTCCATTTGATCAGGAGCAGGCTTATCTTGGTGATACGATTCGCTTCAAGATTGTCATAACCAACCACAGTGAAGACACACTGTTTGATGTCGAGCTAGTCGAAAGCCTGGCTGGAGATCTTTATGATGATGCTGACAACCTGATTGATCCAGTAGAAACTGCGGGAACAACCGCTACTTATTTTATCGATGAGATAGAAGCCGGCCAAAGCGTCATATTCTACTTTGAGCATAACGTGGTTTGGGCGAATATTGCCTCAGGCATGGTACTGAATGTTGCTACTGCCTCTGTGGTTATTGACCAAGATACGGTAACGAAAACTGACAGCGCAAGTGTTTCAACGGCAGCTTTGACAGTCAAGAAACAGACCGATGTTGATATCGCTTATCAAGACGACATTGTTCTCTTTAGTATTGTAGTAACCAATCGGGGCAGGACAGCTATAACCAACATCGAGATTATCGAACAACTACCTGGAGTTCTTTTTGCAGCGGATGGCGAGACAACGCTGGCACTTACTGGTGCCGATGGAAAGGTGCGGTACACAACCAGCATTGCCCAGTCAGAGAAGGTCACATTCATTTTTGCCTACTACGTTTCTGCTGAAGATGTGATGAAGGGAAGCATTACTAATACTGTGATAGTTGACGGCAAGTCAGCATCAGCGAGTGTTGATACATCGGTTTTCTACAGTGTTATCTATGATGGAAATGGGGGAGCTACCCTTTTAGGTGAGATGCTGTTACCAGATGCGGATAATCCATATAAAATTAGCCAGGAAGTTACGATCAGACAGAACAGCTTTGTATATAGAGGGTATAGATTCGTTGAATGGAACACGGCTGCTGATGGTTCAGGCATTGCCTATGATGCAGACGATGTGTTTGACATGCCAGCTGAAGATCTTACTCTATATGCTCAGTGGGAGGTTGACCCAACTCAGACGAAAGTGATTTCGTACGCAGTCGAGTATTACACGACTGACAACCTGCTTGCACGATTGGGTAGTGTGACTGTCAGTGAAACCGTCTGGGTAAATGCTTCTGATGTATTAACTGTTGTTGCGCCGAATACAACCTTGTTCCTACCGCCTGGCTATCGGTATGGCTATACTGCGCCAGCTGAACTGCCGGTAACCATTGCGCAAGACGGAGTGATAAAGGTCATTTATGAGCCGATTGACTATACAGTGACTGTCTTGAACAGTTATGCACAATACACGGGAGCCGGCACCTACAATGTCAACAATACAGTAAGTATCGCTGCTGGTGGACGGACTGGGTACAGGTTCACTGGTTGGACAGTCAGTGTCGGGGGAGTGATACTTACCAATAATGCTGCAGCTTCAACCACTTTTGTCATGCCTGCAGGCAATGTCACTGTAATTGCTAACTGGGTCGCTGTTACACCACCTGCGCCGCCGACTCCGCCGGTAGGCACCACTGAATATACGGTGACTTTCGTGGACTGGGACGGCACAGTGCTCTCAACTCAAACCGTTGCACCAGGTGCTGATGCAACTGCTCCGGAATCACCTGTACGCGATGGCTACACTTTCACCGGCTGGGATATCGACTTTACCAACGTACAGTCAGACCTGACCGTTACAGCGCAGTATGCAACAGAGACATTCACTGTGACCTTTGTTGACAACGACGACAATGTAATTAGCGAGCAGAGCGTACCTCGCGGAGGCGATGCTGTAGAGCCTATGCCACCGGCAATAAAAGGATATGACTTCATTGGTTGGGACACAGACTTCACCAACGTCCAGTCTGACCTGACAGTCAGACCGCTCTTTGAAGCCACAATAGGTGAGATTGATACACCACTGATCGGCGCTTACGACGCATGGGCTCTCGTCAACTTCATACTGATGCTTGTCGGTGTTCTGCTGGCTGTGGTAACAGTAATACGAACACTGTTCTACAACAGTGAAGACGAGGATGAAGAGACCGGAGAAATCACACAAACCAAGCGCAAGCCCATGTGGATCACTGTGACTGTTCTGTTTGCGATTCTTGGAGTGATCTTCTTTTTCTTGACCGAAAACATGAACAATCCGATGATTATGGTTGATCAGTGGACGGTATTCAGCGCAATCATCTTCGCACTCGTTTTTGTAAGCATGCTGCGTTCATTCAGGCGTGAGACCAGCGAAGAAGATCGCCCGACTCGCCCGACCACAGCAGCAGCTTAAAGGTGTAAATCACAAAAAGGGGAAGTGTTATTGAGAGGAAAGGAAGGCTGCGAAACAGGCAGCCTTCCGGTTCAGGGATAAAAAAAGCAGGGTTTTGTCACTATGATTTCTGGTGTGATAGAGAAAAAAGAGCAATTTGCATTCTTTTTCCGAAAAAATCCGTGCAAATGTGTTGCCAACGTTTACCGAAGCTAACATTTTCAGCACCATACTACCGTGTTAGAATTAGAGCAATTGTAACCCGTGCTGTATCTGTTTTAGGAGGCATTTACAGCCAATGAGAGGGGCTATGTCATGGCAGAGAGCAGATACGCTATTATTTCGCGTGTAAAAAAATTAACTCCGTTGCTTAGCAAAATAACCTCGATAGCGCTGGCATCAGTGATGATACTTGGCGTTATCCCGGCTTTTCCAGCACTAGGAAACAGCGAAGCGATTGAGGGAGAAGCCGGCTTGCTTACCGACCAGGAGATTCCAGAAAAGGATACCGCCGGAAAAGAAGCCGAACCATACCCAGGAGAGGGTAACAGTGAAGGAGATCTATCTGATACCGACGGCTCAGATGATGCTTCTTCAGCCTTAAGCGACCTGGGAGCCGACCCGATAATAAAGCCACTCGCAGGTGAGCTGATCGTCTTCCGCGAGCCTGAAGGTGATGACTCAGACGATGATGGGCTAAAGGTCACCTATGATGGTGGCATTAGCTATTGCGTGATCTTCGATGGGTCGACATACGAGGCAGGTGACACCATCACAGTGCTTTTCGAGCCGGAGCCACTGCGCTACGCTTACAAGTTCATCGGCTGGGCTTTTGATGCAGAGGCAGTCGAACCTGACTTTTTCGTTGGAGCTGAAGATGGTGAAGCTGGCGTGACGACTTTCGTTATCGAAGAAAACACCACCCTCTATGCTATTTGGGAAGAAGCCGAGCCTGCAGGCATAGTGCCACTGGCAGAAGATGGCTTTTGGGATGTTACTTTCGTTAGCTGGGGTACGACGGTCGTTAAAGAAGAGGTTGTACCAGACGGTGGAAGTGCCACTGCACCTGATCCTCTTGGATTGCATAGAGAAGGATATAACTTTGTCGGTTGGGATACTGACTTCAGCATTGTTACCGAAGACACAATCGTCACAGCGAAATATACACCAATAACCTACACCATCACATATGTGCTCGGCGGTGGAACCAATGATTCTAGAAATCCAACGACATACACTATCGAAGATATCCCTATGTGGTTCTATTCTCCGACTAGAGCAAACTATGAGTTTATCGGGTGGACTGGAGATTATCGATATTCGATTCCAGGAGGCACCACAGGAAACATCACCCTTACCGCTGACTGGGTATTTAATGAATGTGGGCAAGTCAGTATAAAAGATGCAAGCGACAACGAAATCATCATTGGTAGAACGACTAATGGCAACGGAGAAGGTCAGTATTTCATAATCGTTAAAGATAAGACAGGCAAGATTATTAACTCCGAGATAGGTTTGGACGGCCCATCTGGTACGGAAGAGTTTCCGTTTACCTTCAACGGAGCAGGCTATACTATTAACGTGCGTCTTAACATAAAGGGTAATGATGTTATAGGTATCATCGGCGATGTAGATATCGAAACCTTTTTTGTTGCTTTCATGCGGGGTACTCAAGGGCAGTTTGTCGAAGACGAGTACTACACCGAGGGTCTAAAAAGTGGTGAAAACACTCCTCCTGCACCTCCTATTAGTGAGCTCGAACCTCGTGAACCAGGATGGGTATTTGCCGGGTGGAGCGATGGAGAAAACACTTACTTGACCAACAACGATATCCCAAAGGTAGTCACCAAAGGAGTAACCTACACTGCACTCTGGCTGCCTAAAACAAACACTTCCTATGCTGTCGAGCACTATCTAGTAAGTGCATCTGGCATTCCAGATAGTGACGCATTTCTCACCGAGGGACTGACCGGAACCACCGGCATCACTGTTTACGCCGATCCAGTTGATCCACCTCCTGCAGGTTATGTTGTCGACTACTCATATCCTGACTCAATACCCTCAGGTGTTATCGCTGGTGATGGCTCATTGGTGCTTAAGCTCTACTATAAAGAAAGATCTGACTACACGGTAATCTATGACCTTGGCGGAGGTGAATATGACGGAGAATCTGCGATTGACAACCTTACAGGCATCGCATGGACTGAGAGTGATTTGCTACCGTCTAGGAGCTTCTACAACCAATCATTAATGGCTAGACCAGGTCATAGATTCGATGGATGGTTTACCGCAGATGGTGATGAAGTCACCAACGCGACCACATATGCTGAACTTGCTGGTGGCGACGACTCTGTAATGGAAGTCACAATCTACGCATGCTGGTATTACGCTGAGGGCACATGGATGCCTCTTGCCAACAAGACAGCCGAAGGCAAAGAAATGACACCCGGTCAATTCCGATTCACTGTTTCCGAAGGCTCGGATGTCGTCTCTGAAGGAGTAAGCGGAAGTACCAGTGCGATTGAGTTCCAACCGATTACCTTCACCTTTGACGACCTGGGTGACCACGAATACGTTATTGAAGAGATAGACGATGGTGCTTTTGGCTGGACATACTCAAACCTAGTTTATTCAGTGAAAGTCACTGTCGAGGAAGACTTAGATAATGAAGGAGTGCTGAAGGTTACTGCTGTTTACTACCTTGACGGAGAGCCTGTCGATGATGCTCAATTTAAAAACACCTACGTACCGATTCCGACATCAGCAACAATTACCGGAACAAAGGAAGTAATTATCCTAGGTGGCACCTACACCATGGAAGATAATGACTTCCGTTTCGTCCTTGAAGTCGAAGGCGGCAAGCCGAAAGACGCATACAGTAAGATTCAATCAATTATTTCGCGTGTTGATGACAATGTAGTCTATGGCACCTTTAGGTTCACATATGAATTTACCTCACCTGGTGAATACCACTTCACACTTTCTGAGGTTCCTGAGTTCAGAGGCGTAGCCAATGCACCAGGGTGGACCTTCGACGATTGCAAGTATGAGTTCACCATTATCGTCAGCGATAACGAAGGTCGGCTACAGTGGAGACTTGCTGATGGTAGCAGCATCTCCAATATCGTCTTCACGAATAAGTATGAGCCACTGGTAACGACTGAGACCATCCAGCCTTCCGGCACCAAGACCGTCACCAACACGACAGATAGCACCTACTCACTGGCTGCCGGGGACTTCAGCTTCAGCCT
>Ga0123356_10008664_pt1 | contig 10094 bp, 6 predicted proteins | sample TergutEmb28metaG_2_FD_92546 | JGI IMG/M metagenome (GOLD analysis project Ga0123356, IMG submission 92546) | Embiratermes neotenicus P3 segment gut microbial communities from Petit-Saut dam, French Guiana - Emb289 P3 | ecosystem: Host-associated > Arthropoda: Insects > Digestive system > Gut ... | reverse complement strand
GAGGTGCTCGTCACCGACGGGCCGTTCGCGGAGACCAAGGAGCAGATCCTCGGTTACGACGTGATCGAGTGCGCCGACCTCGATGAGGCCATCTACGCCGCAGCGCGGCATCCGGCCGCGCTGGCCGGGGGCGTGGTGGAGGTGCGCCCGGTCCTCGCCAGCATATGACCGCAGTTGACGACGCAGTCGCGACCGCGTTCCGGGACGAGTGGGGCAACGTACTCGCCACGCTGATCCGGACGACGGGCAACTGGGATCTGTCCGAGGAGTGCGTCCAGGACGCGTTTGCCGCGGCGCTCGCCCGCTGGCCGACCGACGGCGTGCCCGACCGGCCGGGTGCGTGGCTCACGACAACCGCCCGGAACCGCGCGCTCGACCGGCTGCGCCGGAGCAAGACCGAGGCAGCCAAGCTCCAGCAGGTGGCGGCGCTGTCGGTGCCCGATGAGCCCGTCATGCCGGATGACAGCGGCGTCGGCGACGACCGGCTGCGGCTCATGTTCACCTGCTGCCACCCGGCGCTGCCGCTCGAGGCACGGGTGGCGCTGACGCTCCGTACGCTCGCCGGGCTGACCACGGCGGAGATCGCGCGCGCCTTCCTCGTCCCGGAGGCCACCATGGCCAAGCGGCTGACCCGGGCCAAGCACAAGATCCGCGACGCCGGGATCCCGTACCGGGTGCCGCCCGCTCATCTCCTGCCGGAGCGCACCAGTGGCGTGCTCGCGGTGCTGTACCTGCTGTTCAACGAGGGCTACTCGGCATCAGCGGGCGACGATGTCGTCCGGCCCGGCCTCACCGCGGAGGCCATCCGGCTCGCCCGGCTGCTCGCCGCGCTCATGCCGGACGAGCCGGAGGCCGCTGGCCTGCTCGCGCTGATGCTGCTGCACGACGCCCGCAGAGCGGGCCGGCTCGACGCGGACGGCGACCTGGTCCCGCTGGAGGACCAGGACCGGTCCCGGTGGGATGCCGGCGCGATCGCCGAGGGCCTTGCCCTGCTCACCAGCGCGCCGCGACGGCAGGCCGCCGGGCCGTACCAGCTGCAGGCCGCGATCTCCGCCTGCCACGCCGAGGCCCGGCTGGCAGCCGACACCGACTGGGCCAGGATCGCGAGGCTCTACGAGAGCCTGTACCGGCTCATGCCGACTCCGGTGGTGGCGCTCAACCACGCCGTGGCGGTGGCCATGGCCGACGGCCCGGCCGACGGGCTCGCTCTCGTGGACGAGCTGGCGGCTAGCGGGTCCCTCGGCGCCTACTTCCTGCTGCCCGCTACCCGCGCCGACCTGCTGCGCAGGCTCGGCCGGCGCGCGGAAGCCGCGGCGAGTTACGCCGATGCCCTGCGCCTGGTCACGACCGGGCCGGAGCGGAGGTTCCTGGCGAAGCGGCTCGCGGAGGTCGGCGGCTGACAGCAACTGCGGTCCGGCATACTGTGGGCCGGAAACTACCCGCAGCGCCCGGAGGTCGCAGTGCTCTTCCCGACGTCACTGGTCGGTAGCTACCCCCAGCCGGACTGGCTGATCGACCGCGGCAAGCTGGCGGGCCGGTTTCCGCCCCGGGTCCGGGCTACCGAGCTGTGGCGGGTCAGCCCTGAGTACCTGAAGCAGGCTCAGGACGACGCCGCGCTGCTGGCCATCCGCGCGCAGGAAGACGCCGGGCTGGACATCATCACCGACGGCGAGGCCCGCCGGGAGAGCTACTCCAACGCCTTCGCCACGGCGCTCGCAGGCGTCGACATCGACAACCCCGGCACCGCTCTCGACCGCAGCGGCCACCCGAACCCGGTCCCGCGCGTCACCGGGCCGATCAGCCGGCGCTACCCGGTCAACGCTGACGATGTGCGGTTCCTGCGAGCTCACACGGACAGCACCATCAAGGTGACAGTCCCCGGCCCGTTCACCATGGCCGAGCAGGCGCAGAACGACTACTACCCGAGCAAGGAGGCGGCCGCGTTCGGGTACGCCGAGGCCGTCCGTGCCGAAGTGGCCGATCTGTTCGCGGCCGGCGCCGACATCGTCCAGCTGGACGAGCCCTATCTGCAGGCGCGGCCCGAAACTGCGAAGCAGTACGGCGTCAAGGTGCTCAATGCCGCCCTCGAGGGCGCGGCGGGCACCACCGCGGTGCACCTGTGCTTCGGATACGCGGCGATCATTCACGAGCGCCCGTCTGGCTACTCGTTCCTGCCCGAGCTCGCCGAGTCGACAGCCGATCAGATCTCCATTGAGACGGCGCAGTCCGGCCTGGACTGCGCCGTGCTGGCTGACCTGACCGGCAAGACGATCATCCTCGGCGTCATCGACCTGAGTAGCTCCGAGGTCGAGACACCCGGCGTGGTCGCGGATCGCGTGCGCCGGGCGCTGCCCTACGTGCCAGCGGAGCGCATCGTGCTCGCGCCCGACTGTGGCATGAAATATCTGCCCCGCGACTCCTCGGCCGGCAAGCTCCGGTCGATGACGCAGGCAGCTCAGGCACTGCGCGCCGAGCTCGCGAGCTAGCGCGCACTCAGGCTCCGGCCCGCCAGCTCCGGGCCGGATCAGCGTTGATGGCGGGCGCACGGCCCGCCACGAAGGGGATGGTTGGCGCCTTCGCTCCCCCTAGATGGGGAGCAAAGTGCCCTTTGATCCCCTAGTTGGGGTCGTCTGGCGGGCGGCGTGCTGGCCCGCGGGGCGACCCATGGTGGGGGGCGTCGCCATGGCTCACCGGACGCGCTCGGCGTCGGCTTCGACCTCTACCTCGATGTGATCGCCTGCCGCGAGGCCGGCCTGCTTGCGGCGGTCGGCACTCACCGGTATCAGCGTCTGGCCCTTCATGACGCCGACGGTGGTGCTGTAGGTATAGCTGCCGATGGTGACCTTGACCGCGGGCCGCTTTCCGCCACCCAGCTGGTCGATGACCTCCGGCGGAACGGGAATCCCGGTCGTGGTGCCGCCCGTGGCCGTCAGCACGGCGCTGAATCTCACGCTCACCTTGACTCCTCCCCGGTTCTATACACAAAACTAAGCGGTGTAGTGTTTTCTACTACACGGTACAGTAACCTTGCGACACTCCGACCGTCAATGCCGGGAGTGATCCGGGGAGAAGTGATCCGGGAGAGGAGCCGCGCAAATGACGAGCGCCAGCGACGAACTCACCGCCACGCCAGGGCGGCCGCGCGGGCCGGAACTGGCCGATGGCAGCCGCACGGCGCGCAAGCGCACCGCGATCACCGACGCGGCGACAGAGCTCTTCCTGCGCCACGGCTACCTGGGCACGAGCATGGACCAGATTGCCGCCCTGGCCGCGGTGTCGAAACCCACCGTCTACAAGCACTTTCCTGACAAGGAGCAGCTGTTCACCGAGATCGTGCTCGGTGCCCTTGACCGGGCCGGAAACCCGTTCCGTGCCGAGCTCGCGGCTCTGGCCGAGACGAGCCAGCTGGAGCAGGACCTGCCGCAGGCCGCGGCCCGCTACCTCGCCACGGTCATGCAGCCGCTGGTCCTGCAGCTGCGCCGTCTGGTGATCGGTGCCTCGCATCAGCTGCCAGAGCTCGCGCGCGCCTACTACGACAGCGCGCCGGACCAGACCATCCGCGCCCTGGCAGAGTGCTTTGCCAGGCTCGCCGCCCGCGGCCTCCTCACGGCTGACGACCCGGATGTCGCGGCCGCCCACTTCGCCTTCCTGGTGCTGGGCCGGGCCCTGGACAAGAGCCTGTTCTGCGGGGACCAGCCGTTCAGTCCCGCTGAGCTCGCAGCCCAGGCCAGTGCCGGAGCGAGCGCCTTCCTCGCTGCCTACGCGCGTCAGCCGGGCCAGCAGCGCGAGCCGCGCCAGCCGCGCGAGGCGGGCTGAGAGCGAGCCGCTGCCGGCGGCGAATTGCGCAGGTCGAGGGCCCGTCAGGCACACACTTGTGCCGCGCCCCAAATCAAAGGGTCATCAATCTGGGGGTTGGCCACAAAAACGAGCCCTGAGTGCGGTAACCTGCCTGTACCTGGAGTGATTTGACGGACAGCTTGGCGACCAGGACAAAAACGCCTAAAGAGTCACGCGGGTTTCCGCGCCTCTTCTGGGCTAGCCAGGCAAGAAGGGGCGGGAACGTGGCAGAGACCGCAGCCATCGCAAGCGCGCTCGACCAGCGGATACTCGTGCTGGACGGCGCATGGGGGACGGTCCTGCAGGGCGCGGCGCTGACGCCAGCCGACTACCGGGGTGAGCTGTTCCTCGATCACCCGCGCGACGTCACCGGCGATCCTGACGTCCTCAACCTGACCCGGCCTGACGTGGTGCTCGACATCCACCGGCGGTACCTGGCCGCCGGTGCCGACATCACGACCACCAACACGTTCACGGCGACCAGCATCGGTCAGGCCGACTACGGCCTTGAGGCCGCGGTGCGCGACATGAACCTGGCCGGCGCCCGGCTCGCCCGCCAGGCCGCCGACGAAGCCGGTCACGCGGCCTACGTCGCCGGATCGGTCGGCCCGCTGAACGTGACCCTGTCGCTGTCGCCGAGGGTGGACGACCCCGCATACCGGACCGTCGACTTCGACCGGATCTACGCCGCGTACGCCGAGCAGATCGGCGCGCTGGCCGAGGGCGGCGTCGACCTGCTGCTAGTCGAGACGATCTTCGACACCCTCAACGCCAAGGCCGCGATCGCCGCCGCCCGTGACGTCGCGCCGCAGCTGCCGCTCTGGCTGTCGGTGACGATCGTCGATCTGTCCGGCCGGACGCTGTCCGGGCAGACCGTCGAGGCGTTCTGGACGTCGGTGCAGCACGCGCAGCCGCTGATCGTCGGGGTGAACTGCTCGCTCGGCGCGGCCGAGATGCGCCCCCACGTGGAGGAGCTCGCCAGGCTGGCCGGCACGTACGTCAGCAGCCACCCGAACGCCGGCCTGCCCAACGCGTTCGGCGGATACGACGAGCAGCCGCACGAGACGGCGGCGCTGCTGCGCGGCTTCGCTGAGGCCGGCCTCGTCAACGTGGCGGGCGGCTGCTGCGGCACTACGCCGGAGCACGTGGCCCAGATCGCCGCGGCGGTCGCCGGGCTCCCCCCGCGCCCCGTTCCGGCCGAGCGCACCAGCACGAGGTTCAGCGGCCTCGAGACCTTCGAGATCGGCCCGGACACCGGCTTCGTGATGATCGGAGAGCGGACCAACGTAGCCGGGTCGGCCCGCTTCCGGCGGCTGATCGAGGCGGGCGACAATCAGGCCGCCGTCGCCGTCGCCCTCGAGCAGGTGCGCGGGGGAGCCAACCTGCTCGACGTCAACATGGACGCCGACCTGCTCGACGGCGAGCAGGCCATGACCGCGTTCCTCAACTACATCGCGACCGAGCCGGAGGTCGCGCGCATCCCGGTCATGATCGACAGCTCTCGGTGGGCGGTCATCGAGGCGGGCCTGAAGTGCGTTCAGGGCAGGGGCGTGGTCAACTCCATCAGCCTCAAGGAAGGCGAGGAGGAGTTCCTCCGGCATGCCCGCCACGTTCGCGGCTACGGCGCCGGCGTGGTCGTGATGGCGTTCGACGAGCAGGGCCAGGCTGACACCATCGACCGGAAGGTGGAGATCTGCGGCCGGGCCTACGACCTGCTCACCCAGGAGGCAGGGTTCCCGCCCGAGGCCATCATCTTCGACCCGAACGTGCTCGCCGTGGCCACCGGCATCGAGGAGCACAACGGCTACGCGAAGGCGTTCATAGAGGCACTCCCCCGCATCAAGCAGCGCTGCCCCGGAGCGCGCACCAGCGGCGGGATCTCGAACCTCTCGTTCTCCTTCCGCGGCAACGACGTCGTCCGCGAGGCGATGCACTCGGCCTTCCTGTTCCACGCGATCAAGGCCGGCCTGGACATGGGCATCGTGAACGCCGGCCAGCTCGTCGTCTACCAGGACATCCCGGCGGACCTGCTCGAGCTCGTCGAGGACGTGATCTTCGACCGGCGCCCGGACGCGACCGACCGGCTTGTCGCCTTCGCCGACACGGTGAAGGGGTCAGGAACCAAGCGTGAGATCGACCTGTCCTGGCGCGAGGCGCCGGTCGAGAAGCGACTCGCGCACGCGCTCGTGCACGGCATCGTCGACTTCATCGAAGCCGACACCGAGGAGGCCCGGCTCGCCGCCGACCGGCCTCTCGACGTGATCGAGGGCCCGCTCATGGACGGCATGAAGATCGTCGGCGACCTGTTCGGCTCCGGCAAGATGTTCCTTCCCCAGGTCGTGAAGAGCGCCCGGGCAATGAAGCGCTCCGTTGCGTATCTCGAGCCGTTCATGGAGGCCGAGAAAGAAGCAAATTCGGCGGGGAACGGGGCCGCCGGTGCCAGTGCCGCTGGCGGGCGGACTCAGGGCAAGATCGTGCTCGCGACCGTCAAGGGGGACGTGCACGACATCGGCAAGAACATCGTCGGGGTCGTGCTCGGCTGCAACAACTACGAGGTGATCGACCTCGGCGTCATGGTGCCGGCCGCGACCATCCTCGACACCGCGATCGCTGAGGGCGCCAGCGCCGTCGGCCTGTCCGGGCTGATCACCCCGTCGCTCGACCAGATGGTCAGCGTCGCCGAGGAGATGCAGCGCCGCGGCCTCACGCTCCCGCTGCTCATCGGCGGGGCCACCACCTCCAGGCAGCACACCGCGGTCCGGATCGCTCCCGCCTACGAGCAGCCGACGGTGCACGTACTCGATGCCTCCCGGGTCGTCGGCGTCGTGTCGGACCTGCTCGACCCGGTCCGGTCGGCCGAGCTCGCTCGCGCCAACCACCTCGACCAGGAGAGGCTGCGCGCCGAGCACGCCGACAAGCAGCGCCGGCCCCTGCTGCCGCTGTGGCAGGCGCAGGCCAACCGGGAGCAGGTCAGCTTCGACGGGCTGGCCATCCCGGCGTTCACCGGCACCCGGCTGGTCGAGCCGGACCTGTGCCGGCTGCGGGAGCTCATCGACTGGCAGTTCTTCTTCGCGGCCTGGGAGCTCAAGGGCAAGTTCCCGGCGATCCTGGCCGAGCCGGCCGCCAGGGAGCTGTTTGACGAAGCCAACGCGCTGCTGGACGAGATCATCTCCGGCGGCCTGCTGCAGGCCCACGGGGTCTACGGAATCTGGCCGGCCCACGCCGAGCGCGATGACATCGTCATCGACGGCATGACCACCTTCCCGATGCTGCGGCAGCAGGCCTTCTGGGCTGACTCCCGGCCCAACCGCTCCCTGGCGGACTACGTCGCTCCGGCAAACGATCACGCCGGCGCGTTCGCCGTCTGCGTCACCGGCGCGGACGAGCTGTCCCGGCGGTACGAGGCCGAGCAGGATGACTACCGGAGCATCATGGTTAAGGCGCTGGCCGACCGGCTCGCCGAGGCCTGCGCCGAGTACGTGCACCTGATCGCGCGCCGCGCGTGGTACGAGCCGCACGCGGAGCCGACGCTCGAGGACCTGCACGCGGAGCGGTTCCGCGGCATCCGGCCGGCCTTCGGCTACCCGGCCTGCCCCGATCACTCGGAAAAGCAGAAGCTCGTCGACCTCCTGGATGCGGGCCGCATCGGCGTCGCGCTGACCGAGTCGTACGCGATGACCCCGCCCGCGAGCGTCATCGGGCTGCTGCTCGCTCATCCGCGGGCGCGCTATTTCGCTGTCGGCCGGATCGGCCGGGACCAGGTCGAGGACTACGCGAAGCGCAAGGGCGTCCCGGTCGAGGAGGCCGAGTCCTGGCTGCGGCCCAACCTGGCCTACGACCCGGCGTTAGCCGCAGCCTGAGCCCTCAGGGGGCGGGATTGCGCGGCCCGCTCTCCGAGAGGCCGCCGCGCTTAGCTGGTCTGGCTCTCGGCTGTCCGGTGTACTCGTCTTCCTCGCTAGCCGTAGTTGAATACCGGGCCGATGGTGTAAGAGCCTGATGGGTCTGTCACGTCAGGGCCGGTCCATGTCATTCCGGTGTCAGACCAGGTGCTGCCGCCCGGCTGTGAGGGAGTGACGTAATCAGTCCCGCCCGTGTCCCCGTCTGAGTCGGAAGCCGTACACGCGTAGGTGTTCATGCGCAGGTACGTGCACGACACGGTGACGGTGTTGCTGTTCGACCCGTTGAACGATGTGCCGGGTGCGGCACTCTGACCAGCAGTCTGCTCACCGGCCACCGAATTCTGAAGCGAGGCCAGGTCGTTAAGGCCCGTGTCTGTGTATGGGTTGCCCGGCGCTGGCTGCGCAACCGGGAATCCGCCGTTTGGGTTCGCTGGCTGTCCCTGGCCAGGAGGCTGGGCCTGCCGCTGTGGTGGTGGCTGCTGCTGTGATGGCTGCGGAGCCGGCGCTGACTGCTTGGGTGCTGACTGTGCCGGCTGATGCTGCCCGGTGTTGTGCAGGGCGATCACGGCGCCAGCCGTGGCTGCCGCCACCAGTACTACCGCGCCGACCAGTATCAGGATGATCCGAGTCATGCTTGGTCCCCCGTCCACGTGTGCGGCGATGACAGGGAAGATGCCCGAGCCAGTGAGCGCGGCATTCGCCATGAAGAGGATCACGCAGCCGACTGGCGCACATGATCTGGCGGCGCTGCCGCCGGGGCATCTCCTGCCATACCGTCCGTGTCCCGCACAGTGATGTCTGTGCGTGGTGTCGTGCTTTGGCAATCCGCCGAATTCCAGGTCGAAACTGCTCGGGGCGCCATCCCGAAGGCAGGAGGCGACCTCGGTAGAAGCCCATAGCTGGCTCTTGCTCGGCGGCTTGCCCGAGAGGCCGCACGTCAGCTGGTCTGGGTGACGTCGGCCGCGACGATCTGGCCGTTCTGAACGGTGTCGGTGCCGGTATAGGTCTGGGTCTGGCCGGTGCAGTTATCGACAGCCGTCAGGTTGAAGCCCACCTGGTCGCCGCTGGACTCGTTCTCAGTGACCTGTTGCGCCCCGGTGCACGCGTACCCGTCCACGAACTGCTGGTAGGTCTGCCCGGTCGTCATGCCAGACCCGAGCAGCGCCCAGGCCTCCGGGTAATTGCCCGACTCGATGTCGCCGTAGTACGCGGAAACGACAGCCCACGGACTGGTCACGTTCGGGACTGTCACCGGCGGCGGAGCGCCCTGGGTCGGGGCTGTCGTCGGCGACGGGGCGCTCGACGACGGGGCGCTCGACGACGGGGCGCTCGAGGACGGGCGCGCTTGGGCGCTGGGCGGAGCCGGGCTGTTGACCGTCGTGCAAGCAGCCAGGCCGACCGCTGCCGCAGACGCCAGGGTAATCACGAGGAGTCGCATAACTCACCTGCCTCAGCCTCGGGCCGAACCAGAGCGAGCCGGACGAAGCAGACATGGCCCGCGGTGAGTCGGCCAGGCGACTAGTGCTGCCTTGCCGCGCCGTCTCCCACCGCAGGTGTGGCACTGTTGCGCCAGCGATAGATGTGGTGAGTGTGACGTGCGTCACCTTTCGGTGTCCGACGTCCGGCTGGGCGGTCCGGTTCCCTCGCTGCGTCAGTTTTTCCGTTGATCTGCGTCCGACCGTTCACTGCATCGTGGCTCGGCTTGTCGTCGCTGGGCGTGCAATCCCGCCCCCTCAGCTCCACCGGCTGACGCGGCCTCGCGGGCTCTCGAGTGCAGCACCGCAGCGAGGCGGCGCCGGCTCAGCCGGGCCGGCTCAGTCGGGCTGGCTCAGCCAGCCGACGCTCACCGGCATCAGGTAGCGATCGGCAGCGGCATTGAGCACGCGGCGCGCTTCGTGGATATGGTCGGCGCTGTCACGGAGCACGGCGGCGGTCTCCGCGGCCGTCGGAGTGCGGCGCGCGGCCAGCCGGTACCAGCTGGCGCCGAACCACTCGAACAGCTCGGCGGGAGCCATGCCGCCAGACGGCGGCGGCAGCCCAGTGGTGAGCGCCAGCCGGACCGGGTCCAGCCGGCCGGCCAGCGCACGCTCCAGCGCGGCCGGGAACACCCCGGTCAGGAACAGGGCCAGGTCGCCCAGGCGGCGCCACACCGGCGGCCGATCCTGCTCGGGTACCGCATCGAGCAGCGTCGCCAGCCTGCGCAGGTCGAGGTCGTTCCATCGGCGCCGGCGCGGACCTTGTGCGGTGTGGGTGACGATGACGCCGCCGGACGACCGGGCGAACGACGCAAGCAGCTCGGCCAGGAACAGCCGGTGGGCGGGCTCGGCCAGGTACGCGGCGAGCTGGGGGCCGTCGAAG
>Ga0123356_10008663_pt1 | contig 10095 bp, 10 predicted proteins | sample TergutEmb28metaG_2_FD_92546 | JGI IMG/M metagenome (GOLD analysis project Ga0123356, IMG submission 92546) | Embiratermes neotenicus P3 segment gut microbial communities from Petit-Saut dam, French Guiana - Emb289 P3 | ecosystem: Host-associated > Arthropoda: Insects > Digestive system > Gut ... | reverse complement strand
TTGTTTGTTTGGTTAACCTGTTAAGTTTTTGTTTTGTTTTTGTTTTTAGCCTCAAAATTGTGTAAACCCTTTTGCTAAATGGTTAATTCAACAAACTTTTACATCAAACTGCCGAATGTAAGTTAATACTCATAAACCTGGTGCGTTGTATGAGTCGTTTTGTGCTGAGGAGGCGCATCGGCTTTTGAATCGGTTTGAGTGGCATTATACGCCTATCCATGGGAGTTGGCTTGATATGGCTGAGATTGAGATTGGGGTTATGTGTCGTCAGGCTCTTGGTGTTCCGCTTGCGGATATGGAGAGTTTTGAAAAACAGGTTAAAGCATGGACGCAACAACGTAATGATAAATGTGCAAAAGTTAATTGGCAATTCACCACTAAAGATGCAAGAATTAAACTAAAACGTTTGTACCCAACAATACTCTAATTACTTAACGGATGGAACACTAGTTTGCGTGAAAAAGGTGTCTTGGTTGATGTCTAAATGTGAAACTCGCAAAAACCGCATATACCTACTTTGAAAGGTACAAATCTTAAACTATTCCACTATACAACTAAAATATCAGCTATATTTTATTGTTGCAACTATGAAGTCACCATAGAGACTGGCAGAGATTTTAGGAGATATTCTGCAAGTATAGCATGCAAGTTTAGCTCTAATAGCCGCGCTTTTAGTTAATGATTTTTGTTGGATTGTGTAATATTTGGTGTAGTGCCGCTCCATTACTTTGCCGGATGTGTTTTCAATTTGTGAGATAAATTTACCCATTCTGTATCTATTAATGTGACCATATTGCTGTTCTAACTTTTTTGCTACTTTTCCATTCGTTAATGTGTTGAATACATTTTCAAAAATATTGCTCTCAAGAGGTATCTTAAAAATAGCGGTTTTAGATATTCTTTTTATTTCCTGTAACGCCTCTATTGGGTTTGGGATGTGTTCAAGAACATCAATCATCAAGGTTATGTCAACCTCTTTATCGCTTAGAGACGTCTTGGATATGTCTTCGTTTACTGCTTTGTAGTAGTCTGTGTTATTTTTGGTTTGAATTTCTAGAGCTTTTGGGCTTAAGTCAAGGATGATTTTTTTTACTGTGAGTTTATGTGTTTTATTGATGTGTTTTGCTATTTCTCGAAGTATTGTTCCTGTGCCACCCCCAACATCGAGCAACACGATCTCTGTGCCAGCGGGGCTTTTTTCAATTAGTTTATCAATTTGGGGTATAATGTGTTCGAGTTTCCAAGTTGTGTCCTCTTCATGGAGAGTGGGATTTTTCGAAACATATTCATCAGTTGAATAAATATTCGTGTTGGCGGTCATCTGCTTATGCCTCATTTTCGCTATTTTTGTAGTGTATTCTCTTTATTGAAAAATATATGAGTTATGCTAAGTTTGTCCCAAAGCTAATCGCCCCAAAAACATATAAACGGTATGACTATTACTGTTTGAGTATGGTGTTATAAATAATGAATCATCATCAATATTTAGTTTATTTGTCGGCCGGTTTGTATTATGCAACCGATAGCAACGGCGCCGTAATCAGTTCAGGAGCAGACGCCGCGACAGTTATTCAAAATGTAGTTAATCAAAACCCGTCAGGCATCATTGCGCTGGGTGCTGGAACATTTAATCTCTCTACCTCAATTAAACTACAAAATAACCGAAGCTATACCTTTGTGGGTTCAGGCAGCAATCTCGACTCTTTCAACACTGGAACAATTCTTAGTGCAGGAAATACAGTAAATGCAAAAGTTTTCGAAATTGTGGATAGCGGAATATACAATTGGAGTACGCGCTTTGTAACACTTGAAAAAATGCGGTTAACTGCGCCTAATGGCTATGGTATCCACTGCGATTTCCCTGCACATACAACCAATAATGCAGGTAAAGTTTCACCACGTTTTGTTATACGCGATGTAATGGCTTATTGTAAATTTGGTTTCTTAATTAACATCCCCATAAACATGCATTTTAACAATGTGCGCGGTTACTCTGAAGTTAGCGGTAGCCGCTTTATATGGCTAAAAAATACTAACACAGGCAATTACCACTGCGGCAATTCTGAATTTTTTGGGTTATACGCTGAAATGAACGCTCCCGACAGCGTCGGTCTCTATTTGGATCAAACAGGCGGCACTGGCTGGCTTAACGAGATGACCTTTGTTGGCGTAATGTTTCTTACTGCGGATTCTGGGGGAGGCATGGCGGGCATATGGCTTAATTGTAGGGGAGCAAACGCTGGAAGCATCGCTCTTACCAACTTTTATGATACACGTATTGAAGGTTTTACTAACGCAATTTTGATGACCGCAAGAGATCAGAGTGGTGGGGGCCGGATTTTCAAATCTTGCTTTACGAATCACTATAGTTGGAGTCAGGGTGGGCAGTCAGGTTCTGATGTTTTAGCTTCGGGTCAGAACAGTTTTTATGATGTGGTGATTCAGAATGCAAATACTGATGGTGTGATCAACTTATCGGGTGTTACAGGTACAGGCGGTACAGCAGATACGCCAACGTTTAATGTGTTGAATTGTAAGTGTGGCGGCGGTGTTAACCCTCCTGCGGCGTTTACGTCCTATAATTTGTCGGGGGACGGTGTTAACATTAAAACTAGTTTCAGCAAAACAGTTACAGCCGTTGCTGGAGTCACTGCGGTAACGCATGAATTAAAACTTGGCCCTGCAACAGCTCAGAGATTAACGCCCAATGTAGTACAAGTGACACCATATGATAGTGGTATTACGTCATTATATGTTAGTTCCCAAGATGCAACCAACATTAATGTTGTCTGTACACCTGCTGGGAGACGGTTTACAGTTAACGCATGGTATGAACTCCCAAGACCCTGGCTCGCATAATAATCCCATCAGCAACTGTTTTTTTTCTTAACTACCTCCTTTTTTCGTATAGACGTTTAGGGCTTGACTAATGCCGTTTTAACTTTTTATTTGTGTCTTATCACTACAGCGACCGCGAGAGTCGTGAGTCATGCCTAACACACTAAATTTTTAAATCGCGCAACCCACACCCACTTTAAAAATCAAACCAACCACCCAAACAACTATAGATAAAAAAACAGTTTTCCCCATAAACAACCCCGCCAACAAAAAACACAACCCCACACACCCACAAAAACAAAAAACAAACCCAACCACCACCAACACACCCCAAACACACAAAAACTAAAAAACAATCCACAGAAAACTCAAACAAACCACCCCACACACACCAACATTTCCAATAACAAAAAACAGTTTAACATACAACTTACCCAAATTATCTTCGAACTAATTCCAACTAAACACAACCACTAACCATTCTTCTTACAAAACAACAAATACACACCCCCATTACGCCTCAACCGATAACCAACCACCCACAACCTAACCCGCCAAACAAGTATGTATTTAGTCTGCGTTGGTGTTTATGGACAATATGGCGATGATCGCTGAAGAATATCTACGTTTCCCATAGCACCTAAACACATACAAGTTTTTCGCTCAATCAATCATCATTCATTGCTTTTTACCACATTTTTCGTTAGATGATGTTTAAATTTTATTCATGCACGCCTCGTGAATGTGTGAAATAGTGGAAAATGCGCGATTTTAGTCATAGTTATGCGTTGGAGTACCTTCAAGGCATTATAGATAGATTTGCTTGCGGGTTTGTTGGTGCCGAAAGTGAGATATATCCGTTTGTGTCTGAACCTTTTCCTCAAGGTCATAGCTTAGGTTTTGAAAGTCATCGTTAACGTTTTTTGCAATATATTCGTCCAGTACGGCAACAACAGTTGTATCTAAGCCAGTTTTTTCTCGTTTTGTGTAACTTAGTCGTATCGCATTGCTTCTGCAGGTCGAGTTCTCGCCGCCCGCCAAGCCGGATATAAACTTCCAAGTGCACCCAACAATATTGCCACCCCCAACCCAAATAGTACAACCTCAAAAGTTAAAGCCACAGAAATAGCTCCAACAGAAGCCTCACCCAAAAAAACACCCCCAGAAGAAACTGTGCTATTACCTGCCAAAGTAGGAGAGGGCAACACCAAGTTAGCAAACCAAGACACCCCCAACCCCCCAACTATCACACTAAACACTCCCGCAATAAAACAGAGCAACACCCCCTCAAGCATAAACTGCCCCAAAACCGACAAGCTACTAGCACCCAAAGCTTTTAGTGTCCCAATTTCGCGTGTGCGCTCCCGCACTGTATACAACATAATAAACAACACCATGGCACAAGCAACCACCACCACAATCTCCAACTCCACCATACCCATGCGTTCAATATCACTCATAGTCGATAGAGCCAAAGACAATTGTGCATCCGTCTGAGTCTGCATTTGAATAAACGAATAAGCCAACGACGCCGAAAAAGAAACCGACAACTCGGGAAACATTACACTAAGCTCATTAGCCACCCGCTCCACATTGTGCACATCATCAACAAACACCCTAACACTAGTCGCATTCCCCGTATTATTTGTCAACTGCCAAACATTGTTGAGACTCATATATGCGACTGTGCGGTTAAGTGCTGTGTAGCCCTCGATGCCAACTATGCGAAAAGTTTGATTCCCAACCTCAAAGTTATCCCCCACCCCAACCCCAAAATGAGTGGCAATTCGCTCCTGTAGCACCACTACGTCAATATCGCCAAATGCCAAGTTGCGTCCTACCGAAACATTTGTGGGCAGAAGTAAAGAGTAGTTACTAAACAAAGAAGCATTACTCAAAGGTAACCCATAAACATCAAATGCAAATCCTGTTTTGTTCATTTCTATTTCAAAGAGGGGCATAGCATCGTTAATGTGGGGGATGGTTGTCATGTTTTGGTATTGAGTTAGATTCATGAGGGGTTGTATGATGGTGGTTTCGTTGTTGGGTCCGGAGTAGGGGACGGATATTGTGGGTAGGCGACAATTTATCTGAGTTGCTACTGTGCTTACGGAGGCGTTGACGGCTTGAGCGTTTGAGATCAAGTTATCAATGGTTTCTTGGGTGGCTTCTCGGCTTGCCGACATACTGGGCGGGATGGCAACTATCATGGCAAAAATAAAACATAGCACGCTAACTACTAAAACTGAGCGGACCCATCGTCTAAAAACCGCCCGAACCGCTCGATTCGCTGCCCCCATTGCTAATCCCTCAGAGAAAATGGCTAATTTGTGAGCTGTTTAGCTCACATTTTTTTGTTTGTCTTTTGTTTTTTAGTTCCATGGACAACGTTTCCTCTTTTTTTATTGTTTCGTTAGGGTTTCTTGTCGTTGTTGTTTGTCTTCGGTGATTTTTCCATTTCTTAGGTATAGCATGCGTCGGGTTTGGGCTGCGACTTGTTCGTCATGTGTTACTATGATGATGGTTGTGCCTTGTTTTTGGTTTAGTTCTGAGAGGAGTTTGACGATTTCTTGTTTGTTGGTTATGTCTAGGTTTCCGGTGGGTTCATCGGCTAAGATGATGGCGGGGTCGTTTGCTAGTGCGCGTGCGATGGCTACTCGTTGTTGTTCGCCTTGGCTTAATCGTGAGGGTCGATGTAGTTCTCGGCCATCTAAACCAACTAACGAGAGTAACTCTAAAGCCCGTTGTTTGCGTTGATCTTTAAATTTGTCTGAGAGCTCCATTGATAGTTCTACATTTTCTCTGGCATTTAGATAAGGTAGAAGATTGAAGCTCTGAAATACAAAGCCTATTTTATCTCGCCTTATTTTGTAGAGTTTGGACTCCGAATAGTTTGCCACATCCACTCCATCTAGGAGTACTCGGCCTTTGGTTGCCTTGTCAATACAGCCCACGATGTTTAGCAGGGTGGTTTTTCCTGAGCCAGACGGTCCCCTGATAGAGATGAATTCGCCGTGTTTAACTTCTAAGTCTAGATCAGTTAGGGGTTGGACTTTGCGTTTGCCTAGGGGGTAGATTTTTGTGAGGTTTTCGATTTTTAGTAGGGTTTTATTCATATCTCATTGCCTCTGCGGGTTTTGTTCTTGCGGCTTTTAGAGCCGGATATAGACTTCCAAGGACACCTAGCAACATTGCCACTCCAAAACATGTTGCTAACCATTCAATACTCAAAGTGGCCGTGATAATTGAGGCGGGCATTTCACCGGGTGTAGTGGGCATGTGTCCAGCGATGGTGCTTTGGAGTGTCATAGTTCCGGTTGAATCCCACATTATAACGGCGGCTTCTCGTACGGGGGCGGGTAGTATTAGGCTGGCTATGGGGGCTAATGCAGATGTACTAAGGGAGAGGGCGATTGCAGCGGCTACTACACTTAGTAGTAGGCCTTCGAGTAGGAATTGTCCTAAGATTTTGGATGTGCTGGCGCCTATTGCTTTTAGGGTTCCGATTTCGCGGGTGCGTTCGCGTACGCTGTAGAGCATCAAAAATAAAATTACGGCTGTAGCTGCAACGGCTGAGACGCCTATTTCGACCATACCCACACGCCAAACTTGGGCTACGTTATTTTCTGCGGCTAGAGTTAGGGTGGCGATTTGATCGCGCATGGGTTGGACACTGTTTATTTGTGTGATGCCTGAGGTGACCTCCAAGTTGGAGTCTAATCCTTTGATGCGTGCCACTACGCTGTTGACATTATCAATATCGGTGACAAATACTTTGCAGGCTGATACTTCGCCAATTTTATCGAGGACCATTTGTGCGTCTGCTAAACTCATGGTGATGCCGTGGGAGTCCTGTAGGAATCCGGCGCCTTCGATGCCAACTATGGTGAAGCTGTGGCCTGAGATCTCAAAGGTGTCGCCTACGTTGAAGATGTAGGGTTTGGTGCCCCATTGGGCTGCTGCGTCCATGAGATCTTCCCATGATTCCCAGGCGGTGCCGAAATCGTAGGAGTTTTTGGCGATGAATTCATCGATGACTATGACGCCGTGGTCTTCTAGTTGGAGGGTGCGGCCAGTGGTAATGTTTGTGGGTAGTATGGAGAGGTCTTTTTGAAATGCGGGGTTATTGACAGCTACGCCGTATATGTCGTAGGGTCGATTGTGTGTTTTGGGGTCAAGTATTGTGGTTATTACATCAACGACATCGGGAAGGGCTATGATATCTGTGATTAGGGTTTCGTCCATTAGGGCTCGTTTCATGACAAGTTCGGCTTTGATTTCGTTGTTTTCTTCCCAGGAGATCAGTTCGGGTGTTATGGGGTGGCCGCAGTCTATTTCAGTTGCCGACAGGGTTAATGTGGTGTCAAAAAATTCGGCACTGCCAGTTAGAGTGTCGAGTGCGTTGTTTGTGAGTTCTTGTCTTGCGTTTATGCTGGGGGGTAGAATGATGATTAGCATTAGTGCAAGAGTTAGTGCGGTGATTACTATGGTTGTGCGTGTTTTTCTTCTATACAAATTTTTGGTTGCTCGTGTCAAGATTCCCATATTTTTTTCCCCGTGTTACATCTTAGGGGTTTTTGAACTTTATAAAACTTACCATCACTAATGGTAGGTAAATGTGGGTGAACCAACAGAACACAAAACAAAGAACAAACCTATCTAAACCTATGGCACAAAAACACCCGCCGCCACACAGCACAAATTACAACACTACACCAGACATATAAGCCACACTCACAGTAATTAAACACTAACAACACCGCCTTCAAGAACAATCCACTGCCTGTTCTCAAACAAACCCAAAATTTGTTCTTAAGGCCACATCTGCACTAAAAACAGTAAGGTGAAAAAATGAAGAACCAAAAACGAGTAATCGTCTTAATCATTCTTGCTATAGCAATCACAATAGCAGTCATCCTACCCCTACAGCACATCATGACTGGCGAGACCGGAGGAGCTAAAGCCCAAATCGCACCCTGGTTCAAAGTCAACGTACCCTATGCATACGTTAATCTAAACCAAGCGGGCACAAACAACACCATGAACTGGGACGGAGCCCAAATTCAAGCCATCGCAAACTTTACCCTAACCCCTGAAGCCATCGCACTCAAAGATGCAGACGCCCAAATAGAATTCTACCAATTCCACCTCTACTCTGACCAAGGCTCAATTGTTAACATAACCTACAGCGTCGCAGTATCTAGAAGCGAAACATACAGCCCCGAAACAGCTGGGCGTCAAGGCATTGGAATCACCGGATCAGGCGGCAATATCTTTAATTTCGCAGACGGAACCACCTATGATGCCAACCCAGTAATTGGTGAGAGCATAACCGGCGGCGGACAAGTCCTCTTCAACAACCCCGAATTACCCGAAAGAGACTACACGGTGGCGTCGGTGGGTTCCTATATAGCAGACTATAATGGAGAAAACTCAAATCCAGTCTTGGCAAATCTTAGAAACACCCAAGTGCTCTACCTTGAGGTAAGTCGAATATTTTCAATAACCTACCAAGAAAACGCAGAGCCAGCAACCACAACCACTTTAGCTAGCAACGAAATTCTATGTCAAATAGAATTAACAAAGATAAACGACGGCTTTGTCTATGGCACCTACACCGAGGGCACACTACCAACACCCGTTCAAGTACCCAACAAATAGTGCACCCAGGCAAGGGTCGATATGATGTAGGATGACCCTACCCCGCAAGGTAATGTGGGACACAAATAGCCTACCGATGAAACAAAAGTGGAACAGGACAATAGCCTGGCCATTAGAAGCGATAAGCAGGCTAGAGGCAATGGGACGCGACTGAATTGCAATGTGAAAGAGTATGAGACTCAAACTGAGTGCTAAATGTGAGTTTTCAATCCCCCTTTTTGTGGGGCGGGGGAAAAGGGCCTAAAACCCCTAGCATAAGAACAACTAACTGTTGCTTGATAGTTGGTTATCGACGTGCTCATGCGATCTGTCAGAGATCTACGAAACTAAAGCAGAACCGACACCTCTGTATCAACGTATTGGGCTAACTGAGGATCCCCTAAGGAGAAACCAATTTTTGGTTTTTCTATGTGGACAGAGTGCTCGCAGTAGTTTGAAGCAGTAAGGCCGTCTACGGGCGAAGGAGCACAGCTGTTGCATGCTAGGCATGATGGAGATAGTTAGAGCGGAAGACCTCATTTACCAGCTATCTTTCTTTTAGCGGTGTCCTGTGGTGCGATGGTGGAAAGCTGGATGCTCCAAGAGGGACCCATCTGGTTTGGGAGAGTTTACGCAAACCTACCGCAACACGACAAGGCGGCGCACTCCTATTTCATAACACTCAAGGCGGGCTATCTGAACAATCAGCCACCCACTAAAACAGCAATCACCCACAATAACAATCAAACTCTCAACAACTTCTGTACAGCCTTCAACACAGAACCAACAGAACAAAACCATAAAAACCAAACACAAATCATCCACCAAAAACACAGTAAGCACGCTTATATGCAAGTTGGCAAACAAAAAAAATATAAAGATATATTTAAAGAGCGGGGAAGTAAGCACGCTTATAACATATCTGGTTTACAAACCCAAAAAACTCGACACCAGGCAGAATAACAAGGCGCGTTCGAGTCGAACTTTTCCCACAACCTCCACAACACTCCGCAAAACACGACGGCCCTCCACCGGAATCACCTTCGTGGGCCGCTTCTCCTTCTCATATGCCCGCAAGACCGCTTCGCGCACCTCCACATTTTCACCATACTTTAACTGTTGCACCTCACCACTGTTGGAGACAAAATAATCCACCCAGCCGCTACGCACAAACAAACCTCACAAAACCTCCAAAAAGCCCCACCTCTCAAAGGTTCCAAAAAGCTTATCTCTGCGGTTTTGTTTTGTTTGGTTCTGTTTGTTGTGGAACTTTGTGAGTTAGCGGGGGGGCGACTCTAAAAACTCAGATTTTAACTGATCCTGCCGTTACCGGTAGTGTATGAAAAAATGTGCTGTCTGCATACAGTGTATTTTAGTTAGCGATAGCTAGCTCTTGCAGTCTATGGGTGTTTTGTTGGGTTGTTTGGAGAAGTGTGTAGTTGTGTGTGTCTGATATGGTTTATTGAATGGGTGAGAAAGGGGGCGTGGGGGCGGGTTGGGTTTTGTTTGTTTGGTGTGGTGTTGGGTTTTGTTTGTTTGGTGTGGTGTTGGGTTTTGTTTGTTTGGTGTGGTGTTGGGTTTTGTTTGTTTGGTGTGGTGTTGGGTTTTGTTTGTTTG
>Ga0123356_10008662_pt1 | contig 10095 bp, 7 predicted proteins | sample TergutEmb28metaG_2_FD_92546 | JGI IMG/M metagenome (GOLD analysis project Ga0123356, IMG submission 92546) | Embiratermes neotenicus P3 segment gut microbial communities from Petit-Saut dam, French Guiana - Emb289 P3 | ecosystem: Host-associated > Arthropoda: Insects > Digestive system > Gut ... | reverse complement strand
TAGATATAATTTATATCTATGTTATATGTTTTGCTGTTGTTGGAAAGTGTTGGAAAAGTCGTGTTTTTTAATTTCCGCTGATTATCTCTGTTTTATAGATATAATTTTTCGGGAGGGCAGGATTAAATTAGCGTAGCATTACTATTGATATTAGTCATATTTTCTACATTAAGTTGATACATGTTCTCAGTTGATCTGGTAAAAACTTAAGTTATAATTTTTCCAACTCGTTTTTATATCTACGCTAAATTGGCGTAGACAGAAAATAAAATTGATAAAAACTCAAAATCATAGAAAATTGTGCCACATATATTTAATCCAATAAAATTTCAGAAATAACAAGAACATTTTAACGTCTACACTATTTTTTAAGGGAATTCAGGATATAATAAAAAAAGAGTGGAGCGGTTTATTTAGGTCTTTTTTTTGGTTACCAATACAATTGTTGTTACGGTAATTGCTGCTACTATAGCGACAATTATGTAAAAAAGAAAGAGGAAACGGGAAAAAGAGATTAGTTTTTAGAGGAAGGGTTGTCGGGTTAGTTTATGTCTTTTTTATTGATTTGTTGCTGATTTATTGTTGCTGTTTTGGGGGTTTATTTGTTGTTGTGCGTTGTTGATTTGGTTTCTTATGGTGTCGTAGTAGTTTTTGATGATTTTTTCTTGTTTTTCGATGGTTTGGTTGAGTTCATTAATGTTTTTGTTTAAGTGTTCTTGTTCTGTTTTAAGGGCGGTTTGTAGTTCTTGGATTTTTTTGGTTGTGTTTGCAATGTTGCTTAGATGTGTTGTTAATGCAGCTGCATCGTGTGTAACCATGTCTGGTTGTGCTTGTTGGCTTAGTATGGCCTGCATTTGTATAAGTGATGCTCTAATGGCTTCTTCTGGAAATGCTATTGGTGATGGTGTTGTTGCTGGTTCTTGTGGTAATGTAGTTGATGATGATGGCAATTGTGTTATTGTTTGTGTTTGTGGAGGTGGTGGTGTTGTTGTGGTGGTTGGTTTTTCTTTTTCATTGTTTCTTCTTTTTAGGAACATGAATAGTATTATGAATGTGATTATGCCTGTTATAGCAGCTAACCATGGTAGCCAGTTTATGTTTTTTCCGTTTGGGTCTTCTTCCGTGGGGGTTGTGCTAGGTGGTGGGGTATCTGTGGTGTTGCCTATTTTGAGGGTGACCGTTTTGTTTTCGGCGACTGGAATGTTTCTGTTTTGATAGACTCCTGAGTAAATATTTAGCTCCGCCTGTGCTGTTCCATTAGGTGTGTTTTTTGGTATTGTAAATTCAAAAGCTACTTTATTGCTATTTGTTGTTGTGTTAGTTGTAACCTGCCGTGTCTGCTGTGTTATAGCATTGCCTGCTGAGTCTTTGATGTTTAAACTAATGTTTTGTGCTTGTATCCGATTGTTATCATAAGTAACTAAAGCTGTAACATTTTCCTTCGCATTAAAACTGCTCTGACTCTGCCCTTGCGCATCTACAAATGCGATCGACACATTCTGCGCTGGCCAAGCGACCTGAAACGTCACATTCTGAGACAACACAACATCCTTTGTCTCATCTATCTTTGTATTAGTATTAACATAAACATGCCACTCCCCTGTAACCTTCTCTGTACCTTCTATGGGAATGCGAAAATCTATACTAGATGAATTACTCCCACTATCCGTTACCCCGCTACGTATAATTTCTGTAGGATGCGTCGCCGTTTTTGGTCCTTTAATATTAAAGACTACCGTAGATTCTGGCACAGCCACACTAGCATTAGCTATCTCTGCCTTAAGTGTAATAAGATCAAACGGTGCAAAAACCGCCTGAGAACCATTTACAGCTGTACCGTTATTTGACTGAAACTTCAAATCAAGTATCCAATAATCACTATCTTTATCTGCGCTTTGCGCAACACCTCTATAAGTTAAACTAACTGCTGAAATTAACAAAACACTCAATACAACTAGTAATATACGCGTTTTAGTTTTTACTTCTTGTTTTTTTCTCATTTTTATGTGGCTCCTCGAGTTTTTTTAACTAAATAGTTTCTAAGAATTAATGCTGCAATACTTATGCCAAAAAATATTATCAATAAAACAAGCGTACCGCTAAACATGACATTTTCCATTAGCCAAGCTTGTTCTGCAGTACCTCGACCATTGTATAAGGAACCTGGACCTAGTTTAGTGAACATATTCATAATCCATTCCGTCAAGTACGTCATCGCTTGTGAATGGCCACTAGTTCCTATTTTACCTAACAGACCAATATTGTCGGGCAAACTTATTACGCGCTGACCCGCAGTATACACTAATACTGCTGTTTCTCCTATGGCCGCGCCAAATCCAAGCGTTATCCCTGTAATTGCACCAGGACTAGCTGGTAGTAAAACAGTTTTTTTTATCATCTGCCATTTTGTAGCTCCAAGCGCATACGCTGCCTCACGATAAGCCTGCGGAACTGCTCTCATAGCCTCCTCAGTAGTTCTTATATTCCATGGAAGAGTCATAAGCGCCAAGGCTAACCCTCCAGCAGCAGCAGATAACCCCATCCCCATCATCCTAACAAAATACACAGCACCAAACAAACCTATAACTATCGACGGGGCTCCAGCTAATGTTTCAATACAAAACCGTATAACCTCAACAACTTTATTTTTTGGAGCATACTCTGATAAATAAATAGCCGCCCCAATCCCAACAGGAATAGCTATGGCCTCACAATAGCCAACAATAATTAGCGACCCCAATATGAAATCTCTTATCCCTCCTATCGACACCGATTCAAAATTCCCCATAATTTGATCAGCAATGTCTATAGGCGCCATGGCATCTGCTGTTAAAAACTCCCATGATAGAAATCCTGCTCCTCTGATGACCACATAGAACACTAAACCCGCTATTACTAAGATGGATATGATGCTTGATAATCGTAAGCCTAGTACAGCAACTTTTTCAATGACAATCGGTGAATATCCTTTACACTTATTTTTCTTTGATTCTTCAAACCCTACTAATGTAGCTAATATGCCAAAAAACATGCAAATAATCAGTAAAGTTGGATCTGCAAGATTGAAAACCAACCCACATAAGAAACCAATTGATAAAACAAAACAAATTTTAAAGCCAAGTTTATTTGATTCAGCCTGAAGATATGCAGCTACAAACATTATAATTGGCGGGACAAATAGTATTATATTAAGCAAAATGCCTGATAGCATGTCATTAAATCTTGCATCCCATGGCATACCTGATATTACGTATTCGTTTATCGGCATAATTATTTGATATAGGGCAAAAACCGCGAAGACTATCCCTGGTATAAAAATTAGTGCCCCCGCAAGTATGCTGCTTCTATCCCGAGTTTTTATGTAATTGCGTAATTGACTCATCCACGATAACAAAAAAAACTCCATGTCAATCATCCTTTCTTTGTGCTTGCTGCTAAACTTTCTTTACTTAATCTTCTAATTGCCAGATTTAACGCGCCCACAATGAAGAAAAGTATGAAACCCAATGCAAAGTAAGGTGCCATATTACCGCCTACCCCTGCATCACTGGCAGATTCCCTCAATATTGCCACAGGAATTAATGCTGTCGACTGAAAAGGGTTTAATGTCACTCCCGGTATGCCTACAACTCCAGCTACGAAAAATGCTGCCATTGTCTCACCAACTGCGGATCCCATGCCTAGTATGATGGCTGCCAAGATTCCCGACATAGCTGCGGGTATTATGACTCTAGTCATCGTTTGCCATCGGGTTGCACCAAGACCCAAGGATGCTTCTTTGAGCTCTCTAGGTACCGCCTTTATCGCATCTTCAGATATAGTTGCAACAGTTGGAAGCGACATTATTCCCACGACAATCCATACTGCAAACATACCCGTTCCTCTAAGATTGCCTGCAAAGAGGGCTGGGGTTAGTGTGAAGACGGCAACAACTCCGATAATTACTGAGGGGAATCCCGTTAAAATTTCTAAACAAGGTTTTATAATATTTCGCAACCTATTATCAGCAAACTCTGCCAAATATATTGCAGTGGGGACTCCAATTATTGCGGCAACTATTGTGCATCCAACGCCCGCATAAAGGGTGTTGATAATTAGTGGAGTTGGTCCATACTGTCCAGCATGGGGGAGCCAGTGCATTCCAAAACCATTCAAGAACCAATTTGAAATGAATGGGTATCCTTCAGCGAATAGGGAAAAAAATATTGAAAAAACTGCTACTATTGAAACGGCAGCACAGATGAAAAATGTTATTTGAACTGCTCTCTCTTGAATGTACTGCGTTCTGTTTTTGATAGGTTTTTCTCCCCTATATTCCAAATGGCTTTTAGGGTAGATAATGGTTATCTATTATATCTAATTATTAATATTTATGTCTATATATATTTGTAATTACACTGTTTTTGAATGATGGGTTGTATATAGTCTAACTAGTTGAAAATAAACTACGTCGAAAAGGATCATATTCTAAAATGACTTATTGGTTTGTTGAATGAGCAATCGTTCGATATTATAGAAAAAGGAGAAAATGAATTTGAAAATATCTAAATCTGTAATGTGTGTAGTTATGTCGGTGCTCTTCGTTGTTTCGTTGCTTTCGGTGGTTCCGGTGCAGGCGTTGACCCCTTTGATTAAGGAGGGGGAGCTTTATGTTTATGGTAGTTCGACTGTTTATCCTATTAGTGCGCAGGCGGTTGTGCCTTTTCAGGAGTATGTTTCAACTTTGCCTTCTCCCTTCTCTTCTGTTAAGGTTTTTCTTAATGAGGAGGGTAGTGGTGCAGGTTTTAATGCGTTGAGGGCTAGTTCTCCTACGACTGATATTGCTGCTTCTTCTAGGTCTGGTGGTAGTACGGCTGGTTTTTATGGTGAGAGCTATCCGGTGTCTGGTTCGGCTATTGTTAATCCTCAAGAGTTTTTGATTGGTTATGATAGTGTTGCTATTATTGTTCCGGTGTCTAATACTTGGCTTTCTCAGGCTAGTGCGTCTGAGGTTGCTGATCTTTTTAGGTCAACTGGGAATGGTAATGGTGTTGCTTTTTATAGGACTTGGGGTGACTGGGCAAATGCAAACGGTATAACTTTACCTCCTACTGTTGCTGCTCAAGAGATTGGTCGTATTGGTAGGGAAGTTTCTTCAGGTACATTTGATGGTTTTAACACTTTCTTCCTAAGTCCCTTCGGTTACCCAATGGCATACAGCGCATCAACAGGTACAACTGGACAAAACTGGCTACCAAACAACTATGTTGCCTTAACCTCTAACCAAGAGGTCATGACTCAAATGAACCAGCCCGCAAATGCCTTTTCAATTGGCTTTATTGGTTTAGGCTTTGTCCAAGGTAACCCAGTCGGCATCAAAGCACTCAACCTCTACAACCCCACAACCGGTGCATACATTGCACCAACTGTTGCAAACGTCAAAAACAGTGTCTATGTCAACAATCCACCAACTGGCAACCCAGCAGTTATCATCCGCCCACTCTACTACTTCATGGATGGCATTCCAGCTGCAAACAGTCCAGAGGCGGTAAAGTCTCTTTGGATTAGCTTCATCAAAGCTCACGATGAATACTTGACAAAAGAAGGATTCATTACTATGAACCGTGTAGATTTCGCAGGTCCTCGTACTGGTGCTGGCAACTCTCACTCTGGTAATCCTAATTCTTCTGTTGGGACTCAAACTGTTCCCGATGGAGTCGTTGATATCTTTGATTTAGTGTACTTTACAAATGCTTGGATAGCCTACAACTCAAACGCTAAACAGTTGAATCCTTATGTTGACATTTCTGGTTCTGCTGGTCTTCCAGATGGCAAAATTGACTTCTATGACCTAGTGGCATTCACAAACGGCTGGATCGCATATTACAGAAATATCTAAACATTTCCCCTACCTTTTTTTATAAATTAAATTTTAAATGGAGAAAAGAAAAAAATGAATCAAAAAACTAAAAACCTTAAATCGATGATAGCTATGACACTTACTATTATTATGGTTGTGTCGATGCTATCAACACTAAGCGCTGTTACTGCAACAGACGATTTACCATTTCTTACTCTGAAGCCATCTACAAATGTTGACCTTACTTATCCAGCATACTTGGAAGAAGGTTCTACATTTACAGTCCAAGTCAACATTGCAAACGTCAAAAACTTGTGGGGACTCAACTTTGATTTGACTTGGAACCCAGATGTTATTACCATAACAAGAGTTCAGAAAGGCGACTTCTTAATTAGTGGCGGCGTTACGGACATATACATGGCTCCTACATTTGACCACGTTAACGGTCGTTTTGGCGGTAATTTCGCCCAAACTTTGATGGAGTACGAAGGTGTTAGCGGTGAAGGCACCTTGGCAATTGTTACCTTTACAGTTAAAGACTTCGGCACCTGCAACATAGCATTAACTAATGTTCTACTATTCGATGACACACCCTTTAATCCACAACCAATGGCCTATGCTCCACTTCCATCAATCCGTGTAAACAACCCAACACCGCCAGCATCAGCACCAACAGCAGCATTCACTGTTACAGCTGACGTAAGCATCAGCGGACAATACATTACCATTCCATCCAGTGCAAGCAGCGCAAACATAGAACTTGACGCATCAATCTCTGGCGCAGGATATGACGGCACTAACACTGTCCCAATCACCAGTTATAGTTGGGTAATCCACTCAGTTAACGGACGATTCAGTGACATAATTGCAGACACACAAAAAATAACCTTAAACAATGTTGAACCAGATGTATTGGAAATCACCTTAACCGTTAAAGCTCTTACTGGCAAAGCAGTAGACCCACCTGGCTACGTAAACACAGCTCAAATAAGCAGAACATACACAATCATACAGGCTGCATCTTCAGGTATTGATATCTTCACCCAAAACGGCGGAATAGGTCCAAACGCTCCAGGCGGTATATTTGGTCCTCAACAACAAGTCGCTGCAACTGCACGCGTAATCTACAACGGTGCTCCAGTCGCACAGAAAGACGTAATCTTTACAGTCTACACCAATAACGGTGCTGAATACGCCTACGATGTCGTACGTACAGACGCTAAAGGCGAAGCAACTTTCTACTTCCGTTTGATAACCAATGACGGTCAACTAGATGCATCCTTTGGTGCTAACTGGTTAATTGTTGCCTCAGTCGATATCTCTGAGGTAGTCTACTCTGACACCTGCAGATTTGAATTCAACTATTTAGCAAACATCAAAGACGTTACCGTAAGTCCATCTACAGTCATTAGAGGCCAAGATACAGTTACAATCACAGCAAACATTGACAATAAAGCTAATGTTGACGGTATTGTTACTTTCACCTTAGTGGATGCTTGCAACGTTCCAATTGCAGCAACATCTACCACAATATCTAGCGGCTCTGTTCAAATAACCATAAACATTCCAAACTATGCTTTCGTAGGTCAAGCTAAAGTCAACGTCAACTTGCTCAGCGCAGCTCCAAAAGACGGCGGTGTTCCTTACTGTCCTCAAAACGGTGCAAATGTTACCTTTGATAGCAACGGTCTATTCGTCAGTAGCATCCAAAACCAACCAGCCCAATTCCTCATAGGCTTCATATAAGCTACACGGGGATAAACAATGAAAACAGCAACAACAATCCTTTCTTTCTTTTTTTGTTTAATAATCCTATCATCTCTTTTTGCAGTTAACGCTCAAACATTTACAGAAATAACTTTAACATCCCATCAACAGTCGTACAACAGGGGTGATATCGTAACTGTTAGTGGTGAACTTTTATCTGCTGAACAAGCAATAAACGGTCTAGTAGGCCTAACTGTTGTTAATGCCAAAGGGAGCACTATCCTGCTAAGAACAGTGACCGCGGGAACCATAAGTAACCCCCTTGGCGCTATAACATCAGCATATTTAAGTGACTTGTCAGCCTACGAATTAACCTCTACAGTAGCTGGCGAACTAGCATACTTTACAATTAGTGTAATTAACACCGATTATATGCCTAGGGATTTGTGTGCCATTATAAGTGTGTACGATAATAATGGTGTACCTCTATCTTATGCTGCTACAAAATTCCCTGCAGTTCCCAGTGGTAAAGGCTTTACCACAACGATGAGTGTTGACATACCTTATGAAGCTGCTGGAGGATCTGCATTTGCATATGGTGGATTATACTCTAATTTGCCAAATCAAGGGGGGTATCCCTTAGCTCCAGAAGTATCCATACCGTTTACACTGATTGGAACAACACAAGGTGCAAATCAACCTTCAACATCCAACGGAAACCAAGGTTTATATGAACTGTCCTTTAAACTTGCCAATAGAACACCTATTGGCCAACACACTGTATATGCAATTTCAAGGGTCAACGGAGTAATAGCTTCCACTTTAGCATCATTTACCGTCAAACAGCCAGGTGATTTCAACGGAGACGGGGTCTTAAATATCTATGATTTAGTGTTCTTCTCAAACAATTGGATCGCATATTACAGTGGGCAGCCTTGGAATCAACTCGTTGACTTAAATAAAGATTCAAAAATTGATTTTTTGGATTTAGTAATATTTTCAAATGCTTGGATACTATACAATAGCGGGGTATAAAAATGATAAAAAAAATATCCATTACACTGACATTTGTCTGTTTGTTACTTATCCCCTTTTTTAGTTGCATACATTTTAGTCAAGCACAAAGTTCTCCCACACTAAATATTACGCCCTCAACAGTCACAGTACCCAATACATCGGAAATTTTTGAATTAGCCTTCAAAATTAATGGTGTTAAAGACCTTTATGCTTGGGCAGCTACCATCATTTGGGAGTCTCAATATCTTGAGATGATAGGCAAACCAGTTCAAGGTAATTTTTTCCCAGATGCTACGTCTGTATTTCTCACTACAGTCGAACATAAACAAAGCGATGCTACTGGACGTGTAACTGCTACTGAATCATCTCTGCTTCCAGATGTGCCAAGTGGCGATGGAACACTAGTAATTTTCAAATTCAAAGTGTTAAAGCCAGTTATAAGTACAACAGTTAACGTTACTGCCACACAATTATTCTCAATAATTCTAGATTCTAGAGGTGTTCCCTTAAGTAATCCTGATGTTAATCCATATCCTGCTGTAACATATGCAACTACAACAGTGTCCTATATTCCTTCTGATGGGTCACCAGTTGCCCATGCTGGCTCTAATCAGACAATAAACCAATTTACAAACGTACTTTTGGATGCATCCCAGTCTCTTCCTCAAGATGTTCCGGATCAAACTTATACTTGGACATTTATTGATAATGCAACTCGAACTCTAACAGGAAAAACTGTTAATTATACTTTTGATTGGCCTGGAGTTATCCCCGTTACATTGACAGTTACAAACTCTAAAGGATCATCCGATGCTATCATTGGTATAACAGTTATATGCATAACGCCTCCAGTTCCAGTCATAGATGTAGAAGGGCATTCTGGTCAAACTATTAACGTTCCAGCTAACCAAAGATTATACTTCAATTCCTCTCAAAGTTACGCTCCCTACAACATGACTCTGACATCACGCATTTGGGATTTTGGCGATAGCAGCAACAAAATTAGTAATCATCAAACTAGCTATGCTTACAGTGCTCCTGGAACTTATATTGTTTCTTTAACGGTAACTAATAATGCAGGCCTTAATGCAACTGCAACGAAAACTATTGTTGTAGGTGATGGTGTATCAACCTCTCTTGGCAGCTCCTCAAATGACGCAAATAATGCTAATAGATCAAGCAATCAAAATGGCGCACAGCAAAATACTCTTAATCTTCCTCCAATTATTCTCTATCCGTTAATATTTGTGACAGTATTTGCTATAGGCGGAGCTGCATTTTGGTTGAGAAAAAAAAATGATGCTATCTAAATCAAAAAAAAGCGTAGGTGCATCTTATTTCTCTATTTTTATAACTTTTACAGTTTAAGCATGGGTTTTAGTTTGAGTTTGTTTTTTGGTTGTTTTGTGTGTATGTATTCAGCTCTTTGTCCAGTTGTTGATGAGGCAGGTTTTCATTTGTTCAAACGTATCTAAGCCTTGTTTGTCCCACGTAGTGATTAGTGACATCATTGTCTCATAGATGGCAGTACC
>Ga0123356_10008661_pt1 | contig 10095 bp, 6 predicted proteins | sample TergutEmb28metaG_2_FD_92546 | JGI IMG/M metagenome (GOLD analysis project Ga0123356, IMG submission 92546) | Embiratermes neotenicus P3 segment gut microbial communities from Petit-Saut dam, French Guiana - Emb289 P3 | ecosystem: Host-associated > Arthropoda: Insects > Digestive system > Gut ... | reverse complement strand
TTTTGTTATATTTTTTTTTATTTTTTTTTTTTTTATTTGGGAGTATTGGAGGGGGGGGGGGGGGATATAATGCAAAGAGAAAAGTTAAAAGAGAAAAAAGGATGGGGCGTATGCACAGTGAGTACAGGCTCATTTCTCTATCTTCCTCCGTGCCTTTGTGTCCCTGTGCCTTTGTGTGAGAAAACGGGAATAACAGCCCTGCAATGGCGGTTCTTTCGCTCATTGGGATTATTGTACTGGTTTCAAGTGAAAGTGTCAAGGGGGTAAAACTGTATGAAATTTCATACACTTGCCTCCCCTACACCCCTTGACCATACGGGCTTTTCCCCTGTACACTCGAAAAAATGAAACATACCGTTTGGCTATACATAATATTGCTTGGATTGTCCTGCATTTCCTGCGGAAATGCCCCTGCAACGCGCGGTCAGACAACAGAAAGCGCGGAAACGCTCTTCCACTTGCCCCCGGAATATGCCGAATTGCCGGTATCCGAGTTCAGGGAAGTCTGGGCTTATTTGCTCGCGGAGCAGGAATCCTACCTTAAACCGGGTATGCCGATAACCGACATTGGGTACTTTGCCGCTACCGTCAACCTGTACGGGCAGCTCGTTGACATACCAAACCGCAAAAATATACCGCCGCATTTTTCCGGCAAAGTGCATCTGGTGGCAACATGCGACGGCAGGGCTTTGAGCTATTTTACCCTGCGTGCCGGCAGACCAGAACGGCAGGCGCTTATAGCCGATCTGCTGGCCGCTTCCAAAGATTATGACGGCTTGCAAATAAACTTTGAAAATGTCCCCCAACGATCCGGCGAAGATTATGTTACCTTTCTCAGGGAACTGAGGGCCGGTCTGGATAAAAATAAAATGTTCACCGTAGCGTTGGCCGCCCGTACCAGAAAAATCGCCGACGATGTGTACGACTATGAAAAAATATTGCCGCTGGTCGATCGTATTCTGGTCATGGCGTATGATGAACATTGGTCAACCAGCGTCCCCGGTCCAATAGGTTCCATGCGCTGGTGCAAAAATGTCGCGAGCCATTCAATAAATGTTATTGGCCAGGAAAAACTGGTTATGGGCCTCCCCTTTTACGGCCGGGCATGGGCCAGCCCCAATCACGCGCGGGCGTATTACTATGTCGGTATTCAAAGAATCGCAAGAGAAAACAATGTTACCGAAATACATCGGGAAGAAGGTATTCCCACATTCAGTTACACGATACCTGTTTCGGTAAAAGCGTATTACGATGATGCGTATTCCCTTTCTGTCCGTATGGAAATGTACCGTGAAATGAATATTGACGCCGTTGGTTTCTGGCGGCTCGGCCAGGAAACACCGGCTGTGTGGGATGTTTTAAAAATGAGAAATGAGGAATGAGGAATGAGAGAAATAATAGGTGGTGTGTGTGCGCCTCGGGGTTTCAAGGCGGGGGGGATTTGGTGCGGGATTAAGGCCTCTTCCAAGAAGCGGGATTTGGGGCTTATCTATTCCGAAAAGGCTTGTACTTCGGCGGCGCTGTTTACGACTAACCGGGTAAAGGCGGCCAGTGTGCAGATTAGTCAAAAGCATATTGCCGGGGGAAAGCTCCACGCGATTATCGTTAATTCGGGGAATGCCAATGCCTGTACCGGCGAGGCTGGTCTTGCCGCCGCGCGGCGCATGGCAGAACTTGCCGCCGATGCATTTGCCATTGCTCCCGCTGAGGTGGCGGTTGCTTCCACCGGGGTTATCGGCGTGCCGTTTCCCATTGCCGTTGTCGAACATAGCATTGGCGCTCTGGCAAACAGCCTGCAGGGGGACGAGTCGGGGCATTCCGCCGCGCTTGAAGCGATCATGACCACCGATACCCGCAGAAAGGAATTTTCGGTGGAAATTACCATCGGCGGCGTGCCGGTGCGCATAGGCGGTATGGCAAAAGGCGCGGGAATGATACATCCCAATATGGCAACCATGCTCAGTTTTATCACCACCGATGCGGCTGTTTCGCGGGAACTACTGGAAAAAAGTCTGCGGCGGGCGGTGCAGCGATCATTTAACCGCGTAACCGTGGACGGCGATACGTCAACAAACGATGCGATCATTATCATGGCAAACGGCGAGTCGGGCGCGCCCCTCATTGCCGCCGAAAACGATGATTACGCGGTATTTGCCGCCGCGCTTGAGGCAGGCTGCATCACGCTGGCCCGCGCCATGGCCCGTGACGGCGAAGGCGCAACCAAACTGGTGACCGTCACCGTACACGGCGCCGCTGACGAACAAACTGCGGAAAAACTGGCAAAGGCCGTTGCCGGCTCAAGCCTGGTCAAAGCAGCCTGTTTTGGCGCGGATGCCAACTGGGGCAGAATACTGTGCGCCCTGGGCTATTCCGGCGCGGAATTCGACCCTGCTCAAACCACCGTGCGTTTCCAAAGCCCTGCCGGAGCAATTACCGTATGTTCCGGCGGCGAAGCAGCCGCCTTTTCCGAGGAACAGGCAAAAGCGATACTTTCCGAAGAAAACATCACCATACTGATAGATATAGGAAACGGCAGCGGAAACGCGACCGTATGGGGTTGCGATCTTACCTATGATTATGTCAAAATCAATGGAGACTATCGTTCATAGGAATACAGGATGAAAAAACAGACAAAAACGGCTGAAACAGGCCAGAGTAACCGGGCAGAAGTACTGGTGCAAGCCCTCCCCTACATTCAGCGTTTTCAGGGAAAAACCATTGTCGTGAAATACGGCGGTAATGCCATGATCAACGGCATTCTCAAAGCGGCGGTGATACAGGACGTCATTCTGATGTCATGCATTGGTATTCGTACCGTATTGGTGCATGGCGGCGGTCCGGAGATCGATGCCATGCTGAAAAAAACCGGCAAAGAAAGCCGTTTTGTACACGGCCTGCGCTATACCGACGGTGAAACAATGGAAGTGGTACAAATGGTCCTGTGCGGCAAGGTAAACAAGGACATAACCGGCCTTATCCAAAAGGCAGGGGGCAAGGCCATTGGATTGTGCGGTATTGACGGAGCGATGCTCAAGGCGGTCAGAAAAACCGATGAAGATTACGGACTGGTTGGAGAGGTCGAAGACGTTGACGCTTCACTATTACAGTCCATTCTGGATTCAGGGGTTATTCCCGTGATATCCTCGGTGGCATTTGGCGTGGGCATTGATAACGGCAAGCCCCTCAATGTAAACGCCGATACTGCCGCCGCAAAAATCGCCGCAGCCCTTTCGGCAGAAAAACTGGTACTCATGACCGATGTGCCGGGCATACTCCGCGATGTGCATGACCCTGCTTCGCTTATCAAGACCGTCACTCGTACAGAACTTGATGCGCTGAAAAAAGAAAAAGTGATAAATAAAGGTATGATCCCCAAGGTCGACTGCTGCGCGCTTGCCCTTGACGGCGGGGTAAAAAAGGCCCATATCATCGACGGACGCCAGCCCCACGCGCTTTTGGTTGAGTTGTTCACCGATGAGGGGGTTGGAACAATGCTTACCAATGTGGTATAATTGGTCTCCTGTGCGGAGGTTTAATGAAGATTGGGATTGATACCTTTGCCTGCGATAGCGGTAAGTCCGGAGTGGGAACCTATCTGTCGCAGTTGCTCAAACGGATCCCCCCTTCCGGTGATCATTTTGAATTATTTGGATGGGAATACGACCGTTATTCGTTCAGCGATGCGGCGCCTGACCTTGATTTTATTCCTCGTTGTTCTGTGCAGGGCAGAACTGCCAATGCCCTGTGGCATCTCCATAAATATTCTGATTTTGCAAAGGATCGCTCGTACAGAGCCTGTTTTTTCCCTGCCGCGCACAAGCAGTCACCTTACAAATCCCCCTGCCCTACCGTAGGCGTTGTGCATGACATGGCTGCCTACTGGGGAACCATGCGTACCCGGGAACATTTGGGAGCGGTACTGCGCGTGGTATTGCCCAATTTGCTCAGACGCCTTGACCGTATCATCGCGGTAAGCGAATGGGTAAAGCAGGAGTTAATACATCTTGTCCGGGTCAAGGAATCCCGTATCGAGGTGGTGCCAAACGGCATTGACCATTCGGCATTTTACCCCCGCCCTCACAGCGAGGAAGAAGAAGAACTATTGATACAGCCTTTTAGTTTCCGCCGCCCGTACATACTGTGCGTATCCCGCCTTGATCATCCGGTAAAAAATCACATTCGGCTGGTCAAGGCTTTTGGTATTTTCAAGGAACGAACCGGCTTTCCTCACCGGCTGGTACTGGCAGGGGGAGACAGCAACAATGCGGCAAAGGTAAAAGCTGCCGTTGCCCGCTCCGCGTGGCGCAGCGATATTTTTGTCACCGGGCATTTCCCGACAAAAGGCCTGCCGGAACTGTATTCAGGCGCTGATTTTGTCGTGTTCCCCTCAATGTACGAAGGCTTTGGCATGGGGGTGCTTGAAGCAATGGCATCGGGAATTCCCACCGCCTGCGCCCGCGCCGCTTCCCTGCCCGAAACGGCTGACCACGCCGCCCTGTACTTTGAGCCTCTGGAGCCGGAAGACATGGCCGACCGTATGGTAACATTGGCAAGCGATCGCGAATTGCACAAAAAACTCAGCCAGCTCGGCATTGAGCGCGCCCAGGCTTTTTCCTGGGATCGCTGCGCCCAACGTACCCTTGCCATCATCCACGAAACCGGATCGTATTAGCCTTACCTGACAGTCGTTGAACCAATCAGGTTTGCGCCTAACGCAGAATCCCAATAGCTGTTCTGCATCGCAAACCTGATACAGCGTCTGATTGTTCCCGTAAGACCGTTGGCGTTCGTTTCCTTTGGTTCAACTATGCGCAAGTAAATATCATAGTCGCCCGCCGGCACATTGCCGAATGCGCTCATCGGTACCGCAAAGTTCAAGTCACGGTATGAAGCGGTATTCGATGCCCTGCCGTCCATATCAGGCCGCCAACTCCTTGCATCAACCGTTGTAAGCGCTATGTACGACGAACCGGTCGTTTTTTGCTTTAATATGACATACACATTTTTTCTGTTTACCATATTGCCCCAGCCGACATTTTGGACTTTTCCTTCGAACTGTAAGGTGCCGGACGGCATGACATATTCGCTTGCGTTCGCATCACGCAGCACCAGACGGAAGCCCAGACGGTCACGCATAAACTCTATGCCTCTTCTGCCGTCATATACCGGGTCAAATGGAGCCCTTAGATTTGCGGTCGGATGCGAGTTCGACAATTGTATCGTAACGTTTGCATCGTTATAGATAAAGTCACCCCAGGCATTCAAACGAGCAGCTTGATACCCTGCATTCAGATATGATGTTTGGGCAAGATTCGATTCCCATGCGACGAATGGAAAACGGCCATAGTTGAAGGACACCGTGGAAGTGGCCATATCATCACCCTGCGATTCGCCGCCGTAGAAGTTATTTTGTCTTCTGATCCAGTTAATAACTTTATTGCGGTTAAAGGTACCGCCAGCCGCTCCGCTGCCGCCCGACCCTTCGGAAAGCGAGCCCCAGTCATCCGCAGTGGCGCAATAGCTATCATTGAAAAAGCCGAAACGCGCTTCCGGCGTACCCGGCTGCGGAACCGGCAGATTTTCCATATTGGAAAAAGTAAAATTGGTCCCATACTTCCGGTTATACCACGGCAGGAATGCGCCCATGTGTATTTGAATTGTACGCGAGGCGGGAACGGCATCCAGCATCGCTTCCAAAAGCCAGTAGTAGGCATTCCCGGATCGGCTGAATGTGGTTGAATGCATTTCGCCCCACGGGCCAAACCAGCCCGCGTCAACCGTCATGATGATATCCTCGAATTCCTGCAGCAGGGGCTTTATTTGCCAGATATGATATTCTACCCAGGTTTTATCCGTATGACCGGTTACCGTACACATACCATCCGGTTCACAATTAGCCCAGAGCCTGCCGGTTGCGTCGTTCCAATGCCAGCCGTTGTCATACAGAAAACGCGGAATAACCACACCGTTGGTGTTTCTTACTGCCAGGAATGTTCTGCGCATATAATCAAGCCCGGCCTGTGTGATGGCTTGCGTTGTTCCCCTCGGTCTGGATTCCCAATCGCCCGTATTCGAAAGAACTGCATTCGACGAATAATTCCGCAAGTTAAAGTAAAAATGATTTATCGTAATTCCAATGGTTTGCGATCTGATAGTTGCATTGCCAAAATTGGTATTCAACTGACCTGCGCCGGAAACGGGAACCACTGAAGCATTACCGCTGACTTCGCGGTAAAAGCCCCTGTCCGCATTGGGAATATCAATCGCATTTTCGACATAGTTCAGGAGCTGGGGTACCAGCGGCCCATCGCTGGCGGCGGATGCGGTGGGGGTACCTGTCCGGGCAGTTGAGTCGCTGGGGTTATAGCCTGCCAGATTGGCGGTGACCAGTACGCTGTACTGCTGACCGCCGGTTAATCCGGTAATGGTATGCGGGCTCGTTACATTTGGAATGTGGGTGCCGGCCTTAATCGTTGCCGCGTTCGTTGTATTGCCGGCTACATAGTAAATGTCGTAGCTGCCGGCGGCGGGACTGGATGCAGTCCATGACGCAGCAAGTGTTCCGGCACCTGCAGTCAGACCAGGCCGCCCGGGCGCGGTGGTGAAATTCACCAGATTGGGGGTTGCCTGCCTGACCGGAGAATCGCCGGGAGTAAAGCCGTCCTGGTTTGCCGTTATCACCACGCTGTAAACCTGACCGTTGGTTACACCAGTTATGGTGCCGCCGGCAAGGTTCGCGGTAATCATGGTACCGGCTTTGATATCAGCCGCAGCGGTAAAATTCCCCTGCCGGTAATATAAATGGTAGCTGCCTGCAGGCGGAGTTGATGCCGTCATCGTATAACTAATGCTGCCATTGCCGGCAGTAAGACTTAGTCCCGGCATTACGGTAAATGCATCTGCGCTGGGTGTGGCCTGCACAATCGCAGAATCGCTGGAGTTATAACCTGCCAGATTGGCCGTGACCACGACACTGTACGGTTGACTGTTCGTTAAGCCGCTTATGCTACCGCCGGAAATGGCATTGGCAATTGCAGTCCCGTTTTTGACAGCCGTCACAGTGGTGCGGTTGCCGTCTCTCCAGTATATGGTGTAACTGCTTGCCGGCGGTACTGATGCAGTCCAGCTATAGCCGATGCTGCCATTGCCGGCAACCAACGCCAGAGCCGGCGCGGTATTAAAGTGTACGTTGGCGGGGGTACCCGTTCGGGGATTTGAGTCACTGGAGTTATAACCTGCCAGATTGGCGGTGACTAATACACTGTACGGTTGACTGCCGGTAAGGCCGGTAATGGTGTGCGGACTCGTTACATTTTGAATGAGGGTACCGGCTTTGATCGTTGCCACGTCAGCCGTATCTTCACTTACATAGTAAATGTCGTAAGTGGCAGCGGCGGGATTGGATGTTGTCCATGACACACCAAGTGTTCCGGCGCCTGCGCTCAGAACCGGTTGTCCGGGCGCGGCGGTAAAGCTCACATTGTCGGAGATGCCCGTTTGGGGATTTGAATCGCTGCTGTTGTATCCTGTCAAATGCGCAATGACCAATACACTGTACTGCTGACTGCCGGCTAATCCGGTAATGGTGTGCGGGCTCGTTACATTTTGAATGTGGGTACCGGCTTTAATCGTTGCCACGTCCGTTGTATTGCCGGCTACATAGTAAATGTCATAAGTGCCAGCAGGACTGGATGCGGTCCATGACACACTCAGTGTTCCGGCGCCTGCAATCAGAACCGGTTGTCCGGGCGCGGCGGTAAAGTCCACCAGATTAGGCGTTGCCTGTCTAACCGCTGAATCGCCGGGTTGATAACCAGCCTTGTTCGCCATAACGACAAGGCTGTAAGTCTGACCATTGGTCAGGCCAGCCGTTATTTGACCGCCAGAAACCGCATTGGGAATTGCAGTTCCCAATGTTTTCACCTGCACAACCGTATAGCTTCCGCCTAACCGCCAATACACCGTGTAATTATCCGCTGGAGGCACCGATTCTGTAAAAGTATAGGTAATACTGCCATCGCCGGCAACAAGCGTCAGATCCGGCGGGGCGATAAAAGCCGGAAAACTGGTAGTGACGGTCATCACTGAAGAATCCATACCGCTGTAGTTTGCTTTATTCGCCCGTACCAGAACGCTGTATAGTGCCCCCGCTTCTATATTATCATTGATAAAGCCATCCAATGCCACGCCGGGAATTTTTGTTCCGATGGCTTTGACCGTTGCCACCGGTTCATCTCCCTGTATGTAGAACAGATCGTAGCTATCCGCCGCAGGCGACGAATCCACAATCGTGTATGTAAAACCGCCTACAATAGAGCCAAGCTGCAGGCCCGGCGGCGAGAGGAATTCTTTTACTGACAGCAAGTCATCGACGCGACAGGTGCTTAAAGCCACCAGACACATACCAGCAAGCAAAATTGCTTTTGTTAAAGGGCCAAACTGCATTTTCATAAAAACTCCTTAGAATACTATAAACCCATAGTACCAATAAGTCAACGAAAAATGCAGTTTCTCGCCCCTTGTCTAGAAGGTACCCTTGTAACCCCAGCCCTGTATCGCCTGGCGGGTTCTGATGGGCAGTTTACCGCAGCCGCTAAACATCAACCATTCATAACTTTCAGTAGGTTCTACCCATTCATCCCGAACCATTTCTATTAAAAATCGAACGGATTGTATGCTGTCGGGAATGATAAGCTCGCTCAATTCTCCGCAGCCAAAAAAAGTATTGTCTGCCAGTATTTCAAGTTTTGCGGGTAAATTTGCCTTCCGCAATGATTTTAACCCAGACAGCCCGGAAAGCGTTTTTAAAATAGTGATATTATCCGACAAGCGTAACTCGGCAAGATTATCGCAGCCAGAAAAAACACCATGACCAATCTCAACAACACTGTCGGGCATCGTAAATCGGGTAATGGCGGTGTCTTGAAACGCCCAGCTTCCAATTTCAGTTACCGTGTTTGGTATGGTAATGGCAACAATGCCCGCTCTGTCGTTTTGTTGTTTTCTTGCAGAAGCGCGGCCAGACTGAGTGGTGGTGATTTGTATATCACTGCCGCTAAAAGCCCCTTCACCAATTTCGGTTACCGGCATACCCTCAATTTGAGCAGGGACGATGACTACTCCCGCACCACCGGTGTAACGCGTAATAACAATTCCTTTTCCGTCAGCGGTAAGGTCATAGGCAAAATCCGATGCGGGATTTGCCCTGCCGCTGCCGCCGCCGCCCTTGTTGTTGTCCTTTTTGCCGCCGGAACAGGCGGCGATAATCACCACCACCAATACAAGTACCAGGCCACAGGCAATGTAGTTCGCCCACTGGGTTACTTTGCCCAAAAACGGGGATTTTACCCGTTTTTCGGCGGAAATATTCTGTTCCGCCAGCTTTTGAAAGGGCAATTTGTCAAATAATGTCTTCATTTCGTCTCCTTTGCGGTCTTTCCCGCTGTCTTGCAATAATAAATTTAAGAGAATTTTACATTTTTCGCCATAAAGACACATCAGTGTGAACGCACGATTTTACAATTGTATCAATTCCAGGCGGTTTTCCTTGCCTGTTTTGAAGTAAATGTTGCTGAGGTGATTCTCTACGGTGCGGATACTTATCCCCATAATTTTAGCGATTTGCTGGTTGGTTTTGCTTTGTTTTATCAAATGCAGCACTTCAAGTTCCCGTTTGGTAAATGGGGTGTATGTGCCGGAAACTTCGTTCAATTTTATGGTATGGTCATTGGTTATATACATTTCTCCCCTGAGCACCGTGTCAATAGCGCATAACAATTCGATCTTGGTTCCCGTTTTGGGCACATAACCGGAGGCGCCCAGTTTCAGCGCGGTCTGTATGCGGAACGGGTCTTCCAGAACCGAACAGACCAGCACCGGCGGTTTGGGAATGTTCTTTTTCCGGCAAAAATTGTCCAGAAACGGGAGAAAATCAAGGCCGTTTTCTTCGCCTAACAAGATATCCAGTATGACAAAAGAAGGAATGGTTTTCGCTTTTTCGATAAAACACACGGCTTCCGCAAGCGAATTAACCTGCCCCGAAACAGAGAAACGGCCGGTTTCTTCAAGATAGGCGGCCAGCCCGCTGTTTATCAG
>Ga0123356_10008660_pt1 | contig 10095 bp, 8 predicted proteins | sample TergutEmb28metaG_2_FD_92546 | JGI IMG/M metagenome (GOLD analysis project Ga0123356, IMG submission 92546) | Embiratermes neotenicus P3 segment gut microbial communities from Petit-Saut dam, French Guiana - Emb289 P3 | ecosystem: Host-associated > Arthropoda: Insects > Digestive system > Gut ... | reverse complement strand
TGCGCCCGCACGTTGGACACCGTTTTGTTTCATCTATTGTTTGCTTTCTCATGGGAATAGTCTATCATAAAGCATTCCGTTTGTCCACTCCCTTGAAAGTTACAGATTTCCTGTAGCGCTATGTCTGAAATCCCGGAGAATTTGACACCTGCAGCGCGCGGTGATAGTATATTATATTCGCTCGGGAGGTTTTTGCAAGCATGATGCAGTTTGCGCAAAAAAGCATTCGCGGTCTGTTTGACAGCTCGGAAAAAACCATGGTAATCCCTGTTTATCAACGGGCCTATTCATGGGAAATCAAACAGATCAAAGTGTTCCTGGAGGATCTGCAGCAACAGATCGGCGGGAATGTTTACAGCTACGGCAATTTGTTGTTGGAGACCATTAAAAAAGACGTTGCATATGAGATCATCGACGGGCAGCAGCGTCTCACGACCCTTGTGATCTTCATGCGGTCTTTGCTGAATGTTTTGAAAGGCAGAGCGGATACAGACAAAGAAATCAATTTCAAGAAAAAAGAGAAGATCTATTTTAAGGACGACGGAATTATCAAACTGTGCCCCGTGGATTATGACCGAGGCTATTTTAATACGTTGATCATCGAAAATAAGGACAATTGCACAATATCTACCCCTTCGCAAAAGAGAATGAAGGCAGCCCGGGACTATTTTGCAAAAGCATTGTCTGAACTGCCCACAAACGAGCTTCTGAGAATATTTCAAACCGCCGAAGAAGCGCAGGTGAACTGCATTGAGCTTGCGGGCAAAAAAGAAGCTGCGCTGATGTTTGAGCTGCAAAACAACAGGGGCAAGGAACTCTCGAACCTGGAAAAACTGAAGTCCTTTTTTATGTATCAGCTGTATGTGATAAGCCCCGAAAGGGAAACCAACGCAAACATTACCTATATTTCCGACAAATTCGAACCGATTTACAGGATCATCAACGATCTGCAAGGCAGCGGCGCAAGCCAAGAGCTTAAGGATCTGAATGAGAATAGCATTTTCACATATCACTGTTATGCATATACAGCAAAAGGATTCGGGTACAGAACCCTTGATGATTTGACAGATGAGTATAAAAAGCTGACCGGAGATAAAGTGCAATGGATTAAGGAGTTTGCCGATGAACTTGCCCAGACCTTTGCAAATATGAAACACCTGCAAGGCTGCAAGAATATCTATCTGTCCAAATTGAACAGGCTCGGGATACCTTATTTTGTATATCCGTTTTTAATAAAGGGCATGAAATATTTCGGGGACGACGTGGGCAAAATGGATCGGCTTTTCAAGACCATGGAGATACTGAGCTTCCGATATAAATTGATAAGCAGCCGCTCTGATCTTGCCAGCAAGCTATCCCCTGCGCTTCGAACTTTCAGCGGGGATGCGGAAGCGTTGACCCGCGTCATCAGCAAGACATTACATAACAACTGGTACTGGAGCGAGGACAGAGCAGCGGAATTTTTGAACGGGAATATGTACAAAAATCCCATGGTGAACTATGTCTTGTGGGAATATGAGCACAGCCTGCAAATGAAAGGATACGACACAAACGAACTGAAGATCGCAAAAGAACAGATCGAGCATATTTCCCCTGTTACCGCAAACGCCGAAGGCATCAGCGCGGGTTATGAAGTGGGCAAAGACGGTCAATATAATGAAGATTTCGTGAAGGATTGGCTGCATTCTTTGGGAAACTTGCTGATCATAGCAGGCTCTCACAACGCTTCTATCGGAAACAGGCCCTTTGCCGCGAAACTGAAAACATACGTGGGCAGCCCCTTGTTGCAGCAGAAAGAGATCCCGGATTTCTTGGACCCGAAGAGAAAAAGGCCCAAATGGGATTCATGGGCAATCAGCAGACGACAGGATAAAATATTGGCTTTTGCCAAAGAAAGATGGCGCTTTGACGTGATGCCCAGGCCGCGCATAATACGCAAACCGCATCTGATCAAAATTGACACGTAAAGTGTGCAATGATAAGATGGTATATTCGTTAATGAATGGGGAGTTCTTTGTATGGTCGTTGTCTTAAAGGAAGGGCATAGCCAAAAGCAGCTGGAGAGTCTTGTCGCCTGGCTCCGCCAACTGGAGCTGGAGGTCCACCCGCAGGTGGGGATCGCGCAGACCATCCTGGGCCTGATCGGCGATACGACCCGCGTGGATATCGACATGCTGCGCGCCCTGGATATCGTGGCGGATGTGAAACGTATCCAGGAACCGTATAAGAGCGCGAACCGCAAGTTTCACCCTGCGGATACGGTCATCACGATAGGTGACGTGCAGATCGGGGGCGACAGTTTTCAGTTTATGGCGGGGCCATGCTCCGTGGAATCCCGCGAGCAAATTATTGAGGTAGCAAAAAGCGTGCGCGCCGCGGGCGCTCGCATCCTGCGCGGCGGGGTTTTTAAGCCGCGCACCTCGCCCTATGCCTTCCAGGGCCTAAAGGGTGAGGGCCTGCAATACCTGGTGGAGGCCAAGCGCGAGACGGGCATGCCCATCGTGACCGAGGTGATGAACCCCTCCCAGCTTTCGCTGTTTGACGAGGTGGATATCATCCAGGTCGGCGCCCGCAATATGCAAAACTTTGATCTGCTGCGCGAACTGGGGCAAGTCAAAAAGCCCGTGCTGCTCAAGCGCGGCCTGTCGAGCACGCTCGAGGAGTTTTTGATGAGCGCGGAATACATCATGGCCAGCGGCAACGAGCAGGTCATCTTATGCGAGCGCGGCATACGCACCTTCGAGACCGCCATGCGCAATACCCTGGACCTGGCGGCTGTGCCCGTCTTAAAGACCATGACCCACCTGCCCGTGATCGTCGACCCCAGCCACGCCATCGGGATCGCGCGCTTCGTGCCGCCGCTGGCCCTGGCCGCTGCCGCCATCGGCGCGGACGGGCTGATGATCGAGGTACACAATGACCCCTCCCGCGCTCTCTGCGACGGTCCGCAGTCTTTAACGCCGCAGCGCTTTACCGAGCTGGTACGGCAGGTGGAGTCCATTCTGCCAAAAGCGTACCGCGAAATCTTATGAAAACAGTTCGCGTACATACAAATCCGTCCTATGAGGTAAATATCCAAGCGGGTCTGCTTTCGCAGGCGGGCGGATGGTGCGCGCTTTGCGGTAAGGTGATGCTGGTGACCGACGACAATGTCTACCCGCTCTACGGCGCGCCGATCGAGCAGGCGCTTGCAAGCCGCGGATTGGTTGTTAAAACGCATATCGTAAAAAACGGCGAGACGGCAAAGTCGGCGGAAAACTTTTTTGCGATCCTGTCGCATTTGGCGCAGGCGCAGTTTTCCAGGAGCGACCGGATCCTCGCCCTGGGCGGCGGGGTCGTGGGCGACCTGGCGGGCTTTGCGGCGGCAAGCTACATGCGCGGCATCCCCTACGCCCAGGTCCCGACTACGCTTTTAGCGGCGATCGACTCCTCTGTGGGCGGCAAGACGGGCGTCAACTTGCCCGAGGGCAAGAACCTGGCGGGCGCCTTCCACCAGCCTGTCGCCGTCTACTGCGACCCCCTGGCCTTTTTAACCCTGCCTGCCGAGGTATATGCCTCCGGGTTGGCGGAAGCCATCAAGTATGGCGTGCTGTTTGATGAAGCGCTTTTTGCCATGCTTGAGACAGAGTCGGAGGATATTGAGGAAATTATTTTCCGCTGCGTGTCCCATAAACGGGACGTGGTGGAGGCGGATGAAAAGGATCTGGGGCAAAGGCAGCTGTTAAACTTCGGGCACACGATCGGACACGCCATCGAAAGCGTGTCCCGGTATGCGTACAGCCACGGCCAGGCGGTCGCCATCGGCATGGTGCGCGAGGCGCGGGCGGCGTTTCGGCTGGGGCTGTGCGAGCGGGATCTCTCGCAAGAAATCAAAGAGAGCTTGCAAAAGCATACCCTGCCCGTGAACTGCGCCTTTGCGGATGCGGAACTGGCGGGGGCCATCCGCCATGATAAGAAAGCCGGCGGCGCGGGCATCACCATAATCGTGCCGAAACATATAGGCGAGGCGGAGCTTAAGCTGCTGCCCTTTGACCAGATTGAAGAATATGTACGCATGGGGAGAGAGTGATGGATGTCCGTATTGATCCGCGTCCCTTGATTGGTGCTGTGGAGGCCATTTCCTCCAAGTCCGACGCGCATCGGCTGCTGATCGCCGCGGCCTTGGCGGATCGGCCCGTACATATTGAAATCAATACCCTTTCCAAGGATATACTGGCGACTCAGCAATGCTTGAAGGCCCTGGGCGATCCGAACCCCGTCCCGGACTGCGGCGAGAGCGGGACCACGCTGCGCTTTTTACTGCCCGTGGCGGCGGCCCTGGGCGTCCCTGCGACGTTTATCGGACAGGGGCGCCTGCCCGAGCGGCCGCTCGGCCCCTTGGTGCAGGCCTTGCAAGACCATGGCTGCACCCTATCCGATGACCGCCTGCCGCTGACGATCGGGGGCAAACTCCAAAGCGGCAACTACGAGCTGGCGGGCAATATAAGCTCGCAGTTTATCTCCGGCCTGCTGTTTGCGCTTCCGCTTTGCGCGGGCGACAGCGAGATTGCCCTGACCACGCCTTTGGAGTCCGCCGCCTATGTGGGGATGACCCTGCGCACCTTGGCGCGCTTTGGCGTCCGTATTGACGAGATTGCAAATGGCTGGAGCATCCCCGGCGGGCAGGTGTATACCTCGACCGAGGATGTCATTCGCGCGGAGGGGGACTGGTCCAACGCGGCCTTCTTTTTGGCGGCGGGGGCATTGGGCGGTTCCATTCAATATACGGGTCTGGACCCGGACAGCCTGCAGGGTGACCGGGCGATTGCGGATATCCTGCGCGATTACGGCGCGCAGCGCAAACCCTTTTCGGCGGATGTGTCGCAGATACCCGATATGGCGCCTGTATTAAGTGTTCTGGGCGCCTGCGCGGTTGGCGAGACGCGGATTTATAACGCCGCCCGCCTGCGTTTGAAGGAAAGCGATCGGCTGCTGGCGATCTGCAATATGCTCACCGCGCTGGGCGTGGACGTTACCGAAGGGGAGGACAGTCTTGTAATCCGCGGCACGGGCCAAATCCAAGGCGGCACGGCTCAAAGCGCGGGCGATCACCGCATCGCCATGGCGGCGGCAGTCGCGGCCTGTGCAGCTGACGGCCCCGTCACCATCCTGGGCGCGGAAGCGGTGGAGAAATCCTATCCCTCCTTTTGGGAGGAATATAAGCGATTGGGGGGCATCATTCATGTCATCTAGTTTCGGCGATCGGCTGCGCGTCAGCATATTCGGCCAGTCCCACGGGGCGGCCATCGGCGTGGTGATGGACGGCTTGCCCGCGGGCGAGACGATTGATTTGGAAACTTTGCAAGCCTTTCTGCGCCGCCGCGCGCCCAAAACAGACGGCACAACCACGGCCAGGCGGGAAACGGACGAGGCCGAGATCCTGTCCGGTCTGGCGGACGGCCATACCACGGGCGACCCGCTGGCGGCGATCATTCGCAACCGGGACGCGAAAAGCGAGCACTATCAAGCCTTTGCAAATACGCCGCGCCCCTCGCACGCCGACTACCCCGCGCGCCTGCGCTTTGGAGAGGGCTGCGACCTGCGTGGCGGCGGGCATTTTTCGGGGCGGCTGACCGCGCCGCTCTGTTTTGCGGGCGGGATCGCCGCGCAGCTTCTGGCAAGGCGGGGCGTTACGGTCGGCGCGCATATCAAACGTATTTTTGATATCGAGGACATTTCTTTTGACCCGGTCAATATTGATGCGGCGACCTTGCGCGGCATATCCGAAAAGGACTTCCCCTGTATATCCGACGCGATTGCGGAGCGGATGCGGGAGCGTATCTTAACCGCGCGGCAGGAGGGGGACTCCCTGGGCGGTCTGATCGAATGCGCCGCGGTCGGCTTTCCCGCGGGCAAGGGCAACCCCATGTTCAACGGTTTGGAGAACCGCCTTTCCGCCGCATTATTCGGGATCCCCGCCCTGCGCGGGGTGGAATTCGGCGCAGGTTTTGCAGCCGCCGCGATGCGCGGCAGTACGCATAACGATCCCTATTGCATGCGGGACGGCGCGGTGCGGACGATCACCAACCACCACGGCGGCATTCTCGGCGGGATATCCACGGGCATGCCCGTTCTGCTGCGCGTGGCGATCAAGCCCACGCCCTCCATTGCGCTTGCGCAGGAGACGGTGGATTTGCAAACCGGCCAGCCTGCGACCCTGCGCATCGAGGGGCGGCACGACCCCTGCATCGTGCCCCGCGCTCTGCCCTGCGTGGAGGCTGTCGTGGCCCTTTGTTTGTTGGATTATTTATTGTAGGGTGGAGAGTGAAGTGTTGAGAGTTGAGCGAATGAAAAAACTGCCCTGCGGCCAGTTTAAATTAAAAAACAGTGTCAGCTGTTTTCACCTTCGCTCCACACTCCACTCTTAACTCTCAACACTACTAACATTAAGGAGAAAAGATGGACGAATTAAAACGGTATCGGGACGAGATCGACCGCATTGACAGCGAGCTGCTCGCGCTCTTTTTGGAGCGCATGGACTGCATAAAAAACGTGGCGCGGTATAAGGCCGAAAACGGGCTGGACGTGCAGGCCAAGGCCAGGGAGCGGGAGATCCTGCTGCGCGCCAACAACGTCGCGGGCGAGGAACGCGCGGCCTATGCGCGCGTGTTCTTTACCACGCTCATGGACATCAGCCGCAATTATCAGGTGCGGCTGATGCCCAAGGCAAGCGAATTGGTCGGAAAAATCCGCGAAGCGGTGGAAAATACGCCCCAAATCTTTCCGGCCTCCGCCACCGTGGCCTGCCAGGGCGTGGAGGGCGCCTTCTCGCAGCAGGCCTGCGACAGACTGTTTGCCGTGCCGGATATCCTGTACTTCCGCAATTTCGAGGGCGTGTTCCAGGCGGTGGAACGCGGCCTGTGCGGCTATGGGGTCCTGCCCATCGAGAACAGCTCCTACGGTTCGGTCAACGAGGTCTATGACTTAATGCAGCGCTACAACTTCCATATCGTACGCAGCTTGAAACTCCAGGTGCGCAACGCGCTGCTGGCACGGCCCGGGGCGATGCTTTCCGGCATCACCGAGATCTTCTCCCACGAGCAGGCTATCGGGCAGTGCGACGCGTTTTTAAAGGCGCACCCCAATATCAAGATCACCGAATGCGAGAACACCGCCGTCGCAGCCCGGCACGTAGCCGAGAGCGGTCGGACGGATGTGGCGGCGCTGGCAGCCGAAACCTGCGCGGAGCTGTATGGCCTGTCCATACTGCCCCAGGAGGTGATGGGCAGCGATTACAACTATACGCGCTTTATCTGCATCGCCAAGAACATGCAGATCTACCCGGGCGCCACCCGCATCAGCCTGATGCTGAGCCTGCCGCACGTGCCCGGCTCGGTCTATACCTTTATCTCCAAATTCGCGGCAAGGGGCTTAAACCTTGTCAAGCTGGAGAGCCGTCCCGTGCCCGGCCGGGATTTCTCCTTCCTGTTTTACTTTGACGTGGAGGCCTCTGTCTACTCGGAGGACGTACTGTCCATGCTGGGGGATTTGGAGCGCAGCCTGCCCGTCTTTGAGTTTCTGGGCAGCTACAGCGAAGTATGAAATATGGATTGATTGGAGAAAAACTCGGCCACAGCCTGTCAAAGCGCGTGCACGAAATGATCGGCGGCTATGCCTATGACCTCTATCCCATAGGATCCGAAGAACTACCGCGATTTTTGGCTGACCCCAAGCTGGGCGGCTGCAATGTAACCATTCCCTACAAGCAGGCCGTGATGCCGCTTTGTGATGCGCTTTGCCCGCGCGCGCAGGCCATCGGCAGCGTGAACACGATCGTCCGGCGCGAGGACGGCAGTCTCCTTGGGGACAATACGGATATCGAAGGGTTTTTGTACTTGGCGCGGCGGTCGGGGATCGATCTTGCAGGCAGGCATGTGCTGATCCTGGGCAGCGGCGGCACGGAGAAGACCCTGCGTTGTGCCGCGGGGCTGCTCGGGGCCAAGTCTGTGCAAACGGTTTCCCTGCGCCGCGGCGACCCCTACGCGTATGCGAAGGCCGAGATCATCGTCAACACGACCCCGGTGGGCATGTATCCCAAGGGCGCGGAACGGCCCGTGGACCTTGCGCGCTTCCCGCATTGCCTGGGCGTGCTGGATGTGATTTACAATCCCCTGCGCTCCTGCCTGGTACAGCAGGCGTTATCGCTCGGTATCCCCACCGCGGGCGGCCTGCCCATGCTGGTGGCGCAGGCGCTTGCTTCCTCAGCCCTCTTTTTGGGCAAAGAACCGGACTTGGGTGTCGATGCGACCACAGGGTCGCTGGAAAAGGAGCTGACCAATCTGATCTTTGTTGGCATGCCGGGCTGCGGCAAGAGTACGGTCGCCGCCCTGGTGGCCAAAGCGCTCAGGCGGCCCCTGCTGGATACCGACGCGATGGTGGCAGAGACGACAGGCAGAAGCCCCGCCGAGATCATCAGCCGGGACGGCGAAGCGGCTTTCCGCAAGGCGGAGAGCGAGATGATTGAAAAAGCCTGCGCGGGTTTTGGCGCGGTGATCGCCACGGGCGGCGGAAGTGTATTGCGCCAGCAGAACCGCCTTGCCATGGGCTGGAACGGGCGTGTTTACTGGCTGCAGAGGGATCGCGCCCTCTTATGCGCGCAGGGCAGACCCCTGTCGGTCGACCTGCCATGCCTGGAAGCCGAGCGCACACCGCTTTATCGGGCTGTTGCAGGCAAGGTGATCCAAAACGACGGGACGGCGGCAGAGCAAGTACTGGAGGACTATCATGCGTATTTCGGTGATTAACGGGCCCAACTTAAACCTGCTGGGCAGGCGCGAGCCGGAGCTGTACGGGGCAAAGACCTATGCCGACCTGGTCCGCTTTATAAAGCAGGCAGCCGAGGCGCTGGAGATCGAGGCCATGGTTTTTCAATCCAACCACGAGGGCGCGATCGTGGACGCCATCCAGGAGGCCTATCAAAACTACGACGGCATTGTGATAAACGCCGCCGCCTATACGCACACGAGCGTCGCCATCTTAGACGCGCTGAAGGCGGTGGGCCTGCCCGCTGTGGAGGTGCATCTGACCGATATAAGCACGCGTGAGGATTTTCGACGCACATCCTACCCCGGGATGTTTTGTTTTGCAAGCGTGATGGGGCAGGGATTTTCGGGTTATCAAAAAGCATTGGAGTTGCTGTATGAACATCTCAATTCATAAAACCACAACGCCCGGGCAGCCGCCCTGCGGGGAGACGCTGGTCTTCGGCACGCAGTTTACCGACCATATGTTCCTGATGGACTATGAAGAGGGTCTGGGCTGGCACGGCGCGCGTATCGTGCCCTTTTCCAACCTCTCCCTCTCCCCCGCCACCTTCTTTATGCACTACGGCTCCCTCTTCTTTGAGGGCATGAAGGCCTATCGGCAGGCGGACGGTTCCATCCGCTTATTTCGCCCGCGGGAGAACGCAAAGCGCTTTGCACGCTCGGCTGCGCGCATGGATATGCCGCCGGTGGACGAGGAAGATTTTGTGAAGGCTGTGCAAACGCTGGTGGCCCTTGACCGCGCCTGGGTGCCAGAGACGCCCGGCACGACCCTGTATATCCGCCCCTTTATGCTGGCGGTGGACGAGACCATCAACCTGCACTGTCCCACGCGCTTTTTGTTCTGCGTGATCGCCAGCCCCGTGGCAAAATACAAGCAGACGAAGGAACTGCTGCGCATCATGGTCGAGACAGAGGACGTGCGGGCGGTGCGCGGCGGCACGGGTAATACCAAGTGCGGCGGCAACTACGCGGCTGCCTTCCGGGCCGAGCGCGGCGCGGCGCAAAAGGGCTTTGACCAGGTACTGTGGCTGGACGCATTGGAGCGCAGGTATATCGAGGAAGTCGGCAGCATGAATATTATGCTGCGCAGCGGCGAGCGGGTGATCACACCGCGGCTTTCCGGCTCGGTGCTGCCCGGCATCACGCGGAACTCCTGCCTTACCTTGCTTGGGGACCGGGGCGTTACTGTCGAGGAAACGAACATCGCCGTGGCGGATATGATGCGGGATATCCGAGTGGGGGCTATCACGGAAGCCAGGGGCTGCGGCACCGCCGCGGTGATCGCGCCCGT
>Ga0123356_10008659_pt1 | contig 10095 bp, 8 predicted proteins | sample TergutEmb28metaG_2_FD_92546 | JGI IMG/M metagenome (GOLD analysis project Ga0123356, IMG submission 92546) | Embiratermes neotenicus P3 segment gut microbial communities from Petit-Saut dam, French Guiana - Emb289 P3 | ecosystem: Host-associated > Arthropoda: Insects > Digestive system > Gut ... | reverse complement strand
TATAAATCTTGCCCATCCATTCCGCGTCACGCTTTGCCAGATATTCGTTGACAGTGACTACGTGCACGCCTTCTTCTTTCAGCGCATTGAGATAGCACGGAAGGGTAGCAACCAGCGTCTTACCTTCACCGGTTCTCATCTCTGCAATACGTCCCTGATGAAGCACAATACCGCCGAGCAGCTGGACATAATAATGCCGCATACCGAGCACACGTGTACTTGCCTCTCTTACCGCAGCAAAAGCGTCGGGCAGAATATCGTCAGCCGTTTCGCCCTCTTTCAACCTTGCTTTGAGTACGGCGGTAACCCCTCTGAGCTTAGCATCGGACATTGCCTGATATTTATCGGAAAGCACATCGACCTGGTCGGCGATGCGCTTCAGTTTTATTATTGCGCGTTCATTTGCATTTTTGAAAAATAAAAATCCCATAGCATATAGTGTACTATATTTAATGACGAATGACAAACACGTACTGACAAATTATGGAAATTAATAAAATAATCTAAAATCCGTCAATATTATTTTATTTCAAGTGTCTTAAACTTAAAAGTCACTTCTTCATAGCCGTTGGGAGCGTCGCCTCTGTATCTGTCCGTTACCGTCTGCTCTGCTTCGCCGTGCTTGCAGTCGTGAATGTGACCGCTTATATAATACACATCGGGATGAGCAGCCCCGCCCCATTCGGCAATTGACATATGTGTAATTACCAGCAGTTTTCTGCCTTCTTTCTCAACTATATTCTTAATATACTTATTCTGGAAATCTCTCCAGTCAATTGTAAGTGCCATTTCAGTCTCTTCATCTTTCAGTCCGTTCCGGTATATTCCGCACGAAGCATTGAATCCCGGATTGAATCCTGCGAATCCGCAGTCCCCGATAATAGTTAAATCTCCGAAGTGACAAACCCTGCCTTCCGTCAGCAGTTCAATGTTGGGCATATACTCGGGACTGATTGTCTGTTTGAAAAACTCTTCAAGGGCTCTAACCTTTCTGCCCTGCCAGGTAAAACTCGGCTGACGGTCAAAATATCTGCCCATATCCCAGAAGTCGTGATTGCCCAGACAAATGAAAATCTTCTTACCGATAAGTTTATCAACTATATCAAGGAACTGAACAATTTCCGCCGCACAATGCCCGATATCTCCGGCAATTACTCCGAAGTCGCACTTCTGCTCATTGAACTTCTTAGCAAACAACTCCGCAATATCGGACAGTTCAACACGTCTTCCGAACATCCTCTGCCGATTGTCCTTGATAAATTCAATATGTATATCGCTGATATATGAAATTTTCATTTTTACTCCATCGGAAATTTGTATTCGGTGACGACGGCGGTAAGGATGTAGACATCAAGAGCATTAACTCCCGCATAAATAAGCGGCGAGCGGGCATTGGTCCAGTAAACTGATGTTCTTTACACATTCCGCAGAATTCCGCTTCTGCCCAGACGGGTCTTCCGCAGCGGAACAGGACTGCCCTTTGTTCGGAATAGTCTGCTTACTGCAATTCTCACAAAGCATTCCATCGGGGAGTTCCCTCCCGGCAAATCAAGAAAACCATCAACTACTTTCTTTGCTTTTTCCTTTATCATCCGAACATTTCCTTATAATTTTTACTTTCGGATAACATAAAGTCACACAGTGCGGTATATCTCTGTGCCGTCTTATTGTTGTTTATCATACGGCGAAGGTGCATTTTGCCGCCGATGATTACCGCCATTTTCTTTGCTCTTGTCAGTGCAGTATAAATAAGATTGCGTGTCATAATAAGAGGAGATCCGCCCTGAAGTGCAATAATCACCACATCGAACTCGCAGCCCTGACTCTTATGAACTGATATCGCATATGCAAGGACAAGACTGTCCATATTTTCAATTTTGTACTCACAGTATCTGCCGTCGTCGAATAATACCGTCACTTCGCTTGCAGCCGTATCAATCTCTTCAATGATTCCTATGTCGCCGTTATATACACCCGTACCGTTCTCAACACCGCCGTCCTCACTGAATCTTTTCCACTCAAGCTGATAATCGTTGGCTATCTGCATAACCTTGTCGCCCTTTCGGAAACAGGTATCGCCGTAAAGCAAAGACTTCTTGTCGGGAGTGGACGGATTGATAAGCCCCTGCAGTTCGATATTAAAATTATTGACTCCCGCTATACCTTTCTTAAGTGCGGCAAGAACCTGTATCTCACGGGGAACAATTTTGAACCTCTGAGGAATACGCTTCAGTATCATCTCTTTGGCGGTTGCGATTATATCCTCCTGCTCCTCACGTTCTATGAAAAAGAAGTCCGATGTTTCCGAATTATTTATCTCGGGCATCTCGCCGCGATTTATGCGGTGAGCATTGGTGACAATAAGGCTCTCCAGTCCCTGCCGGTAAATATGAGTGAGTTCGCTGACGGGAATCTGACCGGATGCGATTATGTCGGAAAGCACATTGCCGGCACCAACCGACGGCAGCTGGTCGCGGTCGCCTACTATAATCAGCCTTCCGCCCCGCTTCACCGCCCGTATCAGTGCGTTGAAAATGAATATATCCGCCATACTTATCTCATCCACTATGATAACGTCTGCCGGAAGCGTTGTATTCTCATTAAAATTAAACACGCCTTTTCCGCCTGAAAAATCCAATTCAAGCAACCTGTGCACGGTTTTAGCCTCTTCGCCCGTTGCCTCGGACAGCCTTTTTGCCGCCCTGCCCGTCGGTGCGCAGAGAGATATCTTAAGCCCCCTTGCTTTCATAATTTTGACAATACATTTTATGATAGTTGTCTTGCCCGTTCCGGGACCGCCCGTAATAACCGCCGTGCCTCCCGATACCGAATTTCTTATAGCCGCTTTCTGCGTGTCGTGCAATCTCAGTCCCGCCTGTTTTTCAAAGTCGGCTATCTCCGTATCAAGTGCAAGATGTATCGTGTTGAATTCATTGTTAAGTTTTATTAACTTTGCGGCTATGCTTTTCTCCGTATAAAAAAATCTGCTTTCTGCAATCAGCAGTTCTTTATCGGACAGCGTGAACTGTTTAACTGCGTCGCTCAGCATAAGTTCATCTATAGCCTGACCCACACGGTACTCGTGTTCTGATGCCAGATTCAATATCTTGATAGTTTCGGAAATTGTAATACCTCTGGGCAGATATGTATGCCCCTCCTTAACTGTCTGCTCTCTTAAGACATACGTTGTTCCCGCACGGATCCGGAAGTCGCTGTCGGAGGCAATACCCATACGTGCCGCTATCTTATCCGCAGTAACAAAGCCGATACCTTCGATATCCTCAACCATCTTGTACGGATTGCTTTCCAGTATTTTGCGTGTTTCTTCTCCGTAACATTTATATATCTTGATTGCAAGTCCGGTACTTATCTCGAACTTCTGAAGATACATAACCGTTTTCTGAAGTTCACGCACGGCAACAAAAGACTCGTGCATAGCCTGAGCCTTTTTTCTGCTTACTCCGTTTGCTTCCGTGAGTCTTCCGGGAGTATGTTCGATAATTTTAAGTGTATCTTTGTGGAATTGTTTTACAAGTGCATTAGCGGTAACAGGACCGACGCCCTTGAATAATCCGCTTGATAAATATTTGATAATGCCAGCCTCGGACTCGGGCTGAATGGTTTTGACTTCCGTTGTAGCGAACTGGTCGCCGTAACGGGAATTCTTTTTCATTTCGCCGTCAAGTTCCAGTTCCTCGCCTTCGGTAACGGGCGGAAAGGTGCCTACAACGGTAACAGTATCTTTTCCGCAAAGCACGTCGCATACCGTGTATCCGTTCTCCGCATTTTGAAATATTATCTTTTCAATCGTCCCGCTTAGTTTCATTTTTTGCCAGTTCCTCAAAAGCATCATGATATTTTTCTAAAACACATTTTGCAACAATATCTATTTTTTCATCATCACTTAACTCACGTCTTACAAAAGGAATTATAGAATTCATAACAATTCTCTGATAGTCTTTATATTCCGGACGGGTAAGCAGAATATGCTTCTCCATCATCGGCGTACTGATAAAGAAAAATAGTAAAGTGATAAGCACTGCTCCTATAAGTGAAAGCAGATGAAAATTATTGAATGAGCAGACAAACACTCCCCACCATATCATTATCTCACCGAAGTAATTGGGATGGCGGGAATACCGCCACAGTCCTGCGTCTATACACTTGCCTTTGTTCTCCGGATTCTTTCTGAATTTCAGTTTCTGCTCATCGGCAATTGTCTGATATATAGCCGCCGCAAGAATTATACTTCCGCCGAGTATGAACTGCGCTATGTCGGTCACGCCCATAATAATATAATAAAAGGGTATCATGCCCGCAAACACAAGGATTGTGGGCATCAGCATTATCCCTGTGAAACTGATAAGCGGAAATAATTTCGGGTTGTTTTTCCGAAAGTTCTCATAACGCCAATCAACCCACTTAAGATTGTCGAATCCTCTTGCCCAGTTGAATGTAAGCCTGACCGCCCAGAAAACAAGCGGCAGGATAACTATAAGATGCAGTGCCGAAAACTCCGCACCCGACAAAAGATAATATCCAATCATCAGGCAAAGCGGGGCAACACTCCAGTACGGGTCATAGACACTTGCATTCTTAAATATTAAGGAAAACACAAAAACAATTATCGTTGCCACAACGTCAGCAATGAAAAGGATAAGTATTGCACTTTCAATATAACCGTTAAGCAATACCGCAGTCACAGCCGCAGCGGCTATTGCAAAAATATAGATTGCGGTAACAATAATTAAAGATAAGATTTTATTTTTCATTTCTCCCCCAAAACCTGTAAAAGCCATATGCTTGTATGCAGCCGTCCCAAATCGTCGCATTCGTTCAATTGACTCCGGACGTAACTTTCAAACAATTCTTTCTTGTCCGGATATTTTTCAATTAACTCGTCGACACGCTGTCTGATATGTCCATTGTCACTTTCGAAGTCTATACCTTCCTCGGAATCGCCCTCGTCATATTGAGCAATAAGTTTCACGCCCGCTTTTTCAAACGACTGCAGCCAGTCGTTTAACGTTTCATAATCGGCAGCACACTTCACCTCAAATTTCTCATCTTTAAAATACGATTCTTCGATTACAATATGACCGCCGGGTCTGACCGTCTGCTTAAGCACTCTCAGCGTAGAAAGCGAATTGCAATCATCAAAAATATTGCCCACACTGCAAAGCAGAACCAGGTCATAGTCCCGTACCGTCCTGACCGTAACGGTTATATCCTCCGTTTGAAACGTACAGTTCGTTATGCCCATTTCGACGGCTTTCTTTTGAGAGTATTCGGTAAATTCGGATATAGCGTCCACCAAGAAAACGGATGCGCCCGTTTCCTTTGCAATCGGCAAGCCCACGTTTCCTTTGCCTGCGCCTAAATCCAGCACCTTGCAATCTGAAATATCCGGAATATGAGTTTTTATCATATCCAATACGGGCTTAATCGGCGTTCCCAGATTCCGTAAGTCCTGCAGCAGATACGGCAGATAGGGCAGCAGTTCCGTATTCTCGGCACCCAGCGCCCTCGCTAAATTCTTCTCGGTTGCTTTATCCATACAAGAATTATATCATAAAAATAAAAAAGGGCTACCATTTCCGGCAACCCTTTCTGTGTTATTTATACACTGCACGCTTTCAATTCTTTTACCTTATCGGTTTTTTCCCAGTTGAATGCGGGCTTGCCGAAGTGACCGTTCCTTGCGGTCTGAGCGTACTGCGGGGCAAGAAGTTTCAACTGTTCAATGATTGCCGCGGGTCTGAGGTCGAAAACTTTGTTGATAATACCCGCAAGTTCCTCGTCGCTGACTTTGCCCGTGCCGTAAGTGTTTACGAGCAGGGATACGGGCTGTGCTCTGCCGATAGCATACGCTACCTCTATCTCGCACTGCTTAGCCAGTCCCGCCGCCACTACGTTTTTGCAGATATAACGTGCCATATAGGTTGCACTTCTGTCTACCTTGCTCGGGTCCTTGCCGCTGAAAGCGCCGCCGCCGTGAGCACAGTATCCGCCGTAGGTATCGACTATTATCTTGCGTCCGGTGAGTCCGCTGTCGCCTTCCGGCCCGCCTACTACAAAGCGTCCCGTGGGATTGATATATATCTTGGTATCCTTGTTCATCAGTTCAGCGGGAATTACAGCCTTAATGATTTTCTCAAGCACTTCCGCTCTGACAATTTCAATATCGGTCTCCGCCGTATGCTGAGTGCTTACCACTACAGTATCCACTTTTGTGGGCACACCGTCATTGTATTCAACTGTGACCTGTGATTTGCCGTCCGGACGGAGCCATTTTATCTCGCCGCTCACCCTCGTTTTTTCAAGCTTGTCCGTCAATGCGTGTGCAAGTGTTATTGGCAGAGGCATAAGCTCTTCTGTTTCGTCGCAGGCATAACCAAACATCATTCCCTGATCGCCCGCACCTCCGGTATCAACGCCCATAGCGATATCGGGTGACTGTTTGCTCATAGATATAATTATCTGGCACTTGTCCACGTCAAAGCCGCTTGTACTGTCATATCCGATTTTACGTATAACATCCTTTGCTATATTGGCATAATCCACAGTCGCATTGCTGGTTATCTCGCCCATAATGAGAAGAGTGTTTTTGCAGATACTTGCCTCGCACGCAACCCGTGCAAACTTGTCCTGTGCCAGAATACTGTCAAGGATAGTATCCGATATCATATCGCATACCTTATCGGGATGCCCGACTGTTACACTTTCACTTGTAAATAAACGTTTCATTCTTTCTCTCTTATAACTGCTTCGGACCTTCAGAATTATTGTCATCCGGCTTTGAATCAATATCGGTGGAAACTGTACTTCTCTGTAATTTTTCTTTATTTTTGTTTTTACTTGTATATATGTATATAAAGAAAACAACATAAGATAAAACCGCTCCGAGAATTATATCAAGCGCTATTACCGAACTGACACCTTCCAGTTGCAGCGCTTCGCTCATAGAGATTCCGTAGTCCGCACAAACAAAAGCAATTACTATGAATTCTGAAATTATTATAAGAATAATAATAAGTATACATGCAACGATAATCGGATATTTGGATTGATCTTTAACATTGAATTTATTATAACCGAGTATAAAGAATACTCCCATAAGCGCACCCGCAAGACCTGCGAGCAGTCCGAGAACATAGCCCAGTATTACCCAGATAACAACGGCAATGAGTGAAAAACCGATACCCGCCAATGTGCCTTTCATTCTGTCTGTCATAAAATTCCCTCCTTGATTTATTCTTTATTTTACATTAAATTTTAACAAATAGCAATATGATTTGACAAAGCAGCCATTAAAGTAGATACTATAAAAGGAGAAAGAATTATGGATTATGGTTACACAATACAAAAACTTAAAATTGCGGAACTGATTAAAGAAAATGATATGATTATCGCATGCGCGGACGCTCCATCGCAATGGGCGTTCTTTTGGGGCGGCGCAATCGGAGGCGCACTTTCTGCCGCAAAATGCAAACAATACCTGATGTCTGTGAATACTGAAGAGATACGTTTGTTTGACCTTGATAAAAAAACAGGCGATTACCTTAACACCTATTCATTTATTTCACGGAGCGATATAATAAAAGCAAATGTAGCAGGTGCTTTCAACGCTAAGACAATTAATATTAAAACTGTTAAATCAGGTAATCTTCGTTTTTCTACTGCGAATAATTTTAAAGGATTCCAACAAAAAGAAACTATTACCACTGTCAAAGAATTTTTAAAAACAATAAAAAAATAGAAAGCCGCAAAGTCTGAAAAAAATAAGTCCCTATACTCTAAAGCATAGGGACTCTTTCTTTTTTGTCAAATCAGTTATTCAGCGTGTGTTGCGGGTACGGGGATGACAGACTTATACATCTTCATACCTGTACCTGCGGGGATAAGCTTACCGATGATTACGTTTTCTTTGAGTCCGAGCAGCGGGTCAATCTTGTTCTTTATTGCCGCTTCGGTCAGAACCTTTGCCGTTTCCTGGAAAGATGCGGCAGATAGGAACGAATCCGTTGCAAGCGAAGCTTTAGTGATACCGAGCAGAGTACGTTTTGCCATAGCCGGCTGTCCGCCGCCCTGAACTGTCTTTTCGTTAGCTGCCTCGTATGCAAAGATATCAACAAGTTCGCCGGGAAGCATCTCTGTATCACCCTGCTTTTCTATCCTTACCTTTCTGAGCATCTGACGGATGATAACCTCAATATGCTTGTCACAGATTTCAACACCGGAGAGACGGTATGCATCACGGACTTCTTTCAGAAGATAATCCTGCACACCCTTTACACCGCGGGTTCTAAGTAAGTCCTGAGGATTGATAGCGCCCTGTGTAAGCACTGCGCCCGGATCAACCGAATCGCCGTCACGGACAATAAGTTTTGCATCAAATGCAATCGAATACGTTTTGACGTCACCGTCCTTGCCCGTGATAATTATGTCACGCTTGCCCGCGTCGTCCCTGATAGTTACAACGCCGGGTATATCGGACAGCACTGCGTGTTTCTTGGGATTGCGTGCTTCAAAAAGTTCTTCAACACGGGGCAGACCCTGAGTAATATCGTCGCCGGTTGCAACACCGCCCGAGTGGAACGTTCTCATAGTCAACTGTGTTCCCGGTTCGCCGATTGACTGAGCCGCGATAATTCCGACCGCTTCGCCTAATTTCACGGGATTGCCGCTTGCAAGGTTACGTCCGTAGCAGCGTACGCAAAGTCCCTGTTTAGTCTTACATGTCAATATACTTCTGATTGCTACCTTTTCAATACCTGCCTCAACTATTGCATTCGCCATATCCTCGTTAATCATTGTATCTTTGGGCACAATAATCGCCTTTGTCTTGGGATTCACTACATCGCCGACGGTGAAACGTCCTAAGATACGTGAATATAAGTTGGCGATAATTTCGCCCTTGCTTCCTTGAATTGCGGTGACCTCAATACCTTTGTTGTCTCCGCAGTCGTGCTCGCGGATAATGACATCCTGCGATACGTCTACAAGACGGCGGGTCAGATATCCCGAGTCGGCAGTTCTGAGAGCCGTATCCGCAAGACCCTTTCTTGCACCGTGCGAACTGATGAAGTATTCAAGAACTGACAGACCTTCACGGAAGTTTGCCTTAACGGGTAACTCAATAGTACGTCCCGTCGGGTCGGACATCAGTCCTCTCATACCAGCAAGCTGACGTATCTGTCCCATATTACCACGGGCACCGGAGTCCGCCATCATCTTAATCGGATTGAGCGGTTCAAGCGTTGTTCTGAGCAATTTTTCAAGTTCGTTGGTTACGTTCTTCCAGATACCCACAACCTGTGAATATCTTTCGTCCTCGTTCATAAAGCCTCTGCGGTAACTCTTTTCTATCTCAATAACGTCCGCTTCGGCCTTTGCAATAAGTTCCTTCTTCTGCTTGGGTATGTGCATATCAAATACGCTTGCCGTAACTGCGCCTATGGTCGAGAACTTAAAGCCGAGCTCCTTAATCTTATCAAGCACCGTTGTGGTTTCCGTAGAGCCCTTATATTTAAAGCATGCATCAACAATCTTAGACAGCATCTTCTTGTCAACCTCGGAATTGATTTCAAGGTCTAAGAATGTCTCGGGCTTAGTGCGGTCAACAAAATGTAAATCCTGCGGAAGTGCTTCGTTGAATATAATACGTCCTACCGAAGTATCTATACGTTTAGCCGTCTTTTTGCCCTTGAATTCGCCTTCGTATCTTACTTTAATGAGTGCCTGAAGTTCAATCTGCTTGGTCTGATAAGCCATAATCGCTTCGTCAGCGGAACGGAAAATACGTCTCTCGCCCTTTGCGCCCTCTCTGATTTTGGTCAGATAGAAGCAACCCATAACCATATCCTGTGTTGGCGATACGATAGGTCTACCGTCGCTCAGCTTCAGAATGTTGTTTGTAGATAACATCAAGAAACGTGCTTCGGTCTGTGCTTCCAGTGAAAGCGGTACGTGAACGGCCATCTGGTCGCCGTCAAAGTCTGCGTTGAACGCAGAGCAGGCAAGCGGATGTAATTTCAGCGCGCGTCCTTCGACAAGCACCGGCTCAAATGCCTGAATACCCAGTCTATGCAGTGT
>Ga0123356_10008658_pt1 | contig 10096 bp, 9 predicted proteins | sample TergutEmb28metaG_2_FD_92546 | JGI IMG/M metagenome (GOLD analysis project Ga0123356, IMG submission 92546) | Embiratermes neotenicus P3 segment gut microbial communities from Petit-Saut dam, French Guiana - Emb289 P3 | ecosystem: Host-associated > Arthropoda: Insects > Digestive system > Gut ... | reverse complement strand
TTTGTCCGTCAAAATCTGTGAATAACACACCCGAAACCGGTTCACCTGCTACAAGTAACGCACCTATTTGAGCATAATTTTTGAACTCTGTTGTATCAATAATATTAAGCTCAGTGTAATCACTGTTGGGATGCATAACAAAAGATAAATTTTCATCAAGCATTACTCCGTAACCAAAATCCGCCATACTCAGGTTGTTTACATATTCGACAATTGATGCGATCTTAAAATCGATGGCGATAACTCCCGCTCTTCTGGAGTTTGCATCGAATACAACCATTGATATGGACACAACAAACTCTCCCGTATCCGCGTCAATATACGGTGCTGTATAATTTATCCGCCCGTTTGCAGCCACTGCACCGACGTACCAAAGCTTTAACTGGGGCACATAATCCGGAGGCGGAACCCAGCCGGAGGCATCTATAAACTCGGAGTGAATAAAACCGTAAACCCCGCTGAACTCCTGAAAATTTTCCTGATTGGATGTTAACCAGTCCGTCCATCTTTGAAAATGTGCCTGCAGTTCTTCTGTTGTGTATTCATTTCTGATGAGATGCTCGGTAGAAAAAGCAAAGTTACTTAAAGCAATTTCATATTGTGTAAAGATTGATTTTATTTCATATTCCGCAGAACCGATAGTCCTCTCGCTGTATCTCAGCATCTGTTCCTGGACAACACCTCTTATAAAAAAGTAACTGACAAGGACCATGACAGTAAAAGCTAAAAAGACAAATAAAACCTGCAGATAAAACGATCTTATTTGCTTGAAGAACTTTATCATGATCTTGTTATATCTCCTTATTTATTTCGCAGAATCATTTCATTATACAACTGATAAAAACAATATGCAATGTCATCATTTACAGACATTATTAAAGCGGCTGCATATTAAATACGGCCGCTTGTCTTATGGTAAAATTATTAAGCATGATATTACTGTATAACGACACTGCCTGTATCTGTCGGGATTATTCCTATATAAGTCTTTCCGCGTCCCAATTCAATTACATTTCCGTCTTCACAGGTATAAATAAACTGTGATGTTTTGTCGGCTCTAAACCAGTTGATACCGATACATCTGCCATTGCTGATAAAATAACCTTTACCGCTTCCTACGGTACTCATATCCTGCCTTCCGGCTCCCGAACCGTGCCCGACCAGGTCCGTAACAGGGGTTTCAAGTATCAGAAGGTTTGTAAATGTAACCGGATTGCCGTTATTTGCATCGGTGAAGAAACTTTCGAATTGAGCCATATAATATAGTTTGGATTCATCTTCATATATAAAAGCACTGTCTTTTGCGGCGGAAAACCTTATGCCGACTTCATAAGCTCTTGATCCTGCCGGAATGGGATTATCCGTAAAAGTAAGCGGCTGTCTGTTTTGTCCGATTATCAATCTTTCTCCGGATATTGGCAGCCACTGTAGCAGGCGTGCTCCGGAGGTTGTAACACTGTGATAATTTTCAACCGTATGTCCGGGTATCCTGTTTTGATTTCTTAAGAAAGCAGGTGCCCCCCGCCCGGAAACCTCATCAAGATTTGTAATTCCCCGATTTTCTATTTCTTCATAACCCAACGGGCTGCCGCCGGCATGAATAAATATTGCATCGTATGCTTCGGCAAGCTGCACGGTATAGTGCCTTGCACTGCGAATACTGCCTACAACATCAATGCTTGTAAAGTCTTGATACAATCCGATAAAACGTGTAATGCCCGCTTCAACAAGTACCTCATATAAAATGTCGGCCTGAGAAATTCCGTTTGTTGCATTTGTGGGTAACGCTCCACGCTGGTTACTGATCGAGATCGCTACCGGTCTTAGTTTAGACACATCGTCAACAGTATATAAACCTGTCAGCGGATTTATGAATGAACCGCTGAAGGTATTGGAACCGGTACTTGTATTGACGTTATTATGGGTAACGGGATTTCCGCCTACGGGATTTCCGGTTACATTTGTTTCCCGGGTTTCTTCCCTACGTAAACCATCAGCACCACCGAGGGAGAACATCTCTGCCCTTAAACCGGTTAATGTGCTGACTAAAAATAAAACTATTAATAATACGGGAATAAACTTGGCTGCAAATAAACTTCGTGTATTTTTCATTGTCACAACCCTCTCTTGTTTCAACTGAACCAATACAACATTTTGCAAAGGAGTCCGAACTTTTTTACCAGATATGGTGTGTTACTTAATATAATATCGGCATATTTTGTAAAAAGTTTAGTATTTTTTATAAAAACAAATATGACGGAGAATATGGTATAATCAAATAATAGGAGGATTGGATCTATGTTTTGTTTTAACTGCAGAAATCAGATTAATGATAACAGTAGGTTTTGTAACGCATGCGGAGCGCAACAACCGCAGCAACAGCAGTATCAACAACCTCCGCAGCCTCAACCGCAGCAGTATGCTCCGCAACCCTTGCAGCATCAGCAATACGCTCCTCACTCTCAACAGTATCATCACCCGCAACCCTCGCAGTGGCAGCCGCCCATGCAAATGCCGGTAAAGAAAAAAATCCTCCACCTTGACGTGAAAGGAACTGTTTCTGTAGGGTTTATGACTTTTTTTGCATGGCTTATCGCATTTATTGCACCGGTTGCCGGTCTTTACTTAGTTATAAAGGGCTTAATTGAAGAGATATCACACCTAATAATGAATTTCAGAGTTAGTGTATGGGATATTATATTGGGGATCATTGGCGGTGACTTCCTGACTGAAAGCTTTACATACAATAACGCAGGAAGCTCTACGGTCCTTAATAGACTACAGGATATAACACTGGTAGTACAAACCGGGTCTACAGCATATTTTTACGGGTTATTGTTAATATTCCTGATTTTCATTCCGTTGATAATCATGCTTGTAATGCTGCGTAAAAACATCACCGCAGGACGTGTAATGCTCATTATCAACACAGTACTTTGTTGTATCGGCAGTATTATATGCTGCCTCTTTATTCAAAGGTTATCAGACGCTATAGGAGTCATGCCGCCACCGTATAACAACACCGCACTTATCATTCTGTTATGCACCTGTGTAACGACAGCGCTTTGGATCATGGGAACCATAATTTATTTTATACTGGTCGGCAAAAGTAAAAAGCTTTTTAATGAACAAAAACACCTGCAATCCTTGTGATATGCAGGCATTTTAGCTGGTCGGAGTGGAGAGAATCGAACTCTCGGCCTCTTGAACCCCATTCAAGCACGCTACCAATCTGCGCCACACCCCGATATTAAGATAATATTAGTATCCTCCATCTTGCAACAGGTATTTTAGCATAGTGGATTAAATTTGACAAGCAAAATACCCGGAAGCTTCATCACAATCTTTTTGAATTTGCGTCTTCAGCTCATTTATATCGTTGAATTTTATTTCCGGACGCAGCCGTTTATGAAATTCAATGCGGACCTGATGACCGTATAGGTTGCGTTGAAAATCAAGTATATGGGTTTCTGCTGTAATGTGTCCCGAGTCGTCGACCGTCGGGCGGATACCGATGTTTGTGACGCCGATGTGCCCGTCAAAATCACCGGAATTTTTGTTATCTTCAAGATATACTCTGGTTGCGTAAACACCAAAAGCCGGAACAAGCACACCGGGAGCAAAACGCATATTGATTGTCGGGGTGCCGAGGGTTCTGCCAAGCTTATAGCCGTAACGTACGATATCGGTCAGTACATACGGATGACCGAGAAAAGCGTTTGCACGTTCTATATTTCCTTCAATCAGGAGCTCGCGGATGTAGGTTGAATTGCTAACTATACCATCGTACACAACATCTTCTATTATATCGCAGTCTATACCCGCTTTACGGCATTTTTCGGCAAGAAGCCTGCTGTTTCCTCCTGCATCAAAACCGAACTTAAAATCATTACCGGCAACAAGGTGTCTTGCTCCGAACTCTTCGATAAGATGATCGATGAATTTATCCCATGTCATCGAAATTGTGGTTTTGTCGAAATGAAGAAAGATTATGTCTTCAATACCGAAAACACGGCGCAGAAGTCCTGCTCTGTCTTCGGGTGAATTTATAAGCGGTATGCTTATGCCGTCAACAAGACTTCGCGGATGATTATCAAATGTTATGACCGAAGGGATAAGACCGGTTTTATCGCCAATCTCAAGCACCCGCTTCATAAGTGCCGCATGCCCGATATGTATCCCGTCAAAAAATCCGAGAGCTATAACACGTTTTTTCTGTATCAATTTGTCCTCTTTGACTTTAAACTACTTTACTTCAAAAAAACTCTTTATTGTTGTTATCTTATTGTCTGTAACACTTCCGAGCAGAAGAAATTCACCGCTTTGGCCGTAAACTCTGTAAGTACCGTCTACGGTATTTTTTTGTGTTTGGTTTAATGCGCCGTTTTTGGCTTTGTTTTCTTCGGACTCTGTTATGGATATGGATGGAAACCCGGAAAAAATACTGTCAACAGGTTTAACAATATCGCTGACCGTATCGGACAATATCGTTGAAAGCACATCATCAAGCCTGTGTGCCGTATCCAGAGTAAAAACACCTGCACGGGTTCGCCGCAAGGAAACCATTGTGCCGCCGCAGCCGAGTGCTGCACCGATGTCATGGCAGAGAGTCCGGATATATGTCCCTTTGGAACATTTAACGCGGAGACAGACATCAGAGGTGTCGAACCACTGCTCTCCCGGCGTTTCAACCACTTCCAGCGAAAAAATATTTATATCTCTCGGCTCACGGGGAATCTCTTTCCCCTGACGAGCCAGCTCGTACAGTTTTTTACCGTCTTTTTTGATCGCCGAATACATAGGCGGTATTTGCTTTTGTTTTCCGGTGAAACGGGGAAGGATCGTTTTTATTTCTTCAAGAGAAACGGTGATATTATTTTCACTTAAAACTTTTCCTGTTATATCCTGTGTATCTGTGACAATACCAAGCCGCAGTCCGGTTATATATTCTTTATCCGCATTTTCGCAAAATTCGGCAGCGCGTGTTGCACGTCCGACAAAAACAGGCAGCACTCCTGTTGCCATGGGGTCAAGTGTGCCGCCGTGTCCGATGCGTTTTGTTCTTAGAGCGCCGCGCAGCTTTGCGACCACATCATGTGAAGTCCATCCTGCCGGCTTGTCGATTATTATAATACCGTTCATACTAAAATGTCATCTGTCCTTTTATTACATCCAGCAGCATTTTTTTTATCTCCGGTATGGTTTTATCTATTGTGCAGCCTGCAGCCAGCATATGACCGCCTCCGCCGAAGTGCGCACATATTGCCTGTGCATCATACGGAGACCTTGATCTGACAGACAATTTACAATCGTTTTGTGATGACATCTCGCGAATGGTGATCCCTATACAAACCCCTTTAACAACACCGGGGATAGATGCGATATCGTCCATATCATCTTCGGTCGCACCTGTTTCCTCAATCATATTTTTTGTTATGGAAGCCATTGCGACTTTGCCGTCAAAGCTGTATTCAAGTCCTGACAGTAACAAACCTTCTATACCGATGCGTCCTTGTGATTTGGTTCTGAACAGAACCTTGTTTATTTCGTTGTTACGTACACCGGCTTTAACAAGTTGGGATGCGACATATAATGTGTTGGCGGTTGTATTTCCGAAAACAAAACAACCCGTATCGGTGGATAATGCAACATATAAGCGCTCTGCAGCAGCATTGCTGACACTTCCCGTCATTTCCATCAGTATGTCAAAAACAATCTCGCCGCAGGAGGCGATTTCTGCATAAAGACAGGTCAAACCGGCGTATAGAGTGTTTGATTTGTGATGATCGATGCAGAGTGAAACGGAATCCTTATATTTAGCTGCATTTTTCGTAAACAGGTCCGTTGAAGCCGTGTCAACTGCAATTACATAATCGGGAATGAAATTATCCGAGGCTTGATATTGCTCAACAAACCGTTCGTAACGTGGTGTTGTCTCGGGATTATACAGTATATACGCAGTTTTTCCCTGCTCACGTAGTCCTTGTGCAAGTGCCCCGGCGGAACCGAGTGTGTCTCCGTCCGGTCTTCTGTGTGTGATAATGAGAAATCTGTTACGCTCTTTGAGCCATAAAGCTGTTTCGAACGTTGTAAGAAAATTACTCATCTGTACCCTCCGCCGATACCGCACTACCTGTTTGGATGTCTCCTTCATCTGCTTCATCATTGACGATTTCGAGATCATTAAGGATTGAGGCAATATTTGCTCCGCGTTTGAGTGATTCGTCAAGTTCAAACCGGAGTTGAGGTGTATGCCGCAGCTTCAGATTGCGTCCCAACTCATATCGCAGATGTCCCGATGCCGATTTTAAACCCTTGATAAAATCGGTCTTTGATTTTAAGTCATAAACACTTAGGTAAATTTTTGCCTGACCAAGATCCCCCGAGGTTTCGACAGATGTGATGCTTATCATACCCTGCTGTATCCGGGGGTCTTTGATGTTACGGAGCAGCACCGACAACTCACGTTGAATATCTTCATTTATTCTGAATAAGGACTTTGACATCACTTGCTCCTACTCATGTGGGATTTCTTCCATTGCAAAGCATTCAATGACGTCGCTTAATTTGACGTCATCAAACTTTTCAAGAGCTATACCGCATTCATAGTTTGTTGCGACTTCTCTGACATCATCTTTGAAGCGGCGCAACGATGCGATCTCTCCTTCATGAACTACAATACCGTCTCTGACAACACGTGCGGAAGCACTTCTCATAATCTTGCCGCTTTGTACATAACATCCGCAAATAGTTCCGATGGCGGATGATTTATACAACTCCCTGACTTCCGCATGACCGTAGACGACTTCATGGAATTTTGGTGCGAGCATGCCTTTCATAGCCAGTTCGATTTCATTGATGCAGTCATAAATAACACGGTACATGCGCATGTCAACATTGCTGCGAAGGGCACTTTCCCGTGCAGCGTTGTCCGGGCGGACATTAAAGCCTACTATGATCGCACCGCTTGTGGAAGCGAGCATTATGTCGGATTCATTGATAGCGCCGACCCCGGAATGGATAACGCGGACACGTACCTCTTCATTTGTGATCTTTTCAAGAGATGCTTTTATTGCCTCGGCACTTCCCTGCACATCGGCTTTAACTATTATGTTGAGATCCTTAAGCTCACCTTGCTGGATCCTGGAGAACAGATCTTCAAGAGATACTTTAACAGAGGACGAGAACATACCTCGTTTTTCGGTTTTACGCTGGTCGGCGAGTTCTTTTGCCATTCGTTCGTCTGTTACAACATTAAACATATCTCCCGCAGCCGGTACTTCCGACATACCGGAAATTTCGACCGGCACCGAAGGTCCGGCGGTCTCGATACGTTCGCCGGCATCGGTCATCATTACACGGACATTACCAACCGCTGTACCTGCTATAATCGTATCACCTTGTTTAAGTGTACCGTTTTGAACGAGGACCGTCATAAGCGGACCGCGGCCTTTATCGAGTCTGGCTTCGATAACTGTACCGCGTGCAAGACGATTCGGATTGGCGCGCAGCTCTCCCATTTCTGCTGTTAATATGATCATTTCAAGCAAATGATCGATGCCTTCACCGGATTTTGCCGAAACCTCGCAGACGATAGTTTCACCGCCCCATTCCTCCGGCACGAGTTCATACTCCGTAAGCTGCTGCTTTATTTTTTCGGGGTTTGCTCCCGCTACATCGATTTTGTTTACTGCTACAATTATCGGTATTCCTGCAGCCTTTGCATGGTTTATCGACTCTACGGTCTGCGGCATTATTCCGTCGTCGGCAGCTACCATAAGGATCGCTATGTCTGTGACACTTGCTCCGCGTGCACGCATTGCGGTGAACGCTTCGTGCCCCGGTGTATCAAGGAAGGTTATCGGGTTGCCGTGGATCGAGGTCTGGTAAGCACCGATATGCTGGGTGATTCCTCCCGCTTCGCCGGTTACGACACTCTCTTTGCGTATTCTGTCAAGCAGTGATGTTTTACCATGATCGACATGACCCATAACTACAACAACAGGTGCACGTGCAACGAGATTCTCATCGGTATCGGCACTGTCATCGATAAGACGTTCTTCAATAGTTACGACCTTTTCCATTTCTACTTTGCATCCAAGTTCGATAGCTACCAAAGCGGCTGTATCGTGGTCGATAATATCGGAAACGGATGCCATTACACCCATTTTTACAAGCTGACGTACGACTTCCGCTCCTGTTTTCTTCATACGTAAAGCAAGTTCGCCAACACTGATTTCTTCAGGTATCAGAACCCTGAGCGGAGCTTTTTTTGCTACTTCAAGCTGCAGCCGCTGCATTCTGTCACGCTCCTCCTGGCGCCTCTTTGCGCCGTGAGCGATAGTCTGCTGCGGTGTCCGTCCTTTTCTTACGATTTTCTCCTTGCCGCGGCTCATTCTTTCCGCCCGCTCGGGTACGAGATTATCAAGCCTTTCATCGTACTTTGACATATTTATTGTAGCACCCGAAGTGTCTATGACACGTTTTTGGGGAGCTTTATGCGGCATAAACGGTTTATCTATTTTTTTCTGCGGTTTACGGGCTGCAGCCGTATCTGCCGGCTCCGCTGCAGCGGTACCTGTGCCTGTCTGTGTATCGGGTGCAGCGGCTCCGTCTTTTTCTTTTGGTGAATCGGTTCCGGCGGGTGCGGCAGGCAAAGCAGCATCGGCAAATACTTCCTCGATGCTTTCCATTTGATTGTTGGCAGTCAGATATTCAAAGATGATATCCAACTCACGGACAGAGAGTATATGCATATGATTTTTTGGGGTAGCCGCATATTCTGTCAGGATTTCGGTGATCTTTTTGGTGGGTACCTTAAAATCCTTTGCGACCTCATGAACTCTGTACTTTAACATCGTACTCATTGTGCATCACTCTCCTTTGCCATCTTTATGCCTGCTGCTGCCGAATTTTCAGCTAATTTCTTTTTGAATCCGTCTGCCAGTCCTTTATCGAGGAAGGCTATCGTACCCGGCATCCCTCTTCCGGCAGCGTTTCCAAGCTCAAACATTGTAAACGGTACGGCGATATGGGTTGTTTCGCCGGCCAGGGCATTGGATTTTGCCCGCCTTACCGAGGCTTCCGATGCATCACTTGCGGTGATGATCAGTTTTGCTTCACCCCGGCGTGCCGCTATTGCAGCGGCTTCTCCGCCAACTGCGAGTAATCCTGCTTTTTTTGCCATTCCAAGAAGCTGCAAACTACGATCCATAAATTGATTCCTTGTTTTCGAGCTTATTTTTGAGTTCATCTAAAATTTCATCCGATATATTTATCTTAAATACCCTCTTAAGTGCGTTGGTTTTTACCACACGTTTTAAACAGTTTATATCGTGGCATATATATGCACCACGTCCGGGTGCCTTGAAGGAAAAATCCAGTGATACATCACCTTCAGGGGATTTGACCGCTCTGATCAATTCGTTTTTCGGTTTCATCTCACGGCATCCGAGACACTGCCGTAAGGGAACTTTCTTCTCCATTGTACCTACGTCCTACGCCTGACTCTCCGGTTTTATATCGATCTTATATCCTGTCAGTCTTGCGGCAAGACGAACATTCTGTCCTTCCTTACCGATCGCAAGTGACAATTGGCTGTCCGGAACTATGACACGGCAGGACTTTCCGTCCTCATGCATTAAAACCTCAACGACTTCGGACGGAGCGAGGGCTGATGCGATATATGCGGTCGGGTCATCACTGTATCTTACGATGTCGATTTTTTCGCCGCCAAGCTCACTGACTATCGTGTTTACCCGGGTACCTTTTGAACCGACACATGCGCCGATAGGTTCAACATCGGGATCGTTTGATTCGACTGCGATTTTTGTGCGGTTGCCGGCTTCGCGTGCAATGCTTTTTATTTCAACGATTCCTTCATGGATCTCGGGAACTTCAAGTTCAAAAAGGCGTTTGACAAGTCCGGGATGAGTGCGTGAAATCAATATCTGCGGTCCGCGGGTGGATTTTTTGACTTCGATGACATAAACCTTGATCCTGTCACCGTCACGCAGTGGTTCATTTGGGATACGCTCTCCGGAAGAGAGCATTGCTTCCGTGTGCTCCGAGCTGGAACCGATTTGAATGGAAACCC
>Ga0123356_10008657_pt1 | contig 10096 bp, 7 predicted proteins | sample TergutEmb28metaG_2_FD_92546 | JGI IMG/M metagenome (GOLD analysis project Ga0123356, IMG submission 92546) | Embiratermes neotenicus P3 segment gut microbial communities from Petit-Saut dam, French Guiana - Emb289 P3 | ecosystem: Host-associated > Arthropoda: Insects > Digestive system > Gut ... | reverse complement strand
GGAAAATCGTATATATTATTAATAGGACTCATAAGTGGTGATGGATGACGGCAATTGGAGCCCGAGTACAAGTAGCCACTTATCAGTCCTTTTTTTATTGGGTTCAACATAGATAATTTCGGAACTGTTAATAAAATTTTGAGCGCCCTTCTTGCCGTAAGCGCTTGCAATGACAGCATAGTCTGCCACTTCCCCCGTTTTATTGGGGGAGAGTTCCAAAGCTACCAAAACCGGCTTTCCGTTCGCGTCTATAATCTCTCCAAATATGGTTATGCGGCTTGCTACTGTTTTGGATTGCATAATTAAAATAGGATATTCTAAAACATCTGGTACCGATTTGATAACATCAGCCGTCATACCTGAATGTTCATTCATTATTTTGGCAACTTTGGCTTCGTTCCAGTAAATATTATACTCATCTACACCAATACTTTTTAAAGCGTCTGATGTTACACCTACAAGAAAACGGCCTATGCTTTTAAGCCGATCTTCGAGTGTCCATGTTTCTAACCAATTGTCAAATTGGTTTTCAAATTGACAACTAAGCGAAGACTTAATTTTTGTCTCAGATTCAGCTTCCATGACTTAATACCTTAAATTCGATAATTTTATGGTAATGCCGGGTTGAGTGAAATATGAGATGTGAAAAATTTTGAAAGAAAAAGAGAACAGAGAGAAAAATGGAAAAAGTATGAGAGGTATGACTTGATAAATAAAATAAGTGAATTTTTTGTTTTTCGCAAATCGTTTGTTAATTTTTATTTAAAATTTGCGGCTGTTCAATTTGTGGCAATCAGAAAAACAGGGGCTGCGTTTAACTAAAATCAAAATACAAAGTCAAAATCAAAACAAACGCCCATTGCTCCGTTACACTTCGCTATGGGCGGCGCGTTATGTTTGGCTCCGCCTAACATATCGCGCTTCAGTCCCTTAAACAACGACCCCGAGTAGCCGTTACTCTTGTAGTTCCAACTCTCGTTCACGTAGTCGATGTACCAATACATGACCCGGCGACGCGCGTTACCCGCATCGATCTCTGTAGCGCTCCACCAGTAGCCCCAAACGCCAACATTGAGGAAACTGCCATCGGTGCGGCGGCCGCCGCCCGGCAGAGCCGAAAAACCGGACTCGTTAGTACCGGGGATATAGCCACTACCTGTATTCCAACCTGTCTGAGATTTCAGCTTGGTACCAGCCGGACTACCAACCGCTGTCACCAAATCATTCCAATCACTATCATTAGGCAAACGCCAACCAACTGGACAAACACCCTGATGATTACCACTATTAGCATTACCATAAGTACTACTATTATTATACGATGAACTTATATCCATAGCTTCTGCCCAAGTGTAAAGACGACCGTATTTGGTACAATTTGAATCCGCATTATTGTAACAAACACCAACACTACCACCAGAACCCGCATAATTCAAATTCTCCGCAAACCACGTCTTACCGCCAATCACAACAGTACGATAACTCTGATTATTAGCACCGGGTCTCTCATCCGTAAATGAACCATACGTAACACATTGCAAACCTGTCAACTGAGCAATCACACGTACGTCTGTAAAATCACCGCGAGAACAAACTCTTATACTATCACCAGGCGCAGTACAGGAAGGTGAATTTCTTAACGACCAGTTACCCCAATCGTGACCCAAAGCATCTATCACTCGAATTTCCTTATGATCGCCATTTCTTTTACAAATTCTCGTACTATCGCCCTTATTCGTACACGTCGGCGAAGTTATCGCCCAATCATTCCAATCGTGATTATTTACGTCAATCGCTATTACTCTAACTTCTGTAGAATCAACACCCGCTTGACAAGTCCTTGTAGAATCCCCCGCAGCATCACAAGTAGCAGCTTTAACCGTCCAGCCACTCCACTGTGTACAACTGGCAACACACTGCGCACCTGTCAACCGAGCTATCACTCGCGTTTCAGTAGAATCAACACCCGCCTGACAAGTCCTTGTAGAATCCCCCGCAGCATCACAAGTAGCAGCCTTCACTGACCAACTACTCCACTGAGTACATGTATTAACAATCCACTGCGCATAAATAGTAGTATTACCACTAAATACATAATTCACAGTAACCCGCGTCCCGCCGGTCATCGCAGTAAACCACCCATCAAAAGCATGCCCGCTCCTCACCGGCGCCGGCAAACTTGACAATCTCCCATCCCTCTCACTCGTCCTGCCGCTTGTTGTGGAAACTGAGCCGCCATTGGCGTTAAAGCTAATAGTATACGCAGGCCGCCCCCCATTATCCGAATCTAACGGATTATTAAAATCGTACTCACCAATACAGCTCAGCGCAAACATCACCGCAGCAATTAACGCGTAAAAAACCGCACGGCTATTTGCTGCAAACTGACCGCTAAACAAAAACTTGCTCATACCGTATCCTTCAATAAGTTAAAATTATATTGATATATAAAATGATGAAATCTTACTTTTTACTTTTGAAAATATATTATATAAATAAATTAATGACAGAAAAAATGCAACTAATTTCGATACGATATTGGAACGCGTTTGAACCATCTTTGTCAACTTTTGCTTTAGTCTTATGATATATTGTATTTTTATCAGTTATTCCATTTCGTTCTCAATATCACCGGAGACTATTGCAAAATGATAAAATTAGCTCTATTCCTGCTGCTTACATTCGCTTCAATCAACACTTACGCAAAATCGGCTGATAACGCGCTTGAGCTTTATTTTTTCGGCTCCGCGACCTGCGGCGAATGCCTTGATATTAAGAATAATTTGCTAAACCCATTGGAACAGGAGCTTGGCGGCCGTCTGCGCGTTCAAAACTTCGACTCCGACAAGCGCGAGGATTATGAGCTTATGCTGCGCATGGAGAAGCAATTTGATGTAAAAGAGCCGGCGTCGCAGACGCTCTTCTTCCCAGACACCGTACTGCTTGGCTACTCCGACATAATGGCAAGCGGCCGCGCGCTTATTATGGAATACTTGAACGACCCGCAGCGCCTTATGACCATAGCTGTCACCGAGACCACAGTCGATCTTGAGGATGAGCTCAGAAAGCGGGTTAACATATCAAAATTTTGGCTGATCGCCGCGGCCGCGTTTGTAGATTCAATAAATCCGTGCGCTATTGCTACTATGGTATTTCTTGTATCGTTCTTAGCGACGCGCAAACGTAAACGTTCTGAGATTCTTATTGTTGGGATGTCATTCACATTTACAGTTTTCATCACTTATCTGCTTTTGGGGGCAGGTGTTTTCGCGGTGCTTACCGCCATGAGCGGGTATTATATCGCGTCGCGCGTTATTAAATGGCTTGCTATAATTCTCGCGGGGGGTGTTGGAATAATCAGTCTTGTTGACGCGTTCCGCTTTAAAAAAACTAAAGACGCTAAGAGTGTAACGCTGCAGCTGCCTAAATCTGTAAAAATGCGTATTCACAATATAATAACCACCAATATGAAAGGCTCGCGGCTTGTCATCGGAGCTGTTGTTACCGGATTTATGGTAACGCTTCTTGAGGCGGTTTGCACTGGTCAGGTGTATCTCCCCGCTATCGCGATGATGGTGCAGTCTGAGGGGTCGCTGAAACTGATTGGATGGCTCTATCTTGTAATGTATAACTTCATTTTCGTGGTGCCGCTTATCGTGGTTATGATTGCTACTTATTACGGAATGCGGTGGGATAAGCTGTCAAAAATGGCTGTGAAGCATCTTACGCTTTCAAAAATATTGCTTGGGATTGTGATGCTTGGGTTGGCTGTTTATATGTTTTGGGCGTTGTAGTAATTAATTTTCTTGACGCGGAAGCGGCGCTTCAATATAATTAAATTGTACGGGTTAGGTACGGGCTGGCAATTTAAAATTGGAGAGCGAAGAGAGATGGGCGGCAAGTATTGCAGACTTTACGATGAGCACCTGCTTAAAAACATAATGCTTTCTACCGGTTTATCGGTGCTTGAGTACATACGTGAAAACGGTGATATTGATAATGACGAGATATGTGAATTTATTGAAACCAACGCTTCAGCCATAATTGATGATACTATTGATCACCTCAGCTCTACTGAGGAAGAGTACGAGGAAGAGGAAGAAGAGTAAATTAATTTTCTCCTTGATTCTCCTGTCTCCATTTAATTAATTTTTTAAACTGTGATTATCAATACACATTTTAATCAGCGTGTAATACAAACCCACGCGTCCCGCTGATCATAGTTAAAAAAGCCGAAGTGGCGGAGTTGGTAGACGCACTGGACTCAAAATCCAGCGATGGCAACATCATCCCGGTTCGACCCCGGGCTTCGGCAAATTTAATTTCCTTATATTTTTCTACCATATATATAACGCATACATTATATTACTTTAACTACTTGATTTTTCAAAATCAATACCAAATCTTTATGAATATAAATAGCGTCACTTTAAGGAGCAGCCGCCATGACGTCACGAATTATTTTTTTAGCGTTGATGTTTATATCAATCGCAGTGACTGCGTCTTTTGGACAGAAGTTAACATTTTCCCGCAGTCCCGGAATACACGATAATTCATTTAATCTCTCAATAACGCATCCTGATAACAGCGTAGAAATAAGATATACGACTAACGGATCGATACCTAACTCAGGTTCGGCGCGGTTAACCGGAACAATTGAAATTACCGACCGCACCGATGATGACAATGTTTTTTCGCGGATCAGAACTACTCCTGAACACATGGGAACCGGCGGTATTCTCTTTATGACGCCCTCCGGGAATGTCGCCAAAGGGACGGTTATCCGCGCCGCGGCGTTCAGGAACGGTAATATTATACCGGAGTCAATAACAAGCGGATCGTTTTTTGTGTTTCCAAATGGCAGCCCATACAGATCGCTCCCTTTAGTTTCAATAATTGTTGACAGTCTGAATTTTTTTGGGCATGACAGGGGTATATACGTACCCGGCGCTAATTTCAGAAACGATGACGCTACCGGCAATTACTATATGCGGGGTGACGACTGGGAGCGCGAGGGTTACTTTGAGTACTTTAATACATCCGGTAATACGGTGGTATCTCAAAATGTCGGATACCGGATAAACGGCGGATGGACGAGACGTTTTCCGCAGAAGTCTTTAAGAATTTACGCGCGGCGGAGATACGATAAGGAGACTCTTGATTTTAGAGGCGGATTGTTTCACTACGCTCCAGACACGAGTTTCAAGCGGCTGCTGCTGCGTTCAGGCGGAAATGACGTTCAGGTGACGCTCATACGCGACGCTTCGGCGCAGTATATGCTCTCCCACGCTAAAACTTTTGATACACAGGCGTTTCGTTCTGTTGTTGTATTTCTTAACGGTGAATTTTGGGGATGGCACAATATCAGAGAACGCCTTGACAAACATTATTTAGAAAGAACTTACGGCGTTGATCCCGACAATATCGATTTGCTTAATTTCAGTTATAGCAGCACCCGCGGCAGCGTAAGAATCTCCGCGAGCGAGGGGGACTCCGCAGCTTACTTCAGGATGTTCGCGTACTCAAAAGAGGTCAACGATAATCCCACCGATAAAGCGGTGCTTGATTCCATGTTGAAGCTGATTGATATTGACAGTTATTTAGACTATTACGCGGTAACTATGCTGCTTGGCAACTGGGACGGGATTTACAACAATCATAGAATGTGGCGTGAGCGCAGAAGTTTTCACAGACAGGCTCCTGTAGGACGGGACGGGCGGTTCCGCTGGTATGTTTTCGACCTTGATCAAATCATGAATATCTGGAACGGAGGCTCTCACATACAGGTAAACGGGCATAGTTTCGATGATATTTTCTCTTCATCCAATCCGGGAAATGAGCTGTTCCGCAATTTGATGAGGAATGAATCCATAAGACACCATTTTATCAACAGTTTCGCTAATCTTCTTAACTCCGCGTTTTATCCGGGGAGATCAGACGCCGTCATCGACAGCATTGTCAAGACAATGGAACCTATTATGGTTCCGCATATCAGACGCTGGAGAAACCCGATCAACTGGCGGGAAGATCTCTCTCAAGAGGGCAGAGACATCACTGAAGATTTTCGAGGTGAGGTCAGCAGGCTCAAGAGCAATTACCGCGGCAGAATCAGAGACTATCGTGAAACAGTAAGAGATTACCACCGCTTTAACGCGGGGCCAGACCGTAACGTCACTCTGATAAGCGACACTACAAGGGGTTTCATAAAAATCAACTCAATGGTAGTTGATCCGAGACTGCCCAGAGCGAGTGACCAGGCTTCCTGGAACGGCAGCAAGTTTTCATGGAGCGGTATCTACTTTAGAGACGTACCAATCACGTTAAGCGGCGTTGGAAAACGCAACTACCGCATAGAAAAGTGGATTGTCAGAGAGAACAGACATAACGCGGAATCTGTGGATTCCGTAATTACCGTACGTTTGTCGGAAAACTACCCGGACGAAACCATGCCTATATGCAGTCAAGATTGCACGATTGAGGCGATTTTCGTGTATGATTCACTGTACTTTGTAGGGACAGCCAATAATATTATATCCCGCAAAGCATCTAATATTTCTATAAACCACCGTGTCCATTCACGCTCAAACGTCACGTTCAATTTTACCCTTCCTTAAGCCGGTAATGTACAGCTCCGCGTGTATAATTTGGCCGGAAAGGAAGTGGCCAGAGTGGCAAACGGAAAATTTGGGCCGGGCAGCCACCAACTGAACTGGAACACTGGAAAGATTGGATCAGGCGTTTACATTTACAGATTGAAAGCCAACAATCGAGTGATTGACGGCAGGTTGAGGATGTGAAGGTAAACAACTGTAACGCAAAAAATAACTCCGTCTCAAAACTTAAAGGGACTACCTTATGACTTCACGAAATCGTTTATTATTGTTTTTTGTACTGATTGCGGCGGCAGCGTCTTTCGGTCAAATCGGCGCGCCTAAATTTTCAAGCGCCCCTGGAATTTACCAGAACGCGTTTCAATTGTCAATAACGCATGATGATCCGGCCGCTGTGATAAGGTACACGACAAACGGCGCCGCGCCAAGCGCGAGTTCGCCGATTTTGAATGGAACGATTGAGATCACCGACCGTACTAACAGTCCAAATGTTTTCTCCATGATACAGACCACGCTGCATCCGTTCTCAGCAGGCGGCGGCGGATTTGGACCCGGCAGTACTCCGTCCCGCCCTCTTGGATGGCGGGAACCTCACGAAAATATCGCCAAGGGAACGGCTATCCGCGCCGCGGCGTTCAAAGACGGCAGCGCGTCACTGGAAATAAGCGGATCATTTTTTGTGTTTCCGCCAAACAGCCCGTACCGCACTCTGCCATTAGTTTCGATAATGGTTGACAGTTTGGACTTTTTTGGACATCAAGACGGTATATATGTACCCGGCGCAAACGCCGTACAAAACGATGAAGGCACCGGTAACTTTTATATGAGAAGCGATGAGTGGGAGCGTGAGGGCAGCTTTGAGTACTTTGACAAAAACGGCAATCCGGTAATATCTCAAACGGTCGGGTACAGAATAAACGGCTCGTGGACAAGGCGTTTTCCGCAAAAGGCGTTAAGAGTTTACGCGCGCGGGAGATACGGAGACGGAACTATTGATTTTAAAGAGAGACTGTTTCATTACGAACCTTATACAGATTTCAAACGGATAATTTTACGGTCGGGCGGAAATGATTTACAACGTACTATTATACGCGACAAATCGGCGCAGTATATGATCTCCCACGTGAAAAGCCTCAATACGCAGTCATTCCGCTCTGTTGTTGTGTTTCTAAACGGTGAGTTTTGGGGGCTGCACAACATCAGGGAGCGCTATGACAAATACTATCTGCAAAGAGTTTTCGGAGTTGATCCCGAAAACATTGATCTTCTTGATTTTTGGAGCGGCGGTACCGGCGCAAACGCGAGAATCGAAGTCCCCGCGAGTGAGGGAGACTCTATCGCTTACGGTCAGATGGCGGCGTTTGCAAGAAATAACAACCTTGCCAATAAAGCTAATTTAGATTCTATTATGAATTTGATGGATATTGACAGTTATTTAGATCATTACGCCATACAGATGTTTTACGGCAATACGGACGGTATCTGGCACAACCATAAAATGTGGCGTGAGCGCGTGCCTTTTAAAAAGAACGCGCCTGTTGGAAAAGACGGACGGTTCCGCTGGCTTATCTGCGATCTTGATCAGATTTTTGATATTTGGGGTAACAGCAGCCGCCCCAATTTTAGCAGCGGGCCGACATTCGCGCAGCTTTTTGCCGCAACTAACCCTGGAAATGAACTGTTTAACAACCTTATGGAGAATGACTTCGTAAGGCAAAGTTTCATTAACAGCTTCGCTAATCTATTAAACTCCGCGTTTCTGCCGGAAAGAACGCTTAGCGTAATAGACAGTATCGCGGGGACAATAAGGCCGGTTATGGGTGCGCAGGTCAGGCGGTGGAATAACCCGCGTCTCGATATGAACAGCGTTGACGTCGATTCAACTGATTGGAATAACGAGATAGCGAGACTTAAGCAACATTACCAAAACAGGCCCGACGCGTTTCGTACTACTGTAAGAAACCACTTCTCAGCAGGCACCGACCGCACCGTTACCCTAAGGAGCGACACAACTCACGGTTTCATAAAAATAAACACTATGACGGTTGACTCAAAATTGCCGCGCGTAAATCCGCAGCTCTATCCTTGGAGCGGAACTTACTTCGCAAACGTTCCTCTCACAGTAAGCGGGGCAGGAAAATCCGGCTACCGCATAGAAAAATGGATTGTGAACGGAACAGAATTTCAGGATTCCGTATTAACGGTAAGTTTGTCAAACGATCAGCCCTACTCAATTGAAGCCGTTTTTGTATATGATGAAGCGTACATTGGAGTAGCCGATCAAAAAGTATCCCATAGCGGCCCAAGACTTTCTATAAACCACCGTATTCACTCACGCTCAAACGTCGCGTTCAATTTCACCCTTCCGGAGGCCGGCAATGTACAGCTTCGCGTTTATAACCTTGCCGGAAAGGAAGTGGCAAGAGTGGCAAGCGGAAAATTTGGTCAGGGCAGTCACCAACTGAACTGGAATACTGGAAAGACGGGGTCAGGCGTTTACATCTACAGGCTCAAAATCAATAACAGAATAGTTGACGGACGGCTGAGGTTGTAGAAAGTGTCTGATTCAGACAATGTTTTTATCTATCCTGCAAAATTCTGCTATGTTATGAGAGCCGCATTTTTGTATATTACATATCTTATTAATCGTACTATGATAATCGTATTATAATATTTGAATATAGAATTGAATCACTGGAGGCTTATATAATGGTTCAGGAAAAATACAGGGTACTGCCGGGCCCGGAAGGGTTTGTCGCTAAAGTTGCCGCTATGATGGGAGTGGTGCTTCCTGACGAGGGAGACGCGCTTGTTGAGGGAGAGATCGTACCGCAATCAAAGGCTTTGGATGTGATTGCCGACAAACTCGCAAACGCAAAAAACGCCGCGATCTGTCCGGGGCCGCTGCTTATGTGGAATTGGTCTGAAGATGTAACTCCAAAAGCGGCGGCTGTAAAAGAGCTTGCCCAAGCTTGCGGCGCGAAGATCATACCTATGCTCGATTACAGGCAAAAGGGGATTAATCCCGCCGCGGAGATCAGTCCAAATCATCCGAACGTAACTATTTTGCATAACAACTTTGACGTATGCGTATTTGTGGGGATACACTCTCATCACGCGAATATGGCTCTAAGACTTATTCGCGGCGGTACAAGCTGTTATACAATTGCTCTGAGCGATTACGCGGCTTGTGAAGAAGCGGTTGCTTCGCTTCGTGATGTTGACGCCGCGAAAGTTAAAGCTGTCACTGAAAAAGTAAAATCTAAAAAAGCGAAATAATGGGACGGACGCGCGCGGCCGTCCGTACAAGATCAAGATTTATATCAAGGAAGGATTAAATAAAAATGGCTATAAAAGTTGATCATGAAAAATGTAACGGATGCGGGGTGTGTATAAAGGTATGCCCTGAGTCAACCGTTATGAAAAGAGGCGAAGATAAAAAAGTTACTATAAATAATATGTTTTGTAAAATGTGTCTTTTGTGC
>Ga0123356_10008656_pt1 | contig 10097 bp, 14 predicted proteins | sample TergutEmb28metaG_2_FD_92546 | JGI IMG/M metagenome (GOLD analysis project Ga0123356, IMG submission 92546) | Embiratermes neotenicus P3 segment gut microbial communities from Petit-Saut dam, French Guiana - Emb289 P3 | ecosystem: Host-associated > Arthropoda: Insects > Digestive system > Gut ... | reverse complement strand
CGGACGTTTAAATGATTCTATTTTAGCCAGAACATCCTGAGCTTCTTTTAAAAGCGTTTGAGCCATCTGGGTTTGATATTGACTTAAACCGCCTAAGCCAATGGCATTTTCATATTCGGCGATAGCTTCAATAAATTTATTATCGATAAAAAGCGCATGTGCATTTTCCAGAACCTGCCGGGATTGCTCTGCAAGTTCCCTTGCGGTATGCTGCTGCGCAAAAATGTTTCCTGTAATCAGAGTTACAAGAAGTAAAAAAATTGCTAATTTCTTCATAAACTTCTCCTTGATGATGGGACAACTTGTTATTCAGACGAACGCAAAGGCAGTACAATACGAAAACCGAAACTGTTGTTCGCTCCATCTGTGGTTCTAAGACCTCGAGAGGCAGAACGGATGTATTGCCCGTCACTGAAATACGCTCCGCCGCGAACTACCTTGTTATTGCCGGAAGCAGTACCGTAAGGATCTGTTCGATTGCCGCTTGGATATCTTTCAAATCTGTCCCAACACAATTCATAAACATTCCCGTGCATATCATGCAAGCCCCAGGGGTTAGCTTCAAACATATTGACAGGCGTGGTCGTCCCTCGGTATATGCCCTTTGGGTTGTTTCCATAAGGACCATCTCCGTCATAATTTGCCTGGTCTGTAGTGATATTATCTCCTGTATTAAAAGGTCCTGTAGTACCTGCACGGCAGGCATATTCCCACTGAGCTTCTGTAGGAAGTCTGTAACCGGAATTATCCCAGCTTATAACTGTCACTGTAGCTGCAGTTATATTACTGTCAGAATTTTTTCTTGTACCTGTAATCGAATATACCGGCTCAAGACCTTCTTTTCTGCTTAGCTCATTACAAAATGTCAGTGCATCAAACCACGTCACCGTTTCCACTGGAAGGTATTTACCTTCAAAATGGCTGGGGTTAAAACTCATTACTTCCTTGAACCATTCTTGTGTAACAGGGTACTTGCTCATGTAGAATCCCGTCAATGTAATCTGCCGCTGAGGCCGTTCGTCAGAGCTGCTATCCGCCTCGCTTTGCGGCGCTCCCATTGTAAAAGTTCCGGCAGGAATTTCTACCATTACTTTATAATCAAGTTCATCCTGGTTTTTACCGCTGCAGGTTGTAAAGAAAAATCCTGTTATTACTGCAAGCGCAATAATAAAAGTTGATCTAATCCTTAAACTCATAAGAATCTCCTTATATAACAAAAAGTTATGAAAATTCTATTACTATTTTAAAAATAAAACATCCGTGTAAAACGCACAATTTTTAGAGCAAAAAGCCGAATTCTTGTGCGTTTACGCACACATTTTGGGAAAAAGATATATTTAACCACAAAGGCACAAAAGGCGCACAAAGGATAAGAAATATGTTTTAATCGTTTTTCTTCCTTATGCGCCTTCGTCGCCTTAGTGGTAAATTCTTCTGAAGAATTAAGATTTTTCACCACAGAGGCGCAAAAGGCAGAAAGGGTAAAAATATTAAAAGATCTTTTAAATTACTTGACAATTATATCACTATAGTGATATAATAGAGTATGAAGAAAAAGACACTTTATCATGGCTCCCGGGAAATTGTGAAAAAGCCGGATTTGCTTAAAAGCAAACCTTACAACGATTATGGCAGAGGTTTTTATTGTACCGAAAACATCGAACTTGCCAAAGAATGGGCTTGCACTGAAGCAAATGACGGATTTGTAAATACATACGAACTTGATTTTTCAAAAACTAATATACTTAATTTATCAAGCGGGAAATATAATATTCTTAATTGGCTAACATTACTTTTAAAAAACCGTACATTTAATATATCTGCTCCATTAGCTGCGCAGGCAAAAGAATACCTTTTGACAAATTTTCTGCCGGATATCAGCGGAATAGATATTATTATAGGTTACCGTGCCGATGATTCATACTTCGCATTCGCTGAAGATTTTATTAACAACACTATATCGTTAAAACAGCTTTCTCGCGCAATGTATCTTGGAAACCTGGGTGAACAAGTAGTGTTGGTTTCTCAAAAAGCTTTTTCTCTAATCCGGTTTACCGGAAGTCAACCCATAAGCAAAAAAGAATATTACCCAAAACGCGTTCGCCGTGATATGGAAGCGCGAAAAAAATATTCATCCTCTAAGCTCAACCTTGCTATTAACACCTTAAATGATTTATTTGTTCTGGATATCCTAAGAGGAGGTATTAAAAACGATGATTCACGCATACAACAAATATTACCTAAATAATGCTATGATAAACCTTGGAAATATGTTTGATTTTGCCGTCAATTCATATAAATATCCAGGAAACAAAACGTTAGATATTTTTTTATCTTCAGGTATAGCAGCTGAATTTGAAAAAGGTAATCCAAAATATATAGCCGGAAGAAGCGGACCGGAATTATTTTTTGAGATTTCCAACGTTAATGTAAACCAAATCCATGATGACAAATTCTATTTCTCTCTGTCAAAATCTGCTGAATTTTGGTGCGGTTGGATACTTGCATACTACCAATGGTTCTACAATACAACTTTTGCAAATATTCGTTCAAAGCTGGCATTTGACGATTTATTAAATCTTTACCCCGCTTTACATGAAGCCGATAAGCAAAAAGCCGCAGAGATTTTACGTAAAAGAATTTCTCCCAACTGCACGCCAACAAAATTACAAACGGCGCGTAAAGCTGCGGGATTGTCACAAGCAGACCTTGCTCTGCTTTCGGGTGTATCGTTACGTTCGATACAAATGTACGAGCAGAAAAATAAAGATATTAACAAAGCACAAGCTGATACCCTTCACGCTTTTAGCAAAATTTTACATCTTTCAATTGAAGAGCTTTTAGAAGATTGATAATGCAACCTCAACCGAGTCTCTTGATTATCACAGAAGAAGAATTAAGGAAAAAACAACCGCCGTTGACTATTGTGTTTGGTAACTAGTTCAATGGCGGTTAATTTGTATTTATTTTTTTAATTCATCGTTGATATATTTTAATTGATTTTCGAAGACTTCCTTCTTTCCAAACCTGTATGAATAATGCCGTATACCATATAAATTTAATATCTTGTTTCCTGTTGTTATGGTCAATTCTTTTACTTTATATTTATTTTCTTTTAGTTTTGTTTTTATACCATATTCTTTTATAAAAAAGTTTAAAACTTTAGCACCAAAACAGATAATAGTAAATTTATCCGCACCAAGAATATCCAACTGTTTTTCAAAATTAACTTTTGCTTCTTTTTCAATTCTAACATTGTTTTCGTTTGATTCTATTTTGTTAGATATATCGGTCATATATGCGCCTTTAAGAAAATCCAAATTTGATATTGTATCTTTCAATAAACCATCACCCTTATGACCAAATGTATGGAAATTTTTAAATATGTTGTTTTTTGGGTTTGATTTAGAATCTTTATTACCAGATCTATTAAGCCCGACAAAAACAACATTATTTTTTAGACTTTTAATATTTTCTTTGCAATATTCTTTATTATTTACATCACTCCAAATTGCCCAACTTGCAGTTTCAATTTTTGCAAGATCTTCTAATTGTTTTTCATTAATCATAACATTCCTCCATTATTTTTTTAAACAGGGAGAGTAAACCTCCCCCTGTGTTTTTAATTGTTAAAAAGCCCGAACAGCGCGGACAGAGCCGTTGGTGAACTTATTGCCAGAACCGGCGGCACCTATTACGCCAGTTGATATATTCTGATGAAACACTGTATCACTAGTTCTCTGCGACGAAGACCAAACAGAGCCTGCCGGAAGACCTTCTATATTGTTAGGTGCTGCCCGCGCGATAGACATAACATTTAACTCATCTATACTGGGCAAAAACCAATCGTTATGTCCGCCTTTCTCTGTTATTGCTCTATGAACAGCTCTATCACCCCTGAGGCTGTCTTCATTATTAGGGGGTGTCATTGCATCCATTGCATTTATAATTAATCTTGTATTCCTTAATCCATATCCTATCCATTGTGTCGGAGCAGATGTATCGTGTATTTGTTGCACTAACGGTACATCTGTAGTTACATAAGGCGGCGGCTTCGATTCCGTTGTTTGGTCAGCATAACTCCATCTAATTGAACCTGAACCAGGTTCATTATCAGTCCATGCTTCAAGATAATATGCGGTTGTATATGTATCTAATTCAACATCGTCATTTGTCCCTTGGTATAGTTTAAAACCTTCTGGCGCTACATAGAAAATTATTCCGCCTGCGGGTCCTGTATCGCCTAATGCATATTGATGATCACATCCAGTTCTTTTACAAACTAGACTGCTGCTATGATCATGTCCAAGCGCAGCTATAATATCACCGCATTTAGTACAGGTTTGAGCAGTCGTACAAGCACCAGTGTGAGAACATGGACTGTTGCCATTGTCGCAAGATGTTACGACAAATCCAATTACAGCGATTACGGCTATTATAAGCCCCTTCATGATTTTTCTCATAATAAATTTCTCCTTAATATTAAAAGTTATGAAAATTCTATTACGATTTTAAAAATAAAACATCCGTGTAAAACGCACAATTTTCAGGGCAAAAAGCCGAATTCTTGTGCGTTTACGCACACATTTCGGGAAAAAGGGAGATAAACTGCTGTCCTACGGACAGCTTGGAGTTTCACGGAGAAAGAGGAGTTTTTGTTCTTTTGCTTTGTCAAGGAAAAAACATTGACAAATGTTCATCATGTATTATATAATACTTAACAGAGGTTAATCATATGAATACTGCAATAAATATATCTTCACAAGCATGGCAAAACTATCTTGATAACCAAGAAACTGTCAGTAACGAAAGGCTGCGCCCTGATAATATCTCTTTTTGGGACGCTATACTTAGCGAAGAAGCAGATTTTACCAAAACACCAATGGGCAAGAAAATAGCAGACCTTATAAGGGATTTATAGACGAATGGCAAATAAACCTGAAGATTTTCCCATTTTCACTAAACTAGACGGTGATATGGCTCGTGAACTGTTAATAAAATTAAACCTATACCTTTCCGATTTTTCTCAATCAACTGGCATAAGAAACATCGTTATACATGAAGAAACATTGCTGGAGATCTTCGACCGTATTGAAAAACGCCGTATTTATTTCCATATTTTTTATAATAGATGCAAAATGGGTGAACTTAATGAAGGGGCGCTAATGTGTTTTTGGATAATTAAATTGTTTCCCTTCACATGCTCTAATGTTCCACCAGATATTTTAAATGCAAAAATCGCCGTTTTTCTATTCGACAAAGTTCTCAGTCTTGTCGCAGCCAAATTAAATAAACAAGTTAATATTACAGAGCAAATAGTAAAAGATATTTATTATTCGTTCCGGTTTCGTGACATAAGCAAAGAATCGCTTATGCTTTTAGCAGGAAGTTTAATACAATAACCCCAAGTAAATATAGAAGAATGGGTCCGCAGATTAACGCGGAGGAAGAATTAATATTTTTTAATGAAACACACGAACTCTCACGAACGATTTTTTTATCGCAAAAGGCTAGGGGAGAGAAACCTCCCCCTGTATTCTTACTCCCTAAAAGGCACGGTTCTGAGAACGCGCTAGCGTTCACTAAATCGTTTCCTTACAGCAAGAGCCTAAAAGGCTCTTACAGGACGGACATCGTAGCCAAAGGACTTGTAGTGGGTGTCCTGCCAGCCACTGGCGAAATTCTGGTGCCACGCGCTACTACTATTGAACTGCGACTGCGACGAAGACCAAAATCTGTCTGACGACGACAAGCCAACATAAGCTTGCCTAAGACATAATTGATTTAATTCGTTTCTGCTTGGCAAGAACCAGTCATTGAAGGTTTCATAACCTGCAACAAAGTAATTATCACACGCTAATGCCGCATATATATATGTATCAGATGGATAGGCTGCTTTTTCTGCCGCTATAATTAGTGCCGTATTATTTCTGCCTGAACCGATGGTAAATAAAGTTCCAGTTACATTAGGGTATGGCTCAGATAATCTTGTTGTCCACATCATTGATGTTTGTGCTCCTGTTCCGCCAACCGCATTTGCAGGGGCTGCTTCAAGATAGTAAGCTGTATAAGTCGTAAATGCGGCTGTTGTACTTGTTACTTCAAAGCCGGCTGGATCTATGTAAATAATTTTTCCTCCAGCGGGTCCTGTGTCGCCTAATTCAAGTATTGGATATGATTGTGTACCATCAGTTTCAGAACACCTGTTACAAGTTTTTGTTTGTTCACCTTCTGTAATTGTTGTAAAGTTAGGATGGGTTGTAATTATCCAATTCCAGTCATGTCCATCTTTGCATGGGTCGGTTGTACTGCCATTTCCATCTCCGCAAGATGTTACGACAAATCCAATTACAGCGATTACGGCTATTATAAGCCCCTTCATGATTTTTCTCATAATTATTTCTCCTTAATATTAAAAGTTATGAAAATTCTATTACTATTTTAAAAATAAAACATCCGTGTAAAACGCACAATTTTTAGGGCAAAAAGCCGAATTCTTGTGCGTTTACGCACACATTTCGGGGAAAAGGGGAGATAAAACTGCTGTCCTGCGGACAGCTTGGAGTTTCACGGAGAAAGAGGAGTTTTTGTTCTTTTGCTTTGTCAAGGAAAAAACGCTGAATTTAAGCCATTGTATATATACAAAATAAACAATATAATATAAATATGACAGTAACAGTTGAAGTTATTAATAACAGAGCATTTAATCTCCTTTCAGATATGGAACATCTTGACCTAATAAGGGTAAATATTCCGGCAAAAACCACTTCTGCTTCAAAAGGAAATTCATATTCTCATCTTGCAGGAGCACTAAAACTCTCTGACACACAATATACAAATTATCAAAAAGCTTTACAGGAAAGCCGGAACGAATGGGACAGGGATACTTATTAGACTCAAATGTGATTATTGGCTATCTTGCTGGTAGAATTCCTGCATCTGGGATGGGAATTATATCTGAGATTGTAAATAAAAGACCAAATATTTCTGTGATTTCTCAAATAGAAGTGTTAAGGTTTAATGACACCTCTGAAAACGAAGCTATTTTGGAAGAATTTATAAACTTATCTAAAATCTATCCTTTAAGTAATATAATTGTTGAACGTACTATTAAATTATGCAAACAAATGAAAATTAAATTACCAGATGCAATAATTGCAGCAACTGCCTTAATTGAAGATCTAACTTTAGTTACTCGGAATATTGATGATTTCAAAAAGATACCTGATCTTTCGGTGTTAAATCCTTGGGATATTACTACAAGCTAAAGCCTTTGCAGTTCTTCCCTGCTTGAAAAACCAGTCTTAAAATAAATCTTGCTTATATAATTTTCTACGGTTCGCTGGCTAAGAACCAGTATTTCGGCAATTTGTTTGTTTGATTTATTGGCTTTTAATAAATTAATAATTTCTATTTCCCGCTCGGAAAACTTCGTATACAGACTGGAGCTTTCGTTTAGTTTTATATTTACTTCGCCGGAAACATATACTTTTCCGCAAAGTATTGTGTCAATCGCTTTTAATAATTCTGCCTTGTCGCCTGTTTTTGATAAAAATCCCGCAGCTCCAAGCTCCAGAGCAGTCTTTATTTTAAACGAATCGCCAAGAGCAGAACAAACCAATACAGGCGGTTTGGGCATTTTATTTTTTGCACAATACTTTTCCAGCATAGGAAGAAAATCAAGACCGTTATCTTCACCTAACAACATGTCAAGAATAATAAGAGAAGGCATTGTTTTGGATTTTTCGATAACACCCATTGCCTGCGTCAGCGATTCCGCCTGAGCGCAGACCGAAAAGAGACCTGTAGCTTCCAGGATCGCAGCTATGCCGGCATTTAACATAGGATGATCATCAATTAACAATACTTCCATTGTTTGTCTCCTTTGCAGGTATTTCAAGGCAGACTAAAGCGCCTTCCCCAATCTCACTTTCAATTCTTAAATTGCCGCCGAGTATCGCAGCGCGTTCCTTCATGCTTATAATACCTATATGCGATTTATCGATACTAATACCGGAAATAATCTGGCCATTCCTGTCCAAAGGAGAATTAAAACCTTTACCGTCATCACCAATACCGATATAAACAATTCCATTCTGACCATAACACATTGTTACGATTGCTTCTTTTGCCTCTGCATGTTTTTCAATATTTGCAAGAGCTTCCTGCACGACCCTGAAAACCTGCAGTCTTTTTTCCATAGTAAAAAATTCTAATTTGATGTTTCCATCTATTTCCGCCCGGCAATCTATTCCTGTTTTATAACCAAAGTTTAAGCAAAGCTGCCTTAAAGCGTCGGGCAATTCGCTGAAACGAAAGTCCGGCGGGATCAGGCTGTTGCACATATCTCTTGTTTTTCGGATTAAAGCCGACATCATCGGTACTGTTTTGCCGCTTAACTTTTCCCTTTCATTTTTATCATCGGTATTGCCTATTTTTTCCGTTTCCAAAAGCAGGTAACGCATATCCTGAATAATTGTATTGTGCAATTCGCGGCTAATCCTTGATCGCTCTTCATCCTGGGCAAGCATGTAGGTATGAGAAAAAATTGTTCCTTCGGCTTCCCGTTTTAACGAATTGGTTAACGATCTGTATAAAAACCAGATAAGCAATGCAATCAATATAATAAAAACAATGAGTGTAATAAGCAGATTAAAATAGGAAGAACCGATAAATCGCTGCGCGTCTGCGTCAATAATAAGTAAACGGATTAGGACGCTGGAAATTTCCGCCGATACTTCCTTTGCCTTTTCCATGTCCCCGGAAACAATGGAAGTGCGAAAAAGCAGCACCAAATCCGAAACAAGCCCAACTTCCTGAATTTCCGCAGCAAGATGAAGACGCAGACTGCGTTCAGCCTGTTGCGAAAAAGGGATAGCGCGGTATAAAAGGTAAAGGTCAGATTCCTGAAAATTCTCAAGGGATAAACAAAAAACATCGATAGTTTTAATTAAATCATCTAAATTAGAATGGACAGAGTAGTTTTCGGAAAAAATGGTTTCAATGGCAGTCCACTGGTTTACTATGTCCTGTATACCGGGGGTTTTTCCCCGGTCTGCACAGGATAAAAATAAAGATGTCAATAATATGAATAAAACTAACCTCACAATTTTAGTGTATACCTAAATGAATAATTTATATATACTATTTATATGGAACATCCGGAGAACCAGAAAGTCTCGAATCAAGTATCTGCAGGCTCCAGGGAACAAAGCCTTTTTAGAAAAATAAATAAACTTTCGCTTATAAAACTTGCAGTTTCATGCGTTCTGGCTGTCTTGTTAAACATTCTTCTTACCAACTTTGTTATGAACTTTTTAAAGTTTCCGCTTTTTCTGGATACGGTTTTTACCGCGGCTATAACTTTTTCCTTTGGCCTTATTCCCGGTATTATTGTTGCTGTATTTAGCTGGCTTCTTCCATGTATTTATTATAAAAGTATTAATTTTTTTGTTCTGTGCAGCATTGCAGAAGTGCTGCTTATATGCGCGTTAAAACCGGCCGTTCTGAATATTCCTGCTTTTACTTCAAAAGAAAAAATAATTGCTATTTACACAGGCATTGCCGCAAAACTTATGTTATTGTATATCCTCTGCGCCGTATCAATCAGTATTCTGGGCGGCTTAATAAACTTCCTTCCGCATTTGTTCCGGGAAACAGACGTATATTATTACGGTGTAGCGGATACTTTTAAACCCGGCCTTATTGCAAGCAATCTCCCTATTCTTGCTGTTAATATCTTATCCCGAATTCCAATTAACCTTGTTGACAGGTTCATCGTTATATTTGGCGGGTTTTTTGTATCGCGGGGATTAGTAAAAATTATTTCTATTTCACAAAGTCCTAAGTAGTCAATAAACACTAGTCAATTGGCACTATTAAAGGTAAAATGATAAAATGAGCGGGTTTGTGCATTTGCATGTGCATTCGGATTATTCTCTTGCGGATGCGTCTGTTTCGATAGATTCACTGGTAGAAAGAGCGGAAGAATTAGGGATGACGCATATTGCCCTGACAGATCATGGCAATATGTTTGGAGCGATGGAATTTATTGCGGCATGTGAAAAACGTAAAAATAAGGTAAAACCAATAATTGG
>Ga0123356_10008655_pt1 | contig 10097 bp, 7 predicted proteins | sample TergutEmb28metaG_2_FD_92546 | JGI IMG/M metagenome (GOLD analysis project Ga0123356, IMG submission 92546) | Embiratermes neotenicus P3 segment gut microbial communities from Petit-Saut dam, French Guiana - Emb289 P3 | ecosystem: Host-associated > Arthropoda: Insects > Digestive system > Gut ... | reverse complement strand
TGAGGTTGCGGGTTGCCGCGGAAGGCTGGCACGTACGCACGGGCTCTGGCCGCCTACCGTGCCACTGCACCATCGCTTTCCCCTCGGCAACGCCAGCCAGGCCGTAACGTCCTGCCACCGGATGCGCTAGGCGTCGCCTGCAACAGGCCACCGCGGAGTCCGTGCTCTTGACTATTCATTATAGGTCCTCTTCCTGGATGGGGCCACCGACCGTGCCCGAAAGTCTCATTCACAGCGGGCGTCGTCGCGTCATAGTCCGCCTCATGAAACAAGGTGCAAGCAGCAACGAAGGCTACAACTTGTCATGGGCACTGGCAGGCAACTCACTATGCGCCGCCTCTGGCCGCGCTACGGGATGTTGTGGTCACAGTGCGGGAGTCTGCTGAAAGATGGCCGCACCTGCAGAGCAACTCTTGGCCACACCGTCTCCGGGTCCCCAGTTGATCTGGATCGACGGCGGGACATTCTTGATGGGCTCGGACGCACACTACCCGGAGGAGGCTCCGGCTCATCCAGTGAGCGTCAGTGGCTTCTGGATGGACGCGACGGCCGTGACCAACTCAGACTTTGCGGCATTCGTCGCGCAGACTGGCTACGTCAGCCTCGCCGAGCGGCCCATCGATCCACAACAGTTCCCCGAGGCGGCGCCGGAGATGCTTGTGCCGGGCGGGCTGGTGTTTCGCAAGTGCCGGCGCCCGGTGAATCTACGAAACTTTCGCAACTGGTGGAACTATATGCCCGGCGCCTGCTGGACGCGCCCCGAAGGTCCGGGCAGCTCGATCACCGAGCGCATGGATCATCCGGTCGTCCAGATCGCGTTCGAGGACGCGTTGGCTTACGCAACCTGGGCGCGCAAGCAGCTACCCACGGAAGCCGAGTGGGAATTCGCAGCGCGTGGTGGGCTAGAGGGCGCGCAGTTTGCCTGGGGCAATGAGCTCACACCTGCGGGCCGTCACCTGGCAAACACCTGGCAGGGTGAGTTTCCCTGGCAGAACCTCCGTCAGGATGGTTTCGAGGGCACCGCGCCGGTGAGGTCGTACCCTGCCAACGGCTACGGCCTATTCGAGATGACCGGAAACGTCTGGGAATGGACGACTGACTGGTATCGAGATCGCCACAAGAAGTCGAATCCGCACAAGTCGTGCTGTGCTCCGGTCAATCCACACGGTCCGTCCGTGGAGCATAGTTACGATCCATGCATGCCGAAGGTCACGATCCCGCGCAAGGTCATCAAGGGTGGATCATTCCTGTGCGCCCCCAACTACTGCCGCCGCTACCGACCGGCGGCGCGGTACCCGCAGATGATCGACACCGCCACTTGCCACATCGGATTCCGTTGCATCGTCCGTCCCGAAGGAGGGCAGTCGAATGGTGACCGCAGCGCCAGCGGCTAGTCCCGCCACACTCAATGAGAGCACACGGCTAGCTCTAACGCGCACGCGTCTGTCCGCGGAACGCACTCTCATGTCCTGGATCCGCACCTCCTTTGCCATGATCAGCTTCGGCTTCACGATAGGCAAATTCTTACAGTATCTCAGCAAGCTACAGACGGACACTGCTGGGCGCATGGGCGATATCCGAACGATACCAGTTCTGTTGATCCTGCTCGGGCTCATCTCGCTGTTCATCGGCGCATACGAATTTCGGCACACCACGCGGGAACTGGCTGTGACCGGAGGCACACAACACCGGCCTGCGGCCCTGGGGGTCATTGCGGTGCTCGTGGGCCTGCTGGGGGTGCTGGCGTTCGCCGCCATGTTTATGAGGCTCGATCTATTCTAACGTTGCGATCTGCAGGTGCGGCCATGAACGTTGCGACACTCCTTCATCTGGCCTTTCCGCTCAGCATCGCGCTGATCGTATTCGCACTCGGTCTGCGCTGCAGGCCTTCAGAGGTCATCTACCTTTTGCGAGAGCGCTCACTCCTCCTTCGCTCCATCGCCGCGATGAATGTGCTGCAACCCATCGTCGCCGCCCTGCTGGTTTCGTTGACCCACGTGCATGCCGCCGTGAAAATCGCTCTTGTTGCGCTGGCTGTCTCTCCAGTGCCTCCGATTCTTCCGGGAAAAGAGTTGAAGCTGGTCACTAGGGATTCGTATGTGTATGGGCTGCTCGTCGCAACATCCGTACTTGCGATCATCCTCGTTCCAGTGACCATAGCTTTGCTGGGCGCACTGTCTGGACGCGAGCTGCGCGTCGCTCCCGTCACGGTGGCGCGTATCGTCGGAGGCTCCATCCTCGTCCCGCTCGGGTTCGGCGTACTGATCGGGCATCTGCTGCCGACGTTTGCCGCCAAGGCAAACCCGATCGTGAGTCGGATTGGCACGCTGGTCCTCATGCTGGCGGCTGTCGTGGCGCTATGTGCGCTCTGGCGGCCCATCAGCTGGCTGATAGGTGACGGCACCCTGCTTCTATGTATCGTGTTCGCGACCATCGGGCTTGTCGTCGGGCACACCCTTGCGGGTCCCGCAGGCGATGATCGAACGGTACTCGCGCTATCAACCGCTGCACGCCACCCTGGAGTCGCTGTTGCAATCGGCGCGGCAGCATTCCCGGGCCAGAAGATGGTGCCGGCCGCGGTCGTTCTGTATCTACTTGCCAGCGCGATTGTCTCGGCACCCTATACCGCATGGCGAAGGCGCCTGCATGCCGGCGTCGCACCTGGAACGCCTGCGTGATCCGCCCTGTGCATGGCAGCCACTGCAGCGCCTGCTTCGGCGGCCACGAGCTCGTCTGCGCCCCAGCTATGGGCAAGTCCTGAAGATTGGCTGCGTAGATACCCATCTAGCCACTCTCCCCATGACCAGGGATCGACGAGTGGCCCAGATACGCTCTCATCAGGCAAGAGTGGGTCCGAATGGCATCTGACCATTGGCGCCGGCGGCTACAGTCAGTCGCGATGGCCTGGACCCTGGCCGTTGCACTCGGCTGACGAGCCCTTTGGTCCCATTGCGACGATGGATCGAGCCATTACAGTTCGGGATGGATTCCAGCTCGGCTTGAACAGGCGGTGAAGAGGCAGCGTCGAACGCCTGCAATTTGCGGCGGAGCTGCTGTCGCCTGAAGGGTCATCGACGGAGAACTGACACCCCGCCGGGAAGAGGTGCCCCATGGCCAAGAACTCAACGTTCGCATTGCCGGCTCTGCTGCTCGTCGCTGCGTCGGCGACAGTCTTATCCCAGACGCCGAACCAGTCACCGGCTGCGCCAGCGACGACGGCACCAGCTCCGACTGCCGCGCAGCCGGCGCCAACCCCAGGCGCGAGCACGCCGACGCACATGGCGACGGCCGGTCCCGCGACCGGACAGTCACCCTCTCAGTCCCTAGGATTGCTCGTCTATCCGGCGAAGCAGCAGACTCCCGCGCAGCAATCGAGCGATGAGAGCGAGTGTTATAAGTGGTCGAAGACACAATCTGGCTACGATCCGATGGCGGCCGCGCAACAATCAGCGGCCGCGCCACAGTCAACCGCAGCCGGAGGGACCAAGACGGCACGCCCCGGCGTGAAAGGCGCGGCTGGCGGCGCGGCCATCGGTGCGATTGCAGGAAATGCTGGCGCCGGTGCCGCTGCCGGTGCAGCCGCCGGCGTCATGAAGGGCGCCGCGGCGAAGCGTAAGGCGCAAGCCCAGCAACAGTCTGCTCAGTCGCAAGCGAACGTCGCTCAGCAGCAAAATCTCGACACCTTCAAGAAGGGAATGACCGCCTGTCTGGAAGGCCGTGGATACAGTGTCAAGTAGCGGGTTGCACCTGAACGCTACGTGGGTTGTGGATGGAGGCTGCGCCCGTGCGAAGCGTGTGTGGACCGTCTGTGCCCGAGTCCGCATCTGCCCCGCCATGGTGGAGAATCCTAGCCAGGCATCGCAAAGACAAGGCTTGCGCCGCAGCTGCCTCGGCAACTCAATGGCAGGAAGGCGCCGGCTGAGTCCTCCTTTGTGGCCAGTCGGGAGCTAGGTCGTCGCTGCCTACCACAATTGACGTCTCGAACAAACAGGCAGGCCGTCTCGTTGGCTCGCAGGCCGCTCTCAAGCTACCCGCAGGGCTTCGGCGTAGTACATACGTCCAATAGAACTTATCGGCCCGGGTAAGCCAGAGTGCGACGCTCGACCGAGGAGGAGCTGAAAAGTGACCGGAACCGCAGAACATCGCCGTCTGAACGAGTCGCGGCGCGAGAATGTTCCCTGGAAGAGGTGGGGGCCGTACTTGAGTGAGCGCCAGTGGGGCACGGTGCGTGAGGACTACAGTGAGAATGGGGATGCGTGGAGCTACTTCGGCCACGATCAGGCGAGATCGCGAGCATACCACTGGGGTGAGGACGGTATCGCCGGCATCTCCGACGAGCAGCAATTGCTTTGCTTCGCACTAGCCCTGTGGAATGGTGCCGACCCGATACTCAAGGAACGTATGTTTGGGCTCACCAATGGTGAAGGCAACCATGGCGAGGATGTCAAGGAGTACTACTTCTATCTCGATAGCACTCCGACCCACTCGTACATGAAGTATCTGTACAAATACCCCCAAGACGCCTATCCCTACGATCAATTGCTCGAGATGAGCCGGTCGCGCGGCCGGCACGACTTCGAGTACGAGCTGATCGACACCGGCATCTTCAACTCCGATCGCTACTTCGACATATTCGTCGAATATGCAAAGGCCGATCCGCAGGACATCCTCATCAGGATCACCGCCGCGAACCGCGGTCCCGACACAGCCGTTCTACACCTCCTGCCTACACTTTGGTTTCGAAACACGTGGAGCTGGTCAGCAGGCGCAGCCATGCCGAGCGTGAAGCGCGGCGGCAACGGCGGCGAACAGGCGCTGATTGCTTCGCACGCCAATCTAGGTGAGTTCGAGCTGCGCTGCGAGGGCGCACCCACGCTCCTCTTCACCGAGAATGAAACGAACAACGTGCGTCTGTTCGGTGGACAGAATGCTAGCTCATACGTGAAGGATGCCTTCCATGAGTACCTGGTGCATCGGCAAAGCGGGGCCGTGAACCCTGGACACACGGGCACCAAGTCCGCCGCACACTATGCGCTGGAGGTCCCGGCGGGCCTCAGAATGACTGTCCGTCTGCGGTTGACGGAGCGCAGATCGACAGCTGCGGGCAGCCACTTCGGGCGTGGCTTCGAGGAGATCTTCGATCGGCGGATTCGCGAGGCGGACGAGTTCTACCGGGCGATCACTCCGGCCTCTCTGGACGAGGACCATGCGCGCGTGATGCGCCAGGCTCTGGCCGGGATGCTCTGGAGCAAGCAGTACTACGCATTCGATGCCCACCGCTGGCTCACTGAGCATCGGGCCAGCCCCCTTGCTGGCGAGACGCGCCCAGTCCGCAACCGGGAGTGGTATCACATGGTGAACGAGCATGTGATCTCCATGCCGGACAAGTGGGAGTATCCCTGGTACGCCGCATGGGACCTGGCCTTCCACTGCATAGCGCTCTCCGCGGTCGATCCGGACTTCGCTCGCGAGCAGCTGGACTTGATGCTGAGCGAGGTCTACATGCATCCGAGCGGGCAAATACCTGCTTACGAATGGAACTACAGCGATGTGAATCCACCGGTGCACGCTTGGGCGACCTTGTTCCTACATCGCTTTGGCGAAGCGCTGGGCGAGAAGACCGACGTCGACTTTCTCAAGCGCTCCTTCCTCAAGCTCGAGCTGAACTTCAACTGGTGGGTGAACCGCAAGGACCGGTTCGGAAAGAACGTCTTCGATGGCGGCTTCCTCGGCCTGGACAATATCGGCATCTTCGATCGCAGTGCCCCGCTCCCCACAGGGGGACATCTCGAGCAGGCGGACGGTACCTCATGGGTTGCGCTTTTCTGCCAGAACATGATCGAGCTATCCGTCGAGCTCGCAGCCACCGACCCGAGCTTCGAGGACATGTCCCTCAAGTTCCTCGAACACTTCCTGTGGATTGCAAACGGGATGAACCGTACCGGGACCGATGGTATGTGGGACGAGGAGGATGGCTTCTACTACGACGTTCTGCGCCGCCCCGACGGTTCATCCTGCAGGCTCAAGGTCCGCTCGATGGTCGGACTGCTGCCGCTGTGCGCGACCACGGTCATTGAGCAGTGGCAACGCGACCGCGCCCGGAGGGTCGCGCCCGCCGTGACTGAGCGAATGAAGCGCATGCCAGAGCTGCTGGAGAGCGTGCATGCAATCGGTCCCGGCCACGAAGGCGTCGCCGGCCGCTACGTCCTCGCGCTGGTCAACGAAGGACGCCTGCGACGCATTCTTGCGCGGATGCTCGATGAACAGGAGTTCCTGAGTCCCTTCGGACTGCGCGCCATATCCCGCTACCACCTCGACCATCCCTATGTGTTCGGCGTGGGATCGCAGGAGTATCGCGTCGGCTATCTACCGGCGGAATCAGACAGCGGAATGTTCGGCGGCAACTCGAACTGGCGCGGACCGATCTGGATGCCTGTCAATCTGCTCCTCGTTCGCGCACTGTTACAGTACTATCTCTACTACGGTGACAGCTTCCGCGTCGAATGTCCCACGGGCTCCGGGCGAATGATGAATCTGTTCGGGGTCTGCGGGGAGCTGTGCAGGCGACTTGCCAGCATCTTCCTGCGGACCTACGAGGGGCGACGCCCTGTGTACGGCGGAACCGAAAAATTCCAAACAGACCCCCACTGGCGCGACTACATATTGTTCTACGAGTACTTCCATGGCGACAATGGCGCAGGACTTGGCGCGAGCCATCAAACGGGCTGGACTGGAGTGATCGCCCGCTTGATACAGTTCATGGGGGCAATCGATGAACAAAGGCTCCTTCAAGGTGGGATACGTGCGCTGCAGAAGGATGTAGAGGCCGACGAGGAGCCACTCGCAGCGCAGGAGGCGCACATCACCCGAACAGCACGCGAGGGGACGACCCCGCCGCTGCGCCACTGAATGCGGATGTCTACCGTCCAATCAATAGCTACCGCCGGTCAGTGCGCCGACCTTGGCATTGCAGAGGAATACTTCGACCGCGCTGCCCCATCTTGTCACTAGAGCTCGGCTGCCAGCCGGCAAGCTTGATCGATGGCGCGCTTGGCATCCAGCTCCACCGCCACATCAGCGCCGCCGATACGGTGCGGCTTCAAGCCAGCGGCAAGCAGCGGCGCCTCGAGCTCGCGTCGGGGCTCCTGGCCGGTGCACAAGACGATGCTGTCCACCTCCAGCAAGCGCGGGCTCTGGTGCCTCTCCCCGAAGCTGATCATCAAGCCGCGCTCATCGATGGTTTCATAGTTCACCCCGGCCAGCATCTCGACGTTCTCACGCTGCAGGATGGCGCGGTGAATCCAACCGGTCGTCTTGCCGAGCCCTGCGCCGATCTTGGTATGCTTGCGCTGCAACAGATACAGCTGTCGCGCCGGAAGCCTTGGCCGCGGACCGCCTCGCATGAGCCCGCCGGGCGCCTCGGTCGGGTCGGTCACGCCCCACTCCTGCTTCCATGCCTCCAGGTCCCCCCTGCCATCGTGCACCAAAAGCTCGGCGACGTCGAAGCCGATGCCGCCAGCACCGATGATTGCAACTCGCTTGCCCACTTCGGCCCCGTGGGACAGCACGCCCACATAAGACAGCACCTTGCCTGATCTCACGGCGGCATCCTGTCCCTTGATTCCTGGATCGCGCGGTATCACACCCGTCGCGAGCACGATCTCGTCATACCTCGCCGCGACCAACTCGTCAGCGAGGACCCGATGCTCGAGGTGCAGCGCGACGCCAGTGGTCTCGATTCTGTGGCGGAAGTAGCGCAGAGTCTCATGGAACTCCTCCTTGCCGGGCACCTTTGTTGCCATGTTGAGCTGGCCGCCGATCGTAGCATCCGCCTCGAACAGATCGACCTCGTGGCCGCGGCTGGCCAGCACGGTCGAGCACGCCAGCCCAGACGGCCCGGCGCCGATCACCGCGATGCGCTTCCTCCTGTGCACGGGCGCATAGACGAGCTCGGTCTCGTGGCAGGCCCGCGGGTTCACCAGGCAAGAGACGATCTTGAGCTGGAACGCGTGATCCAGGCAGGCCTGGTTGCAGGCGATGCAGGTATTGATCTCGTCCGCGCGACCACGGGCGGCCTTCACCACGAAGTCCGGGTCCGCAAGCAACGGTCGAGCCATCGAGACCATATCCGCATAGCCCTCGGCAAGGAGCTGCTCCGCCACGTCGGGTGTGTTGATACGGTTGGTGGTGCACAGCGGTACCGACACCTCGCCGCGCATCTTCTTCGTGATCCAGGCGAAGGCGGCGCGCGGCACCGACATGGCGATCGTCGGGACACGCGCTTCGTGCCAACCAATGCCCGTGTTGATGAGGGTCGCGCCAGCGCTCTGGACCCCCCTAGCGAGGCGCACAACCTCGTCCCAGCTCTGGCCCTCCGGGATCAGGTCGAGCATCGAGAGCCGGTAGATGATGATGAAGTCCCGGCCCAGCCTCTCCCGGATGCGTGCTACGATCTCGACCGGCAGGCGTAAGCGGTGGACGTAGTCACCGCCCCACCGGTCGCTGCGCCTGTTGGTGTACGCGACCAGGAACTGGTTGATGAGGTAGCCTTCCGAGCCCATAACCTCCACGCCATCGTAGCCGGCCTCACGGGCCAGCTGCGCGCAGCGCACGAATGCCTGGATCTGCTTCTCCACCCCACGTGCCGAGAGCGCCCAGGGAGTGAACGGCGTGATCGGACTCTTGATCCGCGAGGCGGACACGATGAAGGGATGGTAGCCATATCGGCCGGAGTGCAAGATCTGCAGGGCAATCTTCCCGCCCTCGCGGTGCACCGCCGCGGTGATCTGGCGATGCGCCCGCGCCGCCCGGCTGCTGGTGAGCTGTGAAGAGAACGGCGACACCCACCCGGCCATGTTCGGTGCGAAGCCGCCGGTAACGATCAGGCCCACTCCACCGCGGGCACGCTCGGCGAAGTACGCCGCGAGCCGCGGGAAGTGCTTGGCGTGATCCTCCAGGCCGGCGTGCATCGAGCCCATCAGCACCCGGTTGCGCAGGGTGGTGAACCCAAGGTCAAGAGGACTGAGCAGACGCGGATAGAATGGTGCCGATCCAATGCCGGCGGTCATTGGAGTGAACATCGCGCTTGCTCGTCGCAGTGGCGTGTAGCAGGCATACCCCCCATCATAGATGAGGGCCTTGCACACGAGCACTCTTCGCGGTACGACAGCGATCCGTCCCTCGCCCCATCGGACCCGCTACCCGAAGCGGCGCCTCGGCTACTGGGACCGCGTTGGTAGTGGCCTTTGCATCACAACCCCGCCGGAGTCGCGCCGAGCAAGCTTGCCCCAGCACACATCGCCCGAACAGCCGCTCTGGCGCCGCCCCTGGCTTCCTGCAGAGCCCTAAGAGTCCTCTTCATCTTCAGCACGACCGCCCACAGCATCGACAATGCATGGATAACCCACTTTGCCGATGAATGCTGCAGCATAGACGCCGTAGTCTTGCCTTCCAGTGGTTGATATTACATACCAGGTTCCAACTGACCTGTAGAGATCCAGCTGCTTCTGCACCTCGTGCTTGAGGAATACCGGAAGCTCGTCGAAATCAGACTTTGCACCCTCCAGTGCGACGATCCTCACCACATAGCCTGCGATGTGGCCCAACGGCATATTTCCCTTGCGATTCATGTCAAGGAGATAGTCCAAGTAAGGAATCATTTTGCAACCCAGGCCGCGCTCGGTTGTCTGCTTGTTCGGCGGCTCTCGCTGTTCGGGACCGGATCCGTTGCACGACGGCGACCGGATGCAGGCCGCGCCGACGCATCGGGGCGCAACGCGCTGACATCACACCGCCTCACCGCGTCCGCAACGCGGCAAGGCCGGGCGGATCACGGGGCGTAAATGCCCGCATGATCAAGCTAGAGGAGAATGCCGGCGCCGTCTTGCTTGAGAGTCACCATTACGTTGTCTGACCGTGCACATGAGGTCAAGCTGGCGGCAGGATGAGGCACCTTCGCGAGTGGTCGATGGTGCGTAGCGCGCGTTCGACCGCTACAGGGACCGGACGCGAGGCTCGCAGGGCGACGTACGTACGCCAAGCCGTGAGGTCGCGCCAGGGCGAGAGACCGAATGATGGCGTGCCGAGACTTCTCGGTC
>Ga0123356_10008654_pt1 | contig 10097 bp, 5 predicted proteins | sample TergutEmb28metaG_2_FD_92546 | JGI IMG/M metagenome (GOLD analysis project Ga0123356, IMG submission 92546) | Embiratermes neotenicus P3 segment gut microbial communities from Petit-Saut dam, French Guiana - Emb289 P3 | ecosystem: Host-associated > Arthropoda: Insects > Digestive system > Gut ... | reverse complement strand
TAACTTCACGTCCGTTCTTGAGGTTTTCGATGTACTGATAGCCCATCTTTGAAGTATCAAGAATAGCTGTGATTGAGTTGATCGCTGTGTTAAAGCCGCGGTTGCGGATATTTTCCATGTCGATGATCTTTTTGATGTTTTCACGAATATTAAGAGCATCAAATGATTCAGGATCAATTTCTGCACGAAGGTCAGTGAGCCTTTCCATAAGCTTCTTAGCCATAAAGGTATAGCGTTTGGATTTAGGATCATCTGTTTCGTCGTCTGTAAGACCTTCTACTCTGTTAAGCTTAGTAAAGATTACTTCGCCGTCAGAAAGTTCTTCAAGACCCTGGTCGATTCTGTCGTCTTTGATTTGTTCGATGATTTTGTCGATTGTATCAATGATGTGTTTTGCGATTAAATCTTTTACGAGGAACTCAACAGTTACCTGATAATGGAAGATAGGACTGATAAGTTCTGAGTCAAGAATATTGACAGAAAGCTTAACGTCGCTAACGGTTTTTGGCTTGTACTGATTGTCTTTGAAAGCGCACTTTACGATAGAGTATGCATTTTCACCGCGTACGAAAGCGCCGGTGTCTGTCTTCTGACGAAGAATGCTGTTGGTGTTGGTTTCGAGTTCGTTAACGCCTCTCTGAATATGACCCTGTAAGTGTCCGTACATGTTAACTACGGATTTTTCAATTTCGCCTGTGTTGAACTTGTCAGCTCCGCCTACTTCATCAAGAAGGATGGCGATTTCTTTTGGTGTGTAGCGTGAAAGAACTTTTGTTTCTTCTCTATCAACAAAGTTTCTTACCTTTTTTACCATTTCATCTTCAGTCGTTACCATGTAACGATTGAACATGTTCTGATAATTCTGGTTGAAGTAATTAAACAGTTTCTCTTTAACGCCGCCCATGATATCAAGGCGTTCAAGAACGTCTTTCGGCAGCCTTGCTGTCAGGTGGTGGATAACCTTATTGGTTTCCTCTTCCAACAATAGGTTTACTTCAGCCTGTTGATCACGATATTCTTGTGCCAATGAATTGCGTGAACCGACTGCACTTGGTTTCTCCGGATGGAATACATTCGGGGATTTGGGCAGATCAATTGCTCCCATATAACTCTCCTTAAAAATTAGTTTTAAAACTACTACTATCTGAAGGATAACACATTTTATATGTAAATGTAAAGCCTTTTTTGGAGGAAAATAAGTTTTTTAATAACTAGCCTTTTTTCTATAAATGTGTTAAAATGCTGGAATGAATAATACAGGCAAGAGGCAGAGCCTCAAAACAGCCAAAATCCTGCTGGCAATAGCTCTTATGGTCTTTTTCGGCATTTTTCCAGTGTACGCCCAAAGAGCCCCAATAGATGTTAATTTGATAATCGATGGTTCGTCATCTTTTTCCAGTGTAAAAGACGAGGTTTCTGCATGGATAGGCAGCCGCCTTGATCAAATACTTGTAGATGGAGACAGGGTCACTGTCTGGAGCGCCGGTTCTTCTTCCAGGATAATTTACAACGGAACAGACAAAGAAGCCGTAAAAAGAAGCATTCGCGATCTCTCCCCTTCCGGGCAAACTGCCGATTTTTCGGGAGCTTTAAGGGATGCCGCCGGCAGGCAGAGTTCCGGTTATAATTACACCCTGTTAATCAGCGCTTCTCCTGCAGCTCTTACTTCGGTTATTTCAAGTCCGCAGGCAAGTCTCTTGCGTTTTTCCAGGATAGAAGAATTTACAAATTGGCGCGCGCTGGTTGTAGGGCTTAACCTTGATGCAAGAGTAAGGAGAGCCGCTTCGGCTTACTTTTCGCAATAATGCATGTTTGAAAATATTCAATCATTTATAGATCGCCACGAATCTTTTATTTTAACTACCCATGATTCTCCCGATGCGGATGGTCTTGGCGCAGAACTTGTAATGGCTTCAATCCTGAAAAAGAAAGGTAAAGAAGTAAGGATTATCAACTCTTCTCATGTTCCAAAATATCTTAGCTTTTTACAGGAAGGCACCGAGATAGAAAAATGGAATCCAGAGATACATTCAGAAAACCTGGAAAACAAGGCTTTGCTGATTTTAGATACTTCCGAAGAACATCATTTGGGAGCAATACGGGATGCTATAAAAAAAGTTAAGGAATCCTTTGTTATTGATCATCATGAGCTTAAACCTATGTCAAAGCTGAAAGGCTTTATCGATTCTACAGCTTCTTCTGCATCCGAGATTACACTGGAATTTGCCTGTTCTCTGGAAATCGAACTAGACCCGCATACAGCAACAGCCGCTTACGCAGGCATTGTTTTTGACTCAGGTTTTTTTGCTTACCCAAAAACCAGCATTAGAACATTTAAGGCTGCAATGAAAACCATGGAATGGGGCGCTACTCCAAATCATATATATAAGCAGCTTATGGAAAACTCTTCCTGCGCTTCTGTGCTCCTGCAAAAACAGGCACTTTCTAGTCTTACATTTCACGCCGGAAGAAAGATTGCCCTAATGGTTTTACGCTGGGAAGACTTTGAGAATGCAGGCGCAGAATTTGAAGATGTAGAAAATATAGTGGGAATACCGTTAAGGGCAAAAGAGGTAGAAGCCGCAATACTTCTGCGGGAAAAAGAACACGGAGAGCTCTTTTGTTCGCTTCGTTCCAAGGGAGCATTAAATGTTTCCAAGATTGCCCAAAACTTCGGCGGCGGCGGTCATGTCACGGCTGCAGGTTTTAGAAGTTACAGCGTTGACGAAACAGTAAAAAAACTACTATCCTCTGTGGAATCAAAACTGGATATGTGATATTGTAACAGCAAATGAAAAAAGGTCTATTTTATTTATATGTAGGAATTGGGGTATTTTCTTTCTTGTTAATAATTTTCCTTGCCACAGGCTTATGGAAAGTGGTTTTTTATCCTAAAACAGACATTAACGTAAGAACCAGGGTTATAACTCCTAGAGAAGCCAACTCCTTCTCTACTGCAGATCAAAGCGGACAATTAACATGGGAAGAAAATATAAACACAAAAATACCTCTGGAAGATGGCGAGATAGTTATTGCGGTTCTTAACAAGGAAAGCGAGGAACACTACGCAGAAGAGCAATATGTCATTTACCGTAAAGCCTCGGATGCGGCAGGCTCGGTGCATCTTACCTTTTTAAGCTATGACGAACGCACCAGGGGATACAGGCGTATGTGGAATACACCCACAGCGGCTACCAGAGCGGAAACCATCACCCTTTCTCATCATGACCTTATAGGCGACAGAAATAACTGTATTATCGTAACTGGAATGAATGCCAGTAACGAGCACACAATGACGATTTTCAGGCGAAGCCCCGGACAGCCGCCGACTCAGCCATACAAAAAAATAGCCGAATTGCAGATTGAAGGTTCTATTATAATCCAGGAAACAGGGCGTACCCTGGCATATCAGCAAAACATAACCAGAGGGCAAAGCTTTAATATCGCAGCTTACGGGCACGACAGCTCGTCTGCAAATATGCTGGATCAAATAGAAACTATTTATTCATTTAATCCAAGAAGCGAGCAATATGAACAAATTAATGTTTCAAGAATTCCAGGGTCTCAGATTGAGCAAAGACGGCTTAGAGAATTATTAAGCGGAGCGCCTGGCGTTTTTGAAGACTTTATAAAAGACCTTTGGTACTATGTAAGCCCTCAAGGCACTATTGATGCAAGGCAATACCTGTATTTTGACCCTGCAAAGAAGGAAATAATCTTTTTTGGCGATGATTCACAGCAAGTTTTTCTTTGGCAGACTTCTACTCCTACAAGGTATGGTTTGTATATAAGAAGCCAGAATATATCGATAAGTACCCTATTGCGTTTTATTGACATTGAACTTGAGTCACTGGACAGTATAAGACTTAGGGTAAATGAAGATGTAAGACTTAGAATTACCGCAAACACAACATGGGACGGCTCTTATCGTCGTGCCGGAGCTGCCAATATAAAGGAAAACGCTTCGCAGTTAAGACCTACTATAAATGCTGTATATGATTCATCCTGGGGAAGAATCCAGTTTAACAGCTCAGGCGAATATACGATCAGCTCTGGCAGTAATGTAAGAAAGGGCCGCTATGTATTTTATAAAGTTGATGATAATGACCTAATTGAACTTAGACCCGAAGAAGGCGATGAAAACCGACTGGTATACAAAGCGGAAATGGGCGCTTCAGTATTAATTCTTTCGCGTGTTCGGGTAGGCACACAGGGAGTACAGGATCTCCTCGAACCCCCTGTAACTCTAACCCCAGTTAATTAATTAAGAATTTCTACCACAAACCACACGAACTCGAACTCTCTTATTCTATCTTCGTTCGTGTTAGTTCGTGTTGGTTCGTGGTAAAAAGAAGTTTAAAACCTTTAAATAACGCCTTGGTCGAGCATGGCTTTGGCGACTTTTTTAAAGCCTGCAAGATTTGCGCCCAATACAAAGTTACCTGGTTTACCATACTCTTTTGCCGCTCCGTCTATGCTGTTAAAAATACCAGCCATGATAGTTTTAAGTTTTGAGTCTACTTCGTCAAATGACCATGAAATGCGTGTTGAGTTCTGAGACATTTCCAAACCTGATGTTGATACGCCGCCTGCGTTTGCAGCTTTGCCGGGGAAGAATGCGACACCGTTACTTAAAAGATGTTCTGTAGCATCCATTGTTGTTGGCATGTTTGCGCCTTCGCCTACAATTTTACAGCCGTTTTTAACAAGGCTCTTTGCATCGTCTATAAATAGTTCGTTCTGTGTGGCACAAGGAAGCGCTATATCGCACTCGATGTCCCATACCCTGCCCTTTGTTGCTTCGGTATAAACCGCATCCTTGTGTAGCTCCGCATACTTGGTAAGCCTTTCTCTTTTAACAAGTTTAATGTCTTTTATAGAATCAAGATTGATTCCGTCTTTATGGAAGATAAAGCCGTTACTGTCTGACATACTGATAACTGTAGCGCCTAAAGAAATTGCTTTTTGCGCAGCAAAGATAGCGACATTGCCGCTTCCCGAGATAACAACTTTTTTTCCTTTAAAGCCGTCGCTCTTTCCTTTTAGATATTCATCTACTATATAAACAAGTCCGTAGCCAGTGGCTTCTGTTCTGCCAAGAGAGCCGCCCCAGGTAAGGCCTTTGCCTGTAAAAACACCCGTAAAGTTATTTACAATTCGCTTATACTGCCCGTACATAAAACCAACTTCTCTAGCTCCAACGCCTATATCTCCTGCGGGAACGTCAGTGTCAGGACCTATGTGGCGGTAAAGCTCTGTCATAAAAGACTGACAGAAACGCATAACCTCGTTTTCGCTCTTGCCTTTTGGGTCAAAATCGCAGCCGCCCTTGCCGCCGCCCATTGGAAGCCCTGTAAGAGCGTTTTTAAATGTTTGTTCAAATCCCAAAAACTTAATAATGCTTTGATTTACCGAAGGATGAAAACGAATCCCGCCCTTGTAAGGTCCTATAGCGGAGTTGTACTGAACACGATAAGCGCGGTTAACATGCACTTTGCCTGCATCGTCTACCCAGGGTACTCTAAAAACGATTAAACGTTCAGGTTCTATAAGTCTTTCTAAAAGACCTGCTTTTTCATAAATACTGTCATTATCAACAATGATCCGAAGCGATTCTAAAACTTCTTTTGAAGCCTGCAAGAATTCAGGCTGACCTGCGTCCTTTTTTTCCAAGTCTGCAATAATTTTGTTTACATAGCTCATATTAAAAATAATCTCCTTATTATGCATCACAGACGCATATTACAATCGGGAATGAAACAATGTTTCATTATATCTCCTATGGTTTTTATATATCTTTATAGAAGGAAAGTCAATCAATATACCCCCTACCCCAGAATGGATGAGGTATCAAACCAGCCTGCGAAAAATGCCTTATTTTAGTATTTTATTTGCGGAGTTACTTGTAAACAAGCTAATTTTATTACTTGTAGACAAACAGACTCTAATGTATAATTAAAACAATAATGTTTAAAATTATACAATCTGGATGCGCCGCCTTTATTATTACAGGTTTTCTTGCGCTTTTATTAATAAGCTGCGAGAGCCAATCAGGTAAATCCTCTGATTCTCATTATAGCTGGTCTTCATTTTACGAAATCCCCGGTATAACAGACGAAGAAATTCGCGCAATAGAAAATCTAAAAGAGAAGCGCCAGTCGTTTTCATACGCTATGATACATTCTACCGAGGCTTTTTTTGATCACAGAAAAGGCGCTATTAACGGATATTCTGCTCTATTCTGTGATTGGCTAACAGGTATATTTGGGATACCTTTTGTACCAGTAATAAAAAAATGGGGTGAAATAATCCCGGGGCTTGAAAACGGAGAAATCGATTTTGCAGGCGATGTGACTCCAACAGCAGAACGCAAACAAACCCTATACATGACTGACGCTATTTCCCAGCGTACGTTAAAATATATAAGACTTGCAGAAAGCCCTCCGCTTTCAAGAATCGCAGAAGCAAGAACGCTGCGTTTTGCTTTTATCGAGGGAACTACTACATACAGATATGTCATATCCACACAGGTTTTTAGCAATTTTGATATTTATTTTATTGACAGTACCGAAACAGCATACAAGCTTCTTAAGAACGGAGAAGTAGATGCCTTTATCGAAGAAGGCATAGTAGAAGCCGCTTTTGATGTTTACGGCGATGTAATCTCTTCAGATTTTTTTCCATTGCTCTACAACCCTGTTTCCATGACAACCGCAAATAAAGAACTTTTACCTATTATTACTGCTGTTCAAAAGGCAAAGCAAAGCGGAGGCTTAAGCTATTTATCGGATTTAACAAAAATCGGAGAAAAAGAATATCTTAAGCACAAGTTTTATATGATGCTAACCGAAGAAGAACGTGATTTTTTACAAAACAATCCAGTAATCCCCTATGCTGCTGAGCATTATAACTACCCTATTAGTTTCTATTGCAAATATGAAAAAGAATGGAAAGGCATTTTTCATGACGTTATTGAAGAGATTGCATTACTAACAGGTTTGTTTTTTAGTATAGTAAACGACAACCGCACCGCTTGGCCTCAGCTGCTAGGTCTTTTAGAGAGCGGAGAAGCCAGTTTATTATCAGAACTTATACCTACAGATACCCGAAAAGAAAGAGGGTTTTTATGGACAACAACTCCTACAATGATGGACAATTATGCGCTTCTTTCAAAATCGGAAACGCCGAATATCACTCTTAGAGAAGTCTTAAATGTCAGGGTAGGTCTGCCGCGAGGCACTGCATATACGGAAGTTTTTAAAGCCTGGTTTCCTAACCACCCTCATTCAATTGAATATGAAAGTTCTGATCTTACATTCAGCGCCCTGGATCGAGGTGAAGTTGATGTTGTTATATCCAGCCAGCGCCGCTTATTGGCAATAACAAACTACCATGAATATCCTGGTTATAAAGCCAATGTGGTTTTTGACCGTGCTGCTGAATCATTTTTTGGATTTCATAAGGATCAGGCTATTTTATGCTCTATTTTTAACAAAGCGCTTATTATTGTTGATATAAAAAGCATTTCCGAGCAATGGGCTCTTAAAACATATGATTATAAAGGGAAAATTGCGCAGGCTCAGCGTCCTTGGCTAATTGGCGCATCCATTCTTCTATCTTTTGTGTTAACGCTGGTAATTATAATGTTTATAAGAAAGCGCAACGAAGAGCGCAGGCTTGAACGGCTTGTAAAAAAGCGAACTGTCGAAGCTGAAGCCGCAAACCAGGCAAAGACTTTTTTCCTTGCCAATATGAGCCACGAAATACGCACTCCGTTAAATGCCATACTGGGTATGACCAGAATCTGCAAAAACACAAACGTGATAGAAAGAAAAGATCATGCGCTTGACAAGATAGAACACGCTTCTACGCATCTTCTTGGAATCCTAAATGACGTGCTTGATATGTCAAAAATCGAGGCAAATAAACTGGAGTTATCTGCAGTTGAGTTTAACTTTGAAAAAATGCTGCTTAAGGTAATTTCTGTAATAAACTTTAGGGTAGAAGAAAAAAGGCAGAATTTGATAATTAATGTTGATAAAAATATACCCTATCTTCTTATGGGAGACGATCAAAGGCTTGCGCAGGTTATTACAAATCTATTGTCAAATGCGGTTAAGTTTACGCCGGAAGAGGGAGAAATTCAGCTAAATGCCGCATTGGTATCGGATAAAGATGAGTGTGAGCTGCGCATCGAAGTTGCTGATAATGGAATTGGAATATCAGCTGATCAGCAGGAAAGGCTTTTTAACGCCTTTAAACAAGCGGAAAGCGGAACGAGCCGTAAATACGGAGGAACAGGTCTAGGTCTTACTATTTCCAAGCGCATAGTTGAGTTAATGGGCGGAAAAATTTGGATTGAATCGGAAATAGGAAAAGGCGCTCGATTTATTTTTACAATAAAAATGCATAAGTGCGAGAATAGACAGGACAGTCAGCAAAAGAAAGATGAAACACCTAGTATTCAGAAAAATGAGTATACCGGCAAAAGAATACTGCTTGTTGAGGATGTCGAAATAAACAGAGAAATAATAATTACATTACTGGATGATACAGGACTTACTATTGACTGTGCAGAAAACGGAAAAGAAGCGCTTATAATGATAGCATCAAGGCCTGATAAGTATGACATGGTTTTTATGGATGTTCAAATGCCAGAAATGGATGGATACGAAGCAACACGCTGCATACGAGATCTGGAAGAAAAAGCAAATAGGAATTCGTATAATCGAGATGATGAAACTCGCAGCGATAATAGGAAGCCGCTTAATCGAGATGATGAAACTTGCAGCGATAATAGGTATTCGCATAAGCGAATACCTATTATCGCAATGACTGCGAATGTCTTTAAAGAAGACATCGAAGCATGTCTTGCGGCAGGAATGGATGACCATTTAGGAAAACCGCTTGATATGAATGAAGTCTTTGAAAAACTGCGTAAATATCTGAATTAAACAAAAAAAAGTGTCCGCTTTCCAGCCTACAATTTTTGCAGGTCTACTCTGGATCTAATTCCTGTTTTATTAAAAGAAATAATTTCCCGCATCCCTGTAAATATAATTGATAGAATTATATCGGTCTTTATGGGATACGGAACTGCTGTTCTTCTTAAATGCTTAAGCGAAATTAAAAAACCTAACCAAGTTTTGAAAACTTCTCAACACTCGCAAGTTTAACCGCTACGCAGAATATTTCTAAAGCTTCGCCAAGTTCGCCGATTGGCGGACATGTCGGGGCTATACGGATATTACTGTCTTTTGGATCGCTTCCGTTTGGATATGTTGCGCCTGCGGGAGTTAACGCTACTCCTGCCTCAGCGCATAATGCTACAATTCTTTTTGCGCAGCCTTCCAAAGAATCAAAGCTGACAAAATAGCCGCCATTAGGCTGTGTCCACTGCGCAATGCCAAGCCCGTCAAGTTCACGCTTAAGTGTATCTGAAACAAGTTTAAACTTTGGCTGTAAAATTGTTGCGTGTTTTTCCATGTGGGCTTTTACACCTTGAGCATCTTTAAAGAAACGCGCATGGCGAAGCTGGTTTAATTTATCAGGTCCAATTGTCTGCGCTGTTAATCTTTTCTTTATATATTCGCAGTTTGATTTAGAAGAAGCCATACAGGTAATGGATGCGCCTGCAAAACTAACCTTGGAGAATGAAGTAAAAACATACGCCATGTTTGGGTTTCCATTTTCTTCGCAAAGGCGAATAATGTTTGGAATTTCTTCATTGGAAGCACTGCCAAGTCCGTGGAACGCATAGGCATTATCCCAATAAATGCGAAAATCATCGGCGGCGGGTTTTAATTTTGCAAATCGTTTTACGGTTTCTTGCGAATAAACGATACCCGTTGGATTTGAATATTTGGGAACACACCAGATACCTTTTATCATAGGGTCTGAGGAAACCAGTTTTTCTACAGCGTCCATATCAGGACCATCATTACCCATTGCTATCGGAATCATATCGATATGAAAATAATTGCAGATTGTAAAATGGCGGTCATACCCTGGAGACGGACATAAAAACTTTACCTGCCCCTGGCTCTGCCATGGTTTTCCATCCCGTACTCCATGAGACACGTTTACAGAAACGTTAT
>Ga0123356_10008652_pt1 | contig 10098 bp, 10 predicted proteins | sample TergutEmb28metaG_2_FD_92546 | JGI IMG/M metagenome (GOLD analysis project Ga0123356, IMG submission 92546) | Embiratermes neotenicus P3 segment gut microbial communities from Petit-Saut dam, French Guiana - Emb289 P3 | ecosystem: Host-associated > Arthropoda: Insects > Digestive system > Gut ... | reverse complement strand
CCGGCGTGCTTGGTTTATATTTCAACGCATTTCACCCGCTGATACAAACATTTATTTTTGTAACACTCACACTGACATTTATTAACGAAGCAATCGAGCAAACTTAAAAAACCTCTTTTAAAGGAAGAGGAAGGAGGAAGAAATGGATAAAATCGGAGTCGCACTATGCTTACTTTCCTGCGCAACAGCTGCAATTGCAATGGGTATCGCAACGGGCAAAGCACTTGACGCTATCGCCCGCCAGCCCGAAGCATCAAGCAAAATCAATGCAACACTTCTCTTAGGCTTAGCACTCACAGAGTCCGCAGCCATCTATGGTTTCGTAACTGCGTTGATTTTGGCATTTAATTAAGTTGTGTGTGGTATTAAGTCCTGTGTCATCGCGAGCCGTAAGGCGTGGCGATCCAGAATGTAATCAAATAAAAAAGATATAGTCTGGATTGCCACGCCACCAAGTTGCACTTGGTTCCTCGCAATGACTGATAAGGATTAGTATTCTTAAAAAGGAGAAAAGCTTTGGAACTTCATCCTGTTGATATTGTAATAAGCTTAATCAACATTGCTGTGTTGTTTATATTGCTGCGTTTGATATTGTGGAAGTATGTAATTAACTTTCTCTCAAAACGCTCAGCAAAAATACGCAGCGATATGGATGAAGCTGCCAAAAATCGGGAGGATGCCGAGGCTATCCATAACGAGTACACTAAAAAACTCGCTGAACTTGAAGATAAAGGTGCAGAAATTGTACGCCAAAGTAAGCTTAAAGCAAACGAGGAGTCTGATAAGATTCTTCAGAATACCAAAGCCGAAGTCAGCGAAATGATAAGCGAAGCTCACACCCGCATAGAAAGAGATAAAAAACAAGCTCTTGATGATGCTCATGACAGCGTCGCTCAGCTTGCTACCGAAATGGCTGCACGTATTTTAGACCGTGAAGTAAAACAGAGCGATAATACACACGCTGTCGATGAATTCTTTAGCGAGGTAAACGATGAATAAACCAATACTTATTGTAGCTTCAAGAAATGATGAAAAACTGATTAGCTCCATTCGAGAGGGCTTTGAAAGCAAACTTGGTGAAAAACTCGACTTTGACATAGTAGAAAGCACGAGAATAACCGGTGGATTTATCGCTGTTATCGACGGTAAGGTGTATGATGCGAGTTTTTCTTCGAGACTTCACGAGCTTTCCCGTCAAATGACAGGAAAAGAAGTACGAAAACCGGGAGTAGAATCATCTTTTTCTGCTGTTGGTGCAATACTCAAGGAGCGTATCAAAACCGGAACTCCCGACCCGCTTGTTTATGAGTACGGCATAGTTAAAAGCTATAGTGACGATATTGTACATATTGCAGGGCTTGCCAACTGCCATTACGGTGAACTTTTATCGTTTGACAATAATGCTACAGGATTGGCTCTTGACCTTGTGCTTGCAGGGGTCGGTGCTGCGCTCTTAGGTGGCAGTGTGTCTACAAACAGCCTGGTACGGACAACAAGCCGTATTGCGGAGGTTTGTGTCGGAGAAAAGCTTCTCGGACGCGCCATTGACCCGCTCGGTAAACCGCTTGATGGGGAAGAGTTAACCTGTGACAAATTCAGACCTATAGAGGCACACGCTCCGACAATAATGCAGCGCGGTCCTGTCAACACACCGCTCGAGACAGGAATAATGGCAATAGACAGCATGATTCCAATCGGACGCGGTCAGCGTGAGCTTATCATCGGAGACCGTCAAACCGGTAAAACATCGATTGCTTTATCTGCAATCATGAACCAGAAAGACACCGGAGTTATATGCGTATACTGCGCTATAGGTCAGAAAACATCCACAGTTTCAAGTATAATTCACACATTAAAACGAACAGGCGCACTTAAACACACCGTTGTTGTTGCTGCAATGGCACACGATACTGCTGCGATGCAGTACATTGCTCCTTATGCAGCTTGCGCTGTTGCCGAGGAATTTATGTACAACGGAAAGGATGTTCTTGTTGTATATGACGATTTATCAAAGCATGCAGTAGCTTACAGAACCATGTCACTGCTTTTGCGCCGTCCATCCGGTCGCGAGGCTTATCCCGGTGACGTTTTCTATCTGCACAGCCGCCTGCTCGAGCGTGCAGCCAAACTTTCACCGGAACTTGGCGGCGGATCTATGACAGCGCTACCGATAATAGAGACAATGGCAGGTGATATTTCTGCTTACATTCCTACAAACGTAATATCAATTACAGACGGACAAATTTATCTTGAAACTGCTATGTTTAACGCAGGACAAAGACCCGCAGTAAATGTCGGCTTGTCTGTTTCACGTGTCGGCAGAGCCGCGCAGCAAAAAGCAATGCGCGCAGTTTCCGGCAGCTTAAGACTGCAAATCGCACAGTACAGAGACATGGCAGTGTTTGCTCAGTTCGGCGCCGATATTGACTCGGCAACCGCTTCACTACTAAAAAGAGGAGAAAGGCTTGTTAGACTTTTGATACAACCTGCAGAGCGAAACTACAAGCTTTCCGAACAGGTTGTACTTCTTCTTGCAGCAGATAAAGGTAAATTTGATAATTTCGACTTGCGCGAAATCGGCGATGAAGCAGCAAAACTGCTTGATCTTGTAAAGGAAAAAGCCAAGGATGTCGTTGATAGTATTGACAAAACAGGAGAATTGACCGATGCGGACAAATCCTGTCTTGAGAAACTTTTTGAGGAAAACTGATACACAATGCAAAAGGCTAATGAGATAAAAGAACATATATCCGCCATAGAGCAAACACGAAAAATCACCGGCGCTATGGAAATGATCTCCTCAAACAGAATGAGGCAGGTTATGGGTCATATTGAGCATAACCGTAAATATTTTTCTTATATCCGTTCCACCATGAGAGAAATACTCGAGTCATCACAGGAGGTATCTCACCCTTATTTGGTTGAGCGCAGCAGAGAACATCGTACATATGTTGTTATTTCAGGTGATAAAGGTTTTTGCGGAGCTCACAATGCAAATGTTCTTAATTATGCGTTGCAGCAGCTCAATAACCGTCCCGGCTCCGGTTTAATCACCTTGGGACACACCGCAGAGTCGTTTTTCCGCTCTCGAAATATTACTCCCGACGTATGTATGATGGGTATCGTTCAAGACCCGACACTGTCCCGGGCTCGCGAAGTTGCAAGCGAACTGACAACTTTATATGAAAATGAAGTCACAGATGAAATCAGAGTGATTTTTACATCTTTTTACGGTGAAACAAAAAGACAACCTGTCGAAGCGAGACTTTTACCCGTTTTTTTCCATGATTATGATGACATCAGAAATGCCGAAGAGCTTGAAGGAATAATATACCATCCTTCCGCACAAACAGTATTTGATATGATGATTCCGCAGTTCACGTTGGGGTTACTATTTGGTATTATGGTTCAGGCATATGCAAGCGAACATTTTGCCAGAATGACCGCTATGCATTCGGCAACAACAAACGCAAAGGATATGATAGATAGATTAAACACGCAATATAATCTCGCGCGGCAAAGTGCAATAACAAACGAACTTGCTGTAATTGCAGATGCTGCAGAGATCCTGAAAGAGGGGAATCCATATGGCGAAGACAACGAAGAAAACTACCGGGGTGCCTGATACACCTGACATTCAAACAGCCGGAGTTATTGTAAAAATAAGCGGTCCTGTTTTGGATGTACGCTTTGAGCATGATGAGCACGAGCCGAAGCTCTATGATTTGCTTGCAACAGCAGACGGACGGCACATGGAGGTTTCCGCAAATGTTGCACCCGGAATAGTCCGCTGCATAGCGCTCGATGCTACCGACGGTCTTTGTTGCGGTACCGAGGTTACCTCACTGGGTCATGCTATACAAGTACCTGTCGGGCCGAATGTTATCGGCCGCGTGGTCGATGTTCTCGGCCGCCCTATCGATAACGGTCCTCCAATTAAAGATGCTCCTTTGTGGAACATCCACCGGAAGGCACCAAAACTTACTGATCTTACACCTGTTGCGGAGTTTTTTGAAACAGGTATTAAGGTCATTGACCTTTTAACACCATATTCCAAAGGCGGTAAAATAGGACTCTTTGGCGGAGCCGGTGTCGGAAAAACTACTCTTATTATGGAGCTTATCTATAATATTTCTACCGTCCACGGCGGTTTTTCGGTTTTTGCCGGAGTCGGCGAGAGAAGCCGCGAAGGTAGTGAGCTTATACAGGATATGATTTCATCCGGAGCAATTAATAAAACCGCTCTGGTTTTCGGTCAAATGAACGAACCTCCCGGCTCACGTATGAGAGTCGGACTTACAGGTCTTACCATGGCTGAATATTTCCGCGATGAGATGAACCGTGATGTCCTGCTTTTTATCGATAATATCTACCGTTACGTACAAGCAGGCAATGAAGTCTCCGCACTCCTCGGCAGGATGCCCTCTGCAGTCGGTTATCAGCCAACCCTTGCAGGAGAACTCGGTACACTCGAAGAACGTATTGTTTCGACAAAAAACGGCTCTGTTACCTCCGTACAGGCAATTTATGTACCCGCCGATGACCTCACCGACCCCGCTCCTGCAACGATTTTCTCACACTTGGACGCAACGACCGTATTATCCCGCAGCGTAGCAGAAATAGGAGTTTATCCTGCAGTTTCACCGCTTGAATCATACTCACGTATTTTGGAACCCGACATAGTCGGCAAAGAACATTATGAAACAGCACAAGGTGTTATCACATGCCTCAACAGATACAAGGAGCTGCGTGATATTATTGCCATCCTCGGCATGGATGAACTTAGCGCAGAAGATAGAGTTACTGTCTACCGTGCCAGAAAAATCCAGCAATTCCTGTCACAACCGTTCTCTGTAGCCGAGACCTTTACCGGAATGGAAGGGCGTTTTGTGGCGTTAAAGGACACTATACGTTCGTTTGTGGCAATACTCGGTGGTGAAGTTGACGACCTGCCCGAAGCAGCCTTCTTCCTTGTCGGCGATATCGACGAGGTCAGAGAGAAAGCGAAAAGTTTGTAACTTAACGGAGTTAAATATGGCAAAACTTTTTAACCTTAAAATCATAACCCCGGAGCGGGAATTTTATGACAGCGACATTGAAGCAGTCACCGTTCACGCCCCCGACGGCAGTGTCACCATACTGGCTGACCATGCTCCGTTTATTATGCCGGTTAGTGTCGGTACTGTCAGCATAAAAAAAGACAGTAAATGGGAAAGCTCTGTCAACTCTGAGGGTTTTATGGAAGTTCACCATGAAGGTGTGCTGATATTCGTTCAGTCATGTGAGCATCCGGAAGAAATAGACACCCGTAGAGCCGAAGAAGCAAGAAAGCGCGCAGAGGAGCAAATGCGTCAAAAACAAAGCATGAGTGAATACAGACAATCAAAAATCGCCTTGGCACGCGCGATGGCACGATTGCAATTTAGTAGTAAAAACGGAACTCTATAACCAATAAAAAGGATATCCACAGTCAATGCTCGAATTCTTAAAATTAAATCTTAGTGATATAGACGCACTCAGACCTCTTATCCTGCAAGGAAACAGCAGGATATGCAACGATACTGTGGGCGGTGTATTTATGTGGAGAAACTATTTTAACATGGAATATGCCCTCTTTAATGAAACAGTCATTTTTAAAGCAAAAGCAAAGTATGATGATGTAGACACTGTATTTTCACTCCCTTTCGGAAGAGATTATCATGAGGGAATATACAATGTAGCTGAGTATTGCCGCTCATCGGGACTACCGATAGCTTTTTATGACATTACAGAAGAAGATTTCGAGCCGCTTCAAAATGTTTTTGGCGGTGCATCAACAATACTAAAAAAACACACCAATGAGGATTGGAACGACTATATTTACGATGCACAGGCGCTTATAAAGCTCGAGGGACGAAAGTACAGCGGAAAAAGAAATCATATAAATCAGTTTAAGAAAGAATATACCAATTGGGCATTTGAGGAAATCACACCTGATAATATTGCTCTTGTCAGCGATTTTTATCGGGCATACAGCGAAAATCTAACATTTAAAACAAAAACTGCTTTAGAAGACCACATCAAAACAATCGAAGTACTTGATAATTACAAACTTTACGGATTACTTGGAGGTCTGCTTAAGGTCGGTGATTCCGTGGTTGCTTTCTCTTTAGGCGAATGCAAGGGTGATGTTCTTCACGTACATACAGAAAAGGCGAATACGCAGTATAAAGGCGTTTATCAGGTGATTAACAACGAGTTTGCCAAATACTATTCGGGAGAAGGTATTAGCTTTATAAACCGTGAGGAAGATGACGGAGACCCGGGGCTTCGTTTTTCAAAAAATTCATATCACCCGTGTAAAATTGTTTCAAAATACATAGTAATTATGATATAATAAATTTCGCACTTTTTGTGGGCTTCTGGAGATATTTTAATGAGTGAAGTAAGAGAAAAGATTATAGTTGTCGATGACATTGCTACAAATCTTAGCATTGCTAAGAGTGCTTTGTCCGATAAGTATGATGTTTTTACAGCACCATCAGGCGAAAAACTACTCTTACTTCTCGGCAAGCTAATTCCCGACTTAATTTTACTTGACATTGAAATGCCTGAGATGGATGGTTATGAAGTAATCAACAACCTAAAAAGCTCAGAGCGTACCATGGATATCCCCGTCATATTCCTCACCGGTAAAATCAACCCCGAGCACGAAATAAAGGGCCTAAATCTCGGTGCTGTGGATTATATAACAAAGCCGTTTTCGCGCGAGCTTTTACTCAAGCGAATAGACCTGCACGTTCTCTTTGAACGTCAAAAGCAAGAACTTCTAAAACACAACCTCACTCTTGAAGGTGAAGTCGAAAAGAAAACAAAAACCGTTATGGAGCTCCAATCTGCGATTCTTAAAGCAATTGCAGAGCTTGTAGAATGCAGGGATAACGTAACGGGCGACCATATCGGCAGAACACAGTATTCACTAAGCCTTTTGGTTGGTTTAATGATTAAAAACGGGGTATATCTGGAAGAGCTATCGGTTCTGGATATTCCCTTGCTTATTATGTCCTCACAGCTGCACGATGTTGGGAAAATATCCATAAAGGACAGTATTCTGATGAAACGCGGCAAACTCGAGCCCGATGAATTTGAAGAAATGAAAATGCACACAGTTTATGGTGCTGATATAATCAGAAAAATTGAGAGCAAAACATCAGATAACGAGTTTCTGCACTATGCCGAAATTTGTGCCGGCACACATCACGAAAGATGGGACGGCAAAGGTTATCCCAACGGGTTAAAAGGAGTAGATATCCCGTTACAGGGAAGGTTAATGGCAATTGTTGATGTTTACGACGCTTTGGTCAGCGACCGTCCGTATAAGTCTGCTTTTGACCACAAGGAAGCAATAGATATAATAAGAGACAGTCTTGGGACACAATTTGACCCGGTAATAGGTCAGGTCTTTGTTGATAATCATTTGGAATTTATGGACATTGATTCCGATAATATAAATTCTGAAAAACTTTATAATATCCCGGCGATAGTTATTAGCACCGATTCCGACATTGTCAGCGGACCCAGTGAGTCAGAGCATATAGTAAATATGCAAAAGTGTCTTGAGGTTCTGTATGACGCTATGTTAAAGCATAAAACACTAAAAAACGAAATTAAAGATTGGAATAAGGAGTTGTTCTTAAAATCGGTTCTTCTTCATGATACCCATGATCTTGGCTCCGCCGATCGCGTAGAAGATGTCGAAGGCGAGGATTTAGAGCGCTTAATGCATCATGCGGAGCTCTTAAACGGAAGCAATCACGAAAAATGGGACGGCACAGGTTATCCGTTAGGGCTTGCAGGCAAAGAAATCCCCACCGAAGGAAGACTTATGGCGGTAGTTGATGTCTATGACGCTCTTATCACCGACCGTCCGCACAGAAAGAGAAAAACCCATGGTGAAGCAATTATTCTCATTAAAAACGGAGCCGGCACACACTTTGATCCCGATATCGCCGAGCTTTTTGTCGCTCACGAAGAAGATATTGAAAAAGTTATAACCGGCTAACATTATTTATAAGATTTTATTATACGGAGGGAACACAAATGAGATTAATAACCAGATCTGACTTTGACGGACTCGCATGCGGCGCAGTGCTTAAAGAACTCGGGATAGTAGACCACTGGAAATTTGTTCATCCCAAGGACCTACAGGACGGTCTTATTGAAATTACTGACCAGGATGTCCTTGCAAACGTTCCTTACGTTGAAGGGTGCGGCATGTGGTTTGACCACCATTCAAGCGAAACTGCGCGTCTGCTTGAAGCCGGAGTACAGTATAAAGGTATGAGCCGTTTGGAGGATAGTGCCGCCCGTGTTATATATGATTTTTATGACGGAAAACATAAGCTTCCTCAAATGGAAACAATGATGAAAGCCGTTGACAAGGTTGACTCCGGCAAGATGACACGCGAGGAAATTCTAAACCCGGAAGGTTGGGTGCTCTTGGGCTTTTTAATGGATCCCCGTACAGGTCTTGGACGTTTTCGCGATTTTACAATCAGCAATTATCAGCTTATGGAGCTTTTAATTGATGAATGCGCTCAAAGTGATATAGATTCTATTCTTGCTCTCCCCGATGTTCAGGAGCGTGTAGAACTCTATTTTGAGCAGGATGCACTCTTTAAGGAAATGGTTAAAAAACACACATGGGTTGACGGGAATGTCATAGTCACCGACCTTCGTGGTGTTGAAACGATTTATACGGGAAACAGATTCCTTGTTTACAGTCTCTACCCCGAGCAAAACGTATCATGCTGGGTTGTAGACGGAAGAGGAAAACAAAACTGCCCGATTGCAATCGGCTATAGTATTCTAAACCGCACATGTAATGCAAATGTCGGTGCTCTATGTCTTAAGTATGGCGGTGGCGGTCACAAACAGGTAGGCACCTGCCAGGTCCCGTACGACGACTACGAAACAGTCATCAAAGAAATCGTCGCAGCATTGAAAGCGTAGCATTTATTATCGCCGTCATTGCGAGCCGCTTGCGGCGTGACAATCCAGAAACTACAGTCTTTCAAATAGTTACAATATTCATATGTAAATGTAGAAATTCACACTTTAAGTGTGAATTTCTCTTTGTGCAAAACCGGCAGATTTGCGCGATTCGTTGCAGCGCAACACATTGCAAATACTATGTTTTTTTGCAAATGTGTATTGAAATGTAGAAAGGGTTTATGATAGGGTTGACTTGTATGATACATACAAAAACTTAACAAATATGGAGGAAGAAATCATGAGCGAAATTATTAGATTTGAAGAGGTAGAAAAGAGGATTATAACAATCCGGGAAGAGCAGGTATTGATTGATAGGGACGTAGCAGAGCTGTATGGTGTGGAGACAAAAAGGATAAACGAAGCTGTTGTTAATAATCCTGATAAATTTCCAACAGGTTATATCATTACTTTCGAATCAGATGAATGGATGTCTCTAAGGTCGAAAATTTCGACCTTAGAGACAAATGGTAAAGGGAGATATTCAAAATATAAACCTCACGCTTTCACCGAAAAAGGTTTATACATGCTCGCGACTATTCTTAAAAGTCCTGCTGCTACACAAACAACAATCGCAATAGTGGAAACCTTTACAAAAATTCGCGAGTTATCAAGAACAATCAGTCAACTACCGGACATTCGTGAAGAAGCAGAACAAAAAGCTCTGATGCAAAAAAGCGGTGAGATATTAGCAGAGGTCTTAGAAGATAATACACTACAAGTTTCCGGTGATGAAACCACAATCGAATTAAATCTAGCATTATTGAAAATAAAGCACACAGTCAAGCGTGGAAAGAAATAAGATTGGGTGGTAACCTGTATCTTTGAAATGCACAGAAACAAGGGTTTCATTATAAGCCCTCTTTAGTAAAGAGGGTGCCATCCGCAGATGGCGGGTGATTTGTAACAAAAAAATCGCCGCCTATTGGTCAGCGATTTTTTATAGATGTTGGCGAAGACCTATTTTCCCGGGACGTCACCGTCCAAGTATCGTCGGCGCAAATGAGCTTAACTTCCGTGTTCGGAATGGGAACGGGTGGGACCTCATTGCAATAAACACCAACAATG
>Ga0123356_10008651_pt1 | contig 10099 bp, 9 predicted proteins | sample TergutEmb28metaG_2_FD_92546 | JGI IMG/M metagenome (GOLD analysis project Ga0123356, IMG submission 92546) | Embiratermes neotenicus P3 segment gut microbial communities from Petit-Saut dam, French Guiana - Emb289 P3 | ecosystem: Host-associated > Arthropoda: Insects > Digestive system > Gut ... | reverse complement strand
GCGAGGCGGAACCATAGGTCGATGTCCTCGTGAGCCACGAACCCTTCGTCGAACCCACCGAGCGTCATCGCGAGGCTCCTGCGCATGACGACGCCAGAGACCCCGATGAAGTTTGCATAGACCAGGGCCCGTGCCAGGTCGGCTTGTGGTATGAGTCGCCAACCGTCGCCGACTGGGTGCGACTTGACTCGTTGCAACGCCTGAAAACGGTAGCGGGCCGATGTCTCGAACACGTTGCCGTCCTCGTCTATTCTCTCGAAGTCGCCAAATGCGAAACCCGCCGAGGGACAGCGGTCCAGAGCGGCAACGCTAGCGGCGAGCTTGCCGGGCTTGAGAAGGTCGTCCGCGTCCAAGAAGGATACGTAGGGAGCGCGCGCCCGCGAGATCCCGATGTTCCTGGGTCGCGCACAACCGCCACTCGCGGCGGTCGATATGACAGTGACGCGGGGATCACCGATCGCGCGCACTTCGGCCGCCGTGCGGTCTGTCGAGCCATCATCGACCACTAGGACCTCGAGGCGAGTGCCACTCTGGTCGAGTGCGGAGCGCACCGCGGACACCACGTAGCGCTCCGCATTGTATGCCGGCATAACTACCGAGACGGATGGTGTGAGGGTCGTAGTCTGCGAACGAGTTAGGGGCGTTGCGGGAAGCGGATGAGGCGGGTCCCATGTCTCGCTATAGCGGTAGCACGGGTCCTCGATCATCCGGGATTCGGGATTTGCAGCATGCGCCGTCGACTTGTTCATGAGTTCCCCGTCCATGACTGCCATTGAATCGTCCTGAATTACCGGCGCGCTAACGACGACCAAGACAGGGCGCCTATGACCAGCGCGCAAGGTGCGGTCGGCAGTAGTTCTCAGTGGAGCTGGAGAACAGCCGCAATCGTGGCGATGCCAGCCAAGCCAGCGATCGGTGTTTTCTTCGTCATGATGGTCCCTCCATAAGCGGCCCCTGAGATTAGCGCGCGGCGCTAACTAGCAAGGCGGTTGCGCGGTGCAAGACGCAACGTGGATCACAGGCCATGTCCACACCAATAGATCGTACGTCATGTTACGTGTTCTGTCTGCAGCAATCGTCAGGAAAAAACCGCACCAAACCAACCAAACTGCCTCACCGCGCGCCCCCCCGGCTCCGCTGCGCACTACCGGTCTCGCTTGAGTTGTGTCTGTTGTGTTCGGTTCTGACAAGGACCGCTGCCGCCCAGCGCGAGCTTGGCGGCCGCGCTCCCGCGGGTCTCGGACGAACGTACGTTGGTTTACTAGTGCCCGTCGCAATTGTCCGTCAGTGGTGAGGTGGCCTGGTCGCGCGAGCCGGGTCCCCTGCGATCGCCGTCGCCGTCCCGAAGGGCTTCAGCCTCGCATCGTCTCCCGTCCGCTCGACACTGTCTCCGGGAACCGTTGGACTCGCTTGTCCCGCTTCGGCCGCCGGCGGAAAGCCCCGGAGCGTCGCTAGACCAGCAAGTCCGAGGGCGAACAGAGAAAGGCTCGTCGGCGCTGGCACCGCCGTAAGCCCACTCTGCTTCAAAGCGGTGATAATTACCCCGGAGACCTCCGCGAAAAAGAGCGTTAGCGTAGCACTTGTGTCATCGAGTGGACTGAGCGGCGGTGTCTCGGCGGCGCGGGCACCCGATAAGGTGGACCTCACACTCCCGGAGTTTTCGCTCGCAACGAAGTGCTCGGTCACGACGTCCGGGTGCCGACCACAGACATCACAGACATCACGGAGGTCACGGAGGTCACGGAGGTCACGGAGGTCACAGGTGTACTCGAGAACGGTTCGGCCGGCCACGGTGACGGTGACTCGAAATGCTGCCCCGCCAGCGAAACCGCTACCCTTCTCAAGGGTTATTGTGACAGTCGACTCAGAGTGTCTGGATGTCGCTCTTCGTGACAGACGAGGCGCATACGACCACCTGCGTTGACCCAACGATTGGCCAACTCGTGAGCAAAGTCTGGTCGCCAAATGAGCAGGTGACCTCAGTGGTCTGTTCGTCATGATGGCCCCTCCATAGGCCCCCCTGATAAGGCGACACGACGCCTGACTACGAGGGCGGTTATGCGGTGCAACGCAACAAGTGGATTGTATGCTTTGTCTGCAGCGATCCCTAGCCGGTAGAGCTCCAAACCAACAAAACTAACGAAACTCGTCCGTCCCGATCCAGGTCGCGCTCCTGGGAAGCTTCGCGGCTACGCTTCTGTTGGTTTCTGACGCAGAACGGCGACATGGCGTTGATGTGGAACGCGCCGGGGGACGCCGCAACCGGTGGGCTGCTTAGCCGTCGTCGTTGCAATCCCCACCCGACGGTGGACGCTGCGCCAACGTGTGCTTTAACTCGCCAATATCTCAGCACCGCACGAGCTGCGGGCAGATCGGATTGTCGGCTGGGACGAATATGAAGTTATTGTGGTAGAGCGGAGTCTTCAAACCCCGCGCGTCGAGATTCTTCAAGTTCTGGTGGATACCAGGGTCAAATGCGGCCAACGATGCGAGCTTACCATCCAGAAGAAAGAAGCCCAGATAACCTGCATTCCTGAAGAAATCAAACGCGTCTTTCAAAGCGCCGCGGCGATGTTGTTCCTCCACCTCGACCAGCACGTTCGGACGCTCGCGATGTATCGTCTCCAATCCTCCGCGGAGAACCGCCAGCTCGTGACCTTCGACATCGATCTTGACAAAGCCCACATTGTGAAGTGAGTACTCGTCGAGCGAGCTCACCCTGACCGGAATTGTCTCGACGCTGGCGCTGTGGCGGAGTTCGTTGCCGCTCTCGATAGCGGAGCGGTACAAATCGTTTGTGACGCGCATCTCGCGCGAGCCAGATTGATCCGAGAGCGCCACCTGCTCAATCTGTACGACCGAGGTGTCTGCGAACAGCTCGCGCAGCGCGTCTGCAAAGTACGGCACGGGTTCGAACGCAATGACACGCCGCGACAGTGGGACCAGCTGTGCCGTGTAATTCCCCCGAGCCGCGCCGACGTCGATGGACAATTTGCTCCGATGAGCGAGTTGTGGCAGCAGGTGCGACTCCGGTTCGCCCGTGCGGATTGGCCAGCTTCTGACCCGGTGGCGCCAGACCAGTCTTGGTGCGAGCCGCGCTCCCAAGCGCGCGGGAGCTAGCGCGGCGCGCAGGCCCTTGCAGGTCAGTTGACTACTCATTGCCGCCAGGTATGCCCATTCCGGGCGTCCCGTTAGTGATCGCGGGCTGCTGAACGAGGGCCGTGATCCTGAGCACGAGTGAAACTCAGGGCGGGGTGCGGCACACCGAGCCGATTTACGGCGTGTAGCGGCTGGGGCATCTGGCGGACTGCCTTCTCGCGTAGCAGTTCCCGCGTCTGCATCAGGGGTTGCTCGTCATGAGCGTCCCTCCATGCGCCGCTAACGATGCGACGCGACTGACTATCAACGAGCGGTGCAACAGGCAGCGAGTTTATACGTCATGCCAAACTCGCGGTGTTTTAAGTAACAGAAACTCGACTGCCCGGATCCGGGCCGCGCTAGCCACAAGCTTAGCGGCTGCAATGGTCGGGATCTGAGGCCCCCTACCTCGGCGGCGGCTGCGGCAATCGTGCTCTTGAGCGCAACCATGTGGATGGGTTCGGCGTGGACAGGAACAACGCGGGGGCCCTGCACCTCACCGGCGAGGGGGTGCCGCAGATGGTGGTCGCGGATCAGCGTCCGCAGGCTTGCGGCCAGTTGTCACGGACGCACGATGAAGCTGCGCATACAGGAGCTTCGGCAGTGCGAGGCACCAGGCGGCGGCACATCCTGGATCATCTCGCCACAGATACATGACCTCCTGGAGGGAGTTCTCCTGTCGTCGCCGCAGCACGTGCGCTGCGGACACCAGTGCTCCCTCCCGGAGCTCGGCGAGCCGGTCCTGCAGAAATCGCCGCTCGTCCGGACTCAAGGGATGGTTTTTGAGCACATGGCGCATGGTACGAATTCGGTCTGTGAGCACCATAAGAAACCTGACCGAGCCGAACGATGCGTGCTGCCAGATGCCCACTCCACCCGTCCCGTAAGTTACGGTGGGCTCAGGGCAATACATGATGACTGACGAGCACGCCAGCAGCGCCCACCATACCCAATAGTCCTCACCCCCAGCTCCGCGAAGTGTGCGCGGGAATCGCACCTCAGGCATGAGCGCACGCCGAAAGACCACGGCAGATGTCATGACCATGCCATTGACGACCAGTAACTCGACCGCGCTGCCAGTCCATTGCAAGATTCCCGGTGCCTCTGGAACTGGGCGGGCCTCGTCCGGCAGATCGTGGTGGCGAAATCTATCCGTCGTCGTTCCTTCAGTGCGCAGATTCGCGAAGTAGAAGTCTGCGCCCCGCGACAATGCCACTGCGGCGTTGCGCAGGTGCGCGGGCTCCCAATAGTCGTCACTGTCGAGAAAGGCAATGGCGGTTACCTCCTCGCCCAGGGCATCGAGAGCGGCATTGCGGGCAGCGGCGACCCCTTGGTTCGCCTGACGGATGACGGTCAGCCCGCGGACGGCGTTGCGCAACGGCGCTGTGATTTCCTCGGAAGCCGCATGCGGGGAGCCGTCGTCGACGACGACAACCTGGCTCGGGCGGTACTCCTGGGCACAGATCGAACTCAGAGCGCGATGCAGCAGGCCGGCCTGCCGCTGGAAATACGGGATCACGACACCAAAGCGCGGCAGGTCTGCGCTCGTGGACATCGCGGGATCACGACACCAAAGCGCGGCAGCTCGGCGTGCTTCGGCCTGGACTTGACCTTGAGCAGTATGCCGCCGACTCGTCGGGCGATGATGCGAATGCGGTCACGAGTGTCCCTCTCCCATAAGCGCCGCTGACGATGCGACGCGACGAATGGTCATGTCCAGACGACTAGGATTATACGTTTCGTTTGTAGACATTTGTTGTCGCAAAAACCCTGTCCCCTTCACCACCTAGCCGCTGCACCCCAGTTCTCGCCAGGCCGCTGCACCTTGCTCGCTGCCAGCGTTGTGTTTTGTCGTGTTGGGTTCTGGAGTGCTTAGCAGGACCGAGAACCCAATGTTCTCGAATCTCTGCTGGAAACGCGTTCAGAAGGTATTACGTCCCGTGAGGGATATCTGGATTTTCAGAACCCTCCTTCTCAACGTAGCCTATGTACATGGCGCTCGACTTCGTCGCGCTATGCACCTGCAAGAGCGGCGCCACGGCTACGGTGACAACTGAAGATCTTGGCCGGGCCGTTGGCTCAAACCTCGATGCTCCTGGCTGAACCGAACCGCAGTCAGCGGGAACGTCATCCCGCCTCTCCTTTAAGAACGTTGGAGAATCCTGGCCACTCATGCTCGACTGAGAACTGCTGCGTGATCCGTTGCCGCGGGCCAGCGGCCGGGCGGTGACTCGGACGCTGGTCGCGGATCAGACCTTCTGAGCAGCGGACTGACCGGACTGCGCTGAAGCCCACACCGGCCGCAGACCTCTTCTGAACAGCCCCTCGAGCTCAGAGATGACCGCCCGTTGGTCGTAGACGGTACGAGCCTTCTCTCGTGCCGCGACTCCGAGGCGTTCGGCGGCCGCTGGATCTCGCAGCAAGCGAACGCACTCGTCTGCCAGCGGCGCCACGCCATCGCGCAGGATGATCTCCCTTCCGTTCTCGAAAATGAGACCTTCCGCGCCAAGGGTCGTCGATACAATTGCGCGCGCATGAGCGGCCGCTTCTATGATCTTGATGCGAGTACCTGCGCCGCTGAGGATCGGGCAGCAGAACACCCGTGCCTGTGCGTACAGTTCAGCGAGATCCTGCACGAACCCTGTGAAAGTGACGCTCGGGTCGATGCCTCGATAGGATCTGACCCGGTGTGGCAGGCTCCCGGCGATGATGAGCCGGGCATTCGGTACTCGCGTTCGCACCATCGGCCAGATGTCCCGTACGAGCACTTCCGCGGCCAGTGCATTCGGTTTATAGCCCAGGTAGCCGACGAACAACACGACGGGATCGGGTGTGAGTCCGCCTACGCGCTCTGGAAAGTGCGTGCTGTTGATGACCGCCTCGACGCGCCTCGAGCATGCCAGTCGGCGCAGATATCGGCGATCCTGGTCACTGCACACGAACGTAAGGCGCGACCAGCGCACCGCCTGGATTTCCGCAAGCAGCAATCTTGGAATCTGCAACAGTTGCAGGCGTTCCATCGGCCAGTCCGGGGATCGCAGCAGACGGCGTGAGAGAGACACGTGTTCGATATCGTCCAGATCGAAGAAAACCGGTGTTTGACCGATATCACGCGAAAGTTTCATTATCAGACTCATGACTTCCAATCGATGCGCTAATACCAGGTCGGGCGCTGCGCGTAGAGCGCTCCGTACTGCGCGCTGCGCGGCCTCGTTGTTGACGTCGCTGACGAGCGGTTGCGAGTGAAAGTCCAGTATCCCGCGGCCGTAGCACTGCCAGCGCGGCCAGCGGGTCGCCGCAGGTTTCGTTAACACCGGCGCGATCGTCATGGACGCTTTCGCCGACCAGCAGCGTCGCAGACGTTCCACGTGCGCTCTGATTTCCTCCGTCGAGCATTGCATCCTTGCAGAAACCAGAAACACGCAGTCGATCTGATCCACGACGCGCGCGAGCGCCTCGACCTGGGTCTGCAGACGCTGCACGACTCCGAACACTGCCTGATCGTTGGCTGGAAACCAACGGGACAACACCAGCGCCCTCGTCATATGTACGCGCCCTTGCGCCCGTCCCGGGGCCGCGGGCGCTTGGCTTTGCGGCGTCGAACCCACGAAGCCCCTACGCCCGCGTGCTCGAAGGGTCTAACAACAAGATTAAGGTGAGCAAGCGGTTGCCGTACGCATTTCGACACGATGATTCCTTACTTCCCCCGTCCCGCGTGATCTCTACCGGTGTACAACCGGAGATGGGTTCATCCCCCGGTGATGTGCGCGAGTTTCGAACCCTGTCGGGCTTGCCGCGCGGCGCATGACATCCTCGAAAGCGTCAATCTGGTAATCGAAGCTCAGCTCTGGCGTGGTGACATGAGCGCGGGCGGCAGCGGAAAGCGTGCTGTAGTAGCCATCATCTCGCCAGAGCTTGAGAACCGCGGCCCTCCAATCCGAGATGGGCTGAATGGGATCGAGAAGCACGCCTCCGGGTCCGACGGCTTCTGGCAGCCCGCCTCTCGTGGACGCAACTACGGGAATCCCCGAGACCTGCGCTTCGATCACGACACGTCCATAAGCTTCTTCCCATATGCTTGGGACGAGAAGAACTTTGCAATTACGATAGACCTTGCGCATCTCTGTCTGGTTAGCCTTGAAGGTTATGTTGGGAATGCCTTTTATTCGGGCAAAGAGTTCGCTCCGAGAGTCTGTCGATAAAGGCCAGGATTCGACAAATGAGAATGGAATCTCTGGGCATTGGCGCGCGATTTCGATAGCGATGTCGCACCCTTTCTCTGGGTGGGGGTTTACGAAGGTGATGTTTGTCCTCGATGTGTCGGTTTTGTATCTTGCGGTGTCTATGAAAGGATAGATGACGTCAGGCGATACACCGAACGCATTTCGATACTTTGTTGCTGTGAAATTCGAGTTTGCCACGCATGGAACCTGTCCCAAGTCTTCGAACGCGCCGCCGTGTTGTTTAAAGTCCACGTCCTGCAGCAGCATGAGAATGGGGGTATTTGTCTTGCGTGCTGCCAGTGCCATACGCACGGGCTGCGTGACGGTGACGACGACTAGATCAGGCCGCTCCTTGCGAACGACGTATTCGACCGTCTCCCATGGGAACCATGCATACCACACCGGATAGCCTGAACTCGTTGACCTCGCGATCTTACAACCGGCCAGTTTCGCGTTCATTCGCATCTTAACGCGTACCTTGAGACCGAAGGCCAAAGCTCTCTCCGGCATCAGTGCCGCCAATACAGAAACCTGGTGGCCTTTGGTCCGCAATCCGTGGCAAAGTTGATTAACGGCTTGCACCGCGCCGTCGTACCTCTGCGGGATATAATTATGCGCGGTTATGAAGAGGATGCGCATTGGTTCGGCTCAGAAGGCTATTCCGGGCGCCACAAGCAACCCGCACCGACGCGGCTCGCCGCATCTGCCTGATCGCAGGCCATCGCAAGCTTCGCAACAACACCCGGAATCCGTGCTTTCGTCATGAGCGTACTTTCATAAACTCCGCTGACTGTGCGTTGGGGCGCCCCAGTAATGTGGTCGCGCGGTGCAGGCAACGAGCCGATTGTATGCCATGTTCTATGTCACAGACCGCTACAACTTATGCTGCAGCCCCAACCAACGAAACTAACAAAACTCGCTCACCGTCGCGGCACGGGTCTCGCTGGCGACTACGCTGCGCCGAAGCGAGATCTGGTTCGAGGCAGTGGAATTTTGTTAGTTGGCACGGGTTTAGCAAACCGTCACAACATCCGGACGGCGCGGCCAATCGCACCAACCACTGGGCAACGATAGCGGCCTGTCGGTATGCGCTACGCTATCAGGGGATATCGCGCACAAGGCACAGGCGGCGGTGTTGCTAGTGACGGCGGGTCCGTCTACGCTCAGGGGCGGTAGTCCGAGCGCGGTACGGAGATCGAGGCAAATACTCTTCCTGGGCCGATCATTGAAATCGGCACCTTATTCGGACGGACGACCAGCAAGATTGCACTTTGGAAGGCACCTCACAAGAAGGTCATTACGGTCGATAACTATTTGCTGGAACCCGTTGCTTTTCTCGCCAGAGTGGCACTACCACATGACCGAGCTGGTATTGCAGTACCTGCGCGATTCGGGCCAGGTCGTTCAGGTGCGAGCGGACAAGGACGAGTGGTTCGATCGTTACGACGGCGAAGCACCAGCACTGGTGTTCTGTGATGCCGACCACTTCTACGAGCCAACTGTCAAGGACATTGAATTCGCCCTTAGGGTCGGAGCACAAGTCATTTGCGGACACGACTATGCGCCGGAGCACTCCGGCACGATGCAGGCGGTCGATGATCACGGCGGCTACCGAGCTCTCAAGGGCTCGGTGTGGGTGCTCTCCGCGCCCGAGCGTTTTCAGACTCGTGCAGTGATAGAACCTACGCTTAACAGTGTTACATCGGTTGATCCGCCGATACATTCGCCATTTACCGGTTGAGGATGGAGGGCGGCGACTGTGGGACTCCTATGGGCGGGTCAGGGCGGCACTCACGCGTTCCCAGCGACTCCCGAGCGGTTTAGGCGAAGGCGGTCATGTTTTTATCAGGTAGGGGATCCTATCGAGGTCGCCTATTTGGCGACATCCGACGCCCCAGCCCCCTAATTTGTATCGGTAGCGTTCTCCTCAACTGCCGTAGCGCGGCCGATCCCGTCAAACCGCCACCGCTGCCGAAAGAACACCACGCCCTGACGGCTGTCGATGCGCCGGCTCGATCCGTAGATCGGCGCTTCCTCGATGTCGAGGGATGCGGCATGGTCCGGCAAGTCATACAAGTGTGTCTCGGACTCAGCTCTCAGCGAGAGATAGTAACGACCAGCGACGAGATTGAGCTCATCGATCTCAAGATCGATATAGCCTTCCCCGGCGGGAATCAGCGGAATTTCCAAGCCGTGATACCACGTGCCGGCCTCGGTTATCAGGGTGCCGTGCTCCGTCCAGAGACTCAAAGCAAAATGCCCGCGCTCAATGGGCTCATGCGCGCGGTAGTGCAGACGGATCACAATAGCCTTGCCGCTGCGACTGACGGCTTGCAGACTCCCGTCAGTCGATCGGAACTCGACACGGGTGAAGCGTATCTCGCCGCTCCCGCGCCGCCGGTCCGTCATGGTGAACTCGCTGGAGACACTGTCGGCTGAGGTCAGGAAGTTCATGTACGCGTCGATGACGTCGCGCGCCGGCCCGTCGAGCCGAACACTGCCCTGCGCGAGCCAGATCGCGCGCGAGCACAGGTTCTCCACCGCCGCCATGTTATGCGATACGAACAGCACCGTGCGTCCGCCGCCCCGCAGATCGTGCATGGCGCTGACGCACTTCTTCTGGAAAGCCGCATCGCCCACGGCCAGGACCTCATCGACGATCAGCACGTCCGGGTCGAGGTGGGCCGCGACCGCAAATCCCAGCCGCAGGCGCATCCCGCTCGAATAGCGCTTGATCG
>Ga0123356_10008650_pt1 | contig 10100 bp, 8 predicted proteins | sample TergutEmb28metaG_2_FD_92546 | JGI IMG/M metagenome (GOLD analysis project Ga0123356, IMG submission 92546) | Embiratermes neotenicus P3 segment gut microbial communities from Petit-Saut dam, French Guiana - Emb289 P3 | ecosystem: Host-associated > Arthropoda: Insects > Digestive system > Gut ... | reverse complement strand
GCAGAGATGTAAAAACTATAGGAAAGCACATCAATAATATCTTTTCGGAAGATGAATTGACTCAGGAAGTGGTTGTCGCAAATTTTGCGACAACCACTCAGCACGGCGCAATTAAGGGAAAAACTCAGACAATAAGCGTTGAATACTACAATCTTGACGTAATCATTTCTGTTGGTTACCGCGTTAAATCTAAACAAGGCACGCAATTTCGTATTTGGGCAAATAAAATATTAAAAGAGTATTTGTTTAAAGGTTATGCTATAAACAATCGTATGAACCGCTTGGAGGATAACGTAGAGGTTCTAAAAAACAAAGTAAACGAAATTGATCTGCAAATAAATACGCACTTTATTCCTACACAAGGCGTATTTTTTGACGGCCAAATCTTCGACGCTTACGTTTTCGTATCAAACCTGATAAAATCAGCAAATAAATCTATCATTCTCATAGATAACTGGGCAGACGAAACGGTTTTGGTTATGCTCTCAGACCGCAAACCGAATGTCAGCGCCCAAATTTATACCCAGCGCCATCGAATCACTGAAAAACTACAGTTAGCATTAGAAAAACATAGTCAACAATATGAACCGATTACTATTGACGCAGTAGAAAATGTTCACGACCGATTTTTAATAATTGATAACACGGTCTACGCCATAGGCGCGTCAATGAAAGACTTGGGTAAGAGGCTGTTCGCGTTTTTTAAGATGGAGATAAAACCCGCGGAGCTTATGAAAAACATAAATGAGCGCGGATTGCCCGAAACGCAGGGAGCCACCCCTGCCGTTAATACAGGCAATTATCGGACAAAAATCAATTCATGAATAGCGTATTACCCGCACAAATGGCTCTCTAATTCTTCGAAAAAGTCCCCACCAGTTCACTTGACTGAATTATATGACCCTTCATCGCCGACTCAATAATTTGCCTTGAAGCGCCGTTTGGGAGATTTAACTTTGTGTTAAGAGCGTATACCTTAAAGTGATAGTGGTGAAGGATACCGCTTGTTGGGGGGCAGGGGCCCATGTAACCAAGCTCTCCTGAACTGTTAATGCCCTGCCTGCCGCAGGTTTCACCCTCTTCGATATCCTGGTGAGGCGTTATGTCATAGCAGACCCAATGAACAAAATCCCCCATAACTGCGTCCGGGTCGTGCATGATTAAAACAAGACTCTTCGCCTCTTTGGGGATATCACATATTTCAAGAGGCGGACTTACATTCTGCCCCTTACAGCTATACTTTGACGGTATGGAACCATTCTTTGAAAAACTTGGACTGATTATTTCCACTGGAATTCTCCTTTGACTATTTATATTAACGGGAAGAGAGAGGGGTGCGCTTCGGCGCAACCGTATCTATTATACGCCAGATTGAAAACACCACCACCGCTAAACCAACTATTGCCATATTCCCCGCTGTGCGCAAAGAGGGTATAATTCCGCTAAAAAGAAGCCATACCCCCAAACAGCCGTTTACAAACCCCTGCCAGCTTTTAAAGGGGCGCCAAAATCCAAATACAACCATTACTATACCGGTAATAATAAAATTCACCGGACTTAAGAGAATCACACTAAAAGAGGAGAGAAGCGCCCAAAGACCGCTAATAAGATTTATCCACGGCTGAATTATCATAGACCTGCTCCTTCATTTTTAACCTTCTGTAAATTTGTTCCTGCTCACAGGTATTGTAAAGCAAAGTGTATACCTGCCCCAAAAGTCTCTCAAAACAAATTCGGCATCATAAAAAGAGATTATACATCCCACGATTAAATATTGCGCCTGTACCGTCCGATGACCTCACGGCTGTAGTGCAGTCTGAGGGCGGTACAGGCGCAATATTTAATCGGTACTTCAATAAACAATGGTACCAAAATTGCGTCTTAAAGCAGACAATAAACGGAGAGCGTACGGGCGCCGCATTTAATCGCGGAATGTATAACCGCCGTATGCTCTCATATCCGCCCACTTCTTCCTGTCGGGAGAAAGCATTATGCGTTCAAACATTTTTACCATGCTGACCATTGCGCTATGTACGCTCTCACTGTTTGCTCAGGACCAGCTAAAACACCCGCCAAGAGGAAGCGTTACCTTCGGCGCAAGCGCGCCGCCCGTAGCCGAAAACAAAAACCATTCAGGCGACCTGCGAAGCGCATTTGTAAAGATAAGCGAACAGGTCGTACCCGCTGTTGTAGCCGTTATGCCCGTAACCTATCAAGGCAGCGGCGAGAGCGGCAAACAGCCGCAGATACAGGGACTTGGCTCCGGTATTATAATTTCCAGAGAAGGACACATTCTCACAAACTACCACGTAGTCTCCGGCGCAGACAGCGCCCAGATAAGGCTCTACGACCAAACGCTTCTTACTGCCGTAAAAATAGGCGCAGACTCTTTATGCGACATTGCGGTGCTAAAGCTTACAGGCCCTGTTTCGGTTGAGTTTCCGGTAGCTTTTTTAGGCAATTCAGACAGTTTACATCCAGGAGACTGGGTTGCGGCTATAGGAAGCCCCTTTAATCTGTCATCTACCATCACGGCAGGCATAGTATCGGCGCTTGGCAGAACGGTAGAGCTCGATTTGCCCTATCAATACTTTATACAGACAGACGCCGCGATAAACCCAGGAAACAGCGGCGGCGCGCTTGTTGACCTTAGCGGCGCGGTAGTGGGCGTTAACTCCCTTATTTTGTCACCATCGGGCGGGTCTATAGGAATCGGGTTTGCCATCCCTATAAATATGGCGCGCCGCGTCGTAGAAGAACTTGTATATGAGGGAAAAGTCGCGCGCGGATTCTTAGGTATCGAGTCGCAAGACCTGACCCCTGTACTTGGACAGGCGCTTAACTGCGAAGCTAAAGCCGGAGCTGTGGTAACAATGCTGAGTGAGAAGGGCCCTGCCTCAAAATCCAGCCTTGAAGCGGGGGATGTAATTGTATCCTTGGATGAACACTCCGTAACAAGCGCAAATGAACTTTTTAACTTAACGGCTGCGCACAGGCCGAATACTAAAGTTAAAATAGGATTTTTCAGAGGCGGCAAAAAAGAAGAGACCGAGATTACTCTTGCGGCTCAGGAGAAGAGTAAAACCCCTCACAAAAGCAGCAAACCCACAGAACAGACGCCTGTAAAACGCAGCGCTACTGCCAATAAATGCGGAGTTGCGGTAAACGATATAAACGAAAAAACGCGCTTGAGATATGGTCTTCAAAAAGGTGTGAGCGGCGCAGCGATTACCGCCGTAACACCCGGCATACTTGACGAACGCGCAACTCTTATGCAGGGAGATATTCTCACGCGAATCAAATGCAGCAATGGGAAATGGACAGACATCTCATCCAAAAAATCATATCAAAGCTTCTCTGATAATCTGGCTGATAAAGATATTGTTGTAATGCAGATACAAAGAGGCGGACAAACTCTGTTCGTCTCATTCGAAATCACCAATTCGCGAAAAATGTAATTTTGAGGGGTGTATTTTAGTATTTTTATCATACATCAATAAAAAATGCGCCCCTATTTTTCAATTAAAAAGGTGATTAAAGATGTTAACGGCATTCGTATTCCTCAAAGTACAGCGGGACAAGGTCAACGAAATCGCATCCGAGCTTGCGGCGATAGATGGAGTAAGCGAAGTATACTCAGTCGCAGGACGCTTTGACCTTACGGCAATTATACGGGTAAAGGATTGTGACGGTCTGGCTGAGGTGGTCACAAGCAAAGTGCTTAAATTTAACGGCATTTTAGATTCCGAAACTCAAATCGCTTTCAGAGTTTACTCCAAACACGACCTTGAAAGCATGTTCTCTTTAGGAAACGATTGACTTTGTGAGTCTCTCCAAAAAAGATTGAACCTGACTTGGTGATTGCAGAGAGTAGCTTGCAAAAGTAGTTTCTCCGTAATCACCAACTAAAATAGCTGTCCCCCACCCGTGCAGTTCACAAAAGGCGTCTTCATCGGTAATATCGTCGCCAATATATAGAGGATGCACTTCGTTTTTATTATTAAAGAGAGTACCGGCAATCCACCTTACAGCCATACCCTTATCCCACATAACCGCAGGGCGCAAATCAATTACCATTTTACCATAAGTAATTTTGATTTCAGGATAAGCCGCAGCAACCCCGGCTGCACTGTTTTTTACCTGGTCGATTAACTCTTTTTTGACAAGACGGTAGTGGACAGAGAGACCAAATTTTTTAGTTTCAATAATCACCCCGTCTATTGTGCTGAGCAGCTCATGCAGCGCTTTTTCCGCCTGCCTTAGCGCCTCTTTGCTTTCTGCGGCTTCTTTGAGTTCCATTCTCAATGAGTTTGGCCCTGCTATTTGAAAACCATGACTGCCGCAGTAAATAATATTGTCAAGATTTACAAGAGAACGTAAATCTTCAAGGTCGCGCCCGCTTATTAGAGCAACCTTTACTAATGACGAGACGTCGCTTAAGACTTTGCGCATCTGTACGCCAAGATGAGCGTCCGGCGGTCTTTTTACTATGGGGGTGAGAGTGCCGTCATAGTCAAGACATACTATGCGGTTTTTATTATTGAATGATTTTACTATTTCATGAAAAGAATCAATAGCTGACGGAAGAGCGCCGGCTTCACGTTTTAATAACGCTCCGACAGGCGGAATCTCATCAAGCGATGAAACTACTATATCAGCCCCGTTTTTAATAAACTCCTCTTTTGGCCGCTCATCTCTTGAGACTCCTGTTACAAGCGCAAATCCGCCAAGAAAACCCGCCTTTACCCCTGCTAACGCGTCTTCAATAACAACGCTTCGCTCAGCTTGAACGCCAAGAAGTTTGGCGGCGAATAGAAACGTGTCGGGCTGCGGCTTTCCTTTTAATCCATTTAATAACGCATCGTTACCGTCTATTATCACATCAAAAAACTTATGAAGACCCACGCTGTTTAATACCTCGCGCGCGTTTTTTGACGCGCTGACAACCCCAAGACGAAAACCCGCGTTTTTCCAAAGCTTTACCATTAGCAAAGAATCACTGTAAACAGACGCTTTAAGCCCGCGGAGAAGCGATAGAAAAACTTTGTTTTTAAGGTTCCCAAGTCCGCAGACGCTTTCTGTGCCGGGCGAATCATCCGCCGTGCCGTAAGGAAGAGTTATCCCTCTTGATTCTAAAAATTTGACGACACCCTCATAACGGGGACGCCCGTCAATAAACTCTCTGTAATCACGAACCTCGTTAAAAGGTACAAATGGAATATTCGCGCGTTTTGAATAATGAAGAAGAAAATAAGTGAACATCTTCTTCCATGCCGCAGCATGCAGCTTGGCTGTGCTTGTAAGCACTCCGTCCAAATCCAGCACAACCGCGTTTATTCGGGCTAAATTACACCTGTTCATAATAATCAGCAATCTATAATTAATTGGGTGGAAATATGTTATGTACAGACGAAGTGCAAAGAATGTACCGGATTAATAATGTAATGTTTTATATTTAATATTATGGACATTAAGCCCGCTGACCCCAAACCAAACGACGGAGCTGCCGCGTCAAACGATAAAGGCGGTTTCCGCATCAAAAACATGCTCTCATCAATGAAGCGCACACTTCTTGATGTTGGGACGACTATCGGCAAATACCAGATAATAAGTGAAATTGACAGGGGCGGTATGGCCGTGGTCTATAAAGCGATGCAGCTTGATTTGAAGCGGGAGGTCGCTTTAAAGGTGATGCCTGCAAATGTCACCATAAACCATCAGTTCGTCGAACGGTTTTTAAGCGAAGCGCACTCTGTGGCGAAACTAAGCCATCCAAATATAGTAAACATATATGAAGTAGCTGCCGAAAATAACGTCTACTACCTCTCTATGGAGCTTATAAAGGGCAATAACCTCTTCCGCCATCTCCACGAAAGCAAGCCAAAACTTGTTGACGTTCTTGAAATAATATCAAAACTCGCAGAGGCGCTCTCTTATGCTCACGAGCAGAAAATTATCCACAGAGACCTCAAGCTCAATAACGTTATTATGAGAGACCCGTTAACTCCCGTACTCATAGACTTCGGTCTCGCTAAAGCGATGGAAGAGATAGACACCGGAATCACAAGAGCGGGTGAAATTATGGGTTCGCCCTCATACATGGCTCCAGAGAGACTTTTGGGCGGAATGATAGATAAGAGGAGCGACATCTGCTCTCTTGGCATAATGTTATATGAAATGCTCACATTTAAGAATCCATATCTTGACCAGCGTAATCTCCATCAAACTACGCTTAACGTTATGGAAGCGAGCCCGGTTCCGCCCATTAAACTTATTCCCTGGCTTCCGGTTGAGATTGAGGCGATAACGCTTAAAGCGATGGCCAAAGACCCCAATGCGCGTTACCAGACAATGGCGGAGTTTCAGGATGATATAAAACGTTACCAAAGGGGCGATATCGTTTTAGCGAAACCCCCCTCATTAAGAAAACGTACAAAGCGTTTTGTACGGAAAAAATGGGCTCCTATCGCCATAAGCGCGCTTTTAATGATTTTCAGCGCGGTTTTTGCGGCAAGTTATTATATCCAAAGTAAAAAAGGCGGCTCCTACTGGCAGCTTGTACACAGTGAGTTTCCCGAGGAAGAGGACAATTGGGTATTTGGCGGCGAAGGGAAAGGAACATGGAAAAAGTTTAAGCGGTCTTTACAGGGGTCTTCGCAGGGATTCTCTTATGCAAAGCTTGACTGGCGCTTTAACCGCGACGTACTCATTGAACTTGAGGTAAGCGCCGCAGACAATAACCTTTTTAACGCCGGGGTTTTCCTCTTTGGCAATGACCCTCAAAGCGCCTACTGTTTCCACTTCAACCGGGGCGGAAGCGGGGAGAGCGGAATTACATTTCCGGGAAGCAGCTTTTTATTTCAGGACATTGAGAGCGGAAAAATCCCCTGGCGGGCAAGAAACCGTGTAGCTATTGAGCGGCTTCAAAACGCTGTCTCATTAAGCATAAACGGGGTTTTAGTAGCAAGAGTCTATGATTTTTTCCCGCCGCTTGGAAAAGAACACGAAAGAATGGGGTTTTTTGTAAACGGCAGCAACGTCAGGTTTTCAAACCTCAACGCGCACCGCCACTCAATCCCCGTTGCTCCAAGCCCGGCTCTCATAGCCGACCGCTTCCGGCAAAAGGGCGACTTTGAAGGCGCTATTGATGAATTCAGAGGACTTATGGTAGACCAAAGCGCCCTGAGCCGCGCAAAGGATATTTATCTGAAAATTGCGGAGTGTCAAATCAGGCTTGAAGAATATGACGAAGCTCTCAGAACCCTCTCCCAAATCAACCATCTTCAAAGCAGTGAATTCACGCGCGCGCACTCAATATTTTTGAATGCGATGGCTTACTATAAATCAGGCGATAACTCAAAATTCTACAATACGGTTACAGAAATAGCCAAAGAACATGAGCTCAGTCCGGTCAACTATAATATTATGTCAAATTTTCTTATCTACTGCGGCGAAAAAATTAAGTCTGGCGATATTGACGGCGCGCTGGCGGATATCAAAAGACTCCGTACCCTCTATCCAAAATTCTCAACGCAATGGGGAAATCTCCATTTGCAAATTCTTGATTATCAGGCAAAGGCTGGAAATTTAGACGCCGCGCGTCAAACGTCAAACGAAATCGCCGCGCTTTACAATCAAAACAGCGAAATCATCGCCCGGTCAAGAACGCTTCTTGGTAAAGCGCATCTTAACGCAGGGCAAACCAAAGCTGCGTCAGATATTTTTAACCAGGCGATTCACACCCATAATACAACAGACAACATTTGGGAAGCGTGGTTTGGTCTGGCGGAAATCTATGAGTATGATTTTGATTACAAAAATGCGCGCTCTATCTATCAAAAAATTTATAAAGAATCGCCGCCGACCTCAGAAATCCACTGGATGGCGGCGCTCAAATGCGCGGAACAAAGCGCCTCAGGCACAACCCCCGCTGCAAAAAACACCATTTTAAATGAGACAGTAAACGGCAGTCACCCATTCCCGCTTCCAAGACTTATCGCAAACTATTATCTTGACAATATAAACGAAAACGAGTTCAGAAACAATTACCTCTTTTTCAATCCAAACGATCCCTGGCACCGCTACTATACGGCTAAAAAGCAAATAATGAACGGTCAGAGAAACCTCGCGATGCAGACCCTCAACAGGGGGCGGAGAGAACTGCCACAAAACTCATGGCGGACGTTTCAGATAATAAAGATTCAGCGCAATCCTGACGGATGGCAGTGACTTCAAGACGGTATCTGTTTTTTTTGCAGCGTTGAAAGTTTTTTAAGCTGTATGAGCATATAATCTTGATATACAGAATCCAATTCGTCAAACATACCAATTATTCTGTTGACTTTTTGTGCAGGATTTTTGGCAAACATTTGCCCCTTACCGGTTTTTAGCCACTCCTCAGATACGCCGTAAGTTGCGCATATAACTTTAAATGTTTTAGCGGTTATAGTTTTCCCGCCCGTTTCAAGCCCTGTCATGTGCCCCTGTACAATTCCGATTTTACGGCCAAACTCAACTTGCGTCATTCCAAGATGCTTTCTCAGTTCTTTAATGCGTTCACTTTGCGGCATATAACCATACTCCTTAATATGGATAAATAAAAGAGAGATCAACCGGCAAGAAGACCAACAGATGTAACATTTTGAAAAATGTCTTTTTGGCGTCCTGCCGCAAGATTATTTATAGACATTCTCCTGCTTTATATTATTTTATAAAAAGTTTTTAAGGTTTTTAAAGCTTTTTAAGCATTTTTAAACTTTTTGAAAGTCTATTTTTAAAACAGCGTCCATAACAACAAGGAAATACTTGTAATTTATAGTATATACTAATAAACATACTGTTATCTCCAATAAAAAACAAGTAATTGCTGTTTTTTTGATAACCCTAATAGATGAGATTTTTATGATAAAGAGCAAAATAGCATGGTTGATTGAAAGTTTTGAGGGTGGGAACAAAACAAGATTTGCTCGAAAAATCGGTATTAAGGATGGAAAATCCGCCCTTGTTCACGACTGGCTTAATGGCCGAAGCAAACCTAAAGCGGAGTATCAGAGAGCCATCTGTAAAACTTACGGCGTCTCTATTGAATGGTTAAACGATGACAACATCTCCTGCGATTGCAAGATTTCCGCCGGTGATAAAGTTACCGTTACCGGAACAATAGACGCGGAGAAGTTAGCGGAAACCCTTACCGGACTTGTAGAATCAACAAAAACAATAGCAGAAAGCAACAAGACTCTCGCCGATTCCACCAAGACAATGGCTGAAACCAATAAGACCCTTGCGGACACCAACAAAATAATGGCCGAAAGCAACAGAACTCTTGCAGACACAAACGCAAAACTTGGCGATTGTATTAAAAAGCGTGATATGAATTCATAGCTGATTGATTGAGCGCGGCAGCCCCCGCGCTTAAACTTACCTACCCCATTTGTCCTGCAAACTATTTTGGGCATTTTGGGGACGAAATAAAAACTACGGTATCGCATAATTAGAGGAAATGAAATAAATGCAACTGCGTCTCGATTAGGGAATAAATACAATCCCGTCCCCAAATAGAAACGCCATTCCTTGTATGGGGGGACAAATTGTCCCCCAGTTGATAAAGTTCCTCATCACAAAGTTAAGAATCTGAATACATATTATCCGGAATTTGCTGACTCCTTTTGACCGTATGTTTCAAACTCATCACAGCCAAATTTATCTCAAAAGTCGTCTCCGACTCCGAAACACTCAAAGAATCACCCAAAATATCTGAAATAATTTCTCCGCTCTTTTGCATAAGCGGCTCTTTTTCCTCTTTAGTCGTCTTTTTTGCCAATTCTCCAACAGTTCGCGTCAATTCACGAATTTTTGTGAAAGTTTCGATTATTGCCAACGTTGTTTCTGTTGCCTGCGGACTTTTTAGTATTGTCGCGAGCATATAAAGACCTTTTTCAGTGAATGCCTTGGGCGGATATTTAATATTACTGCCCCTACCGCTGTTCAAGGTTAAAAATTTTAACCTTGAAGATTTCAACTCGTCTAAATCCACCGTAAGAATGTACCCATCAGGAAATTTGTCAGGGTTATTGCTCACGGCGCGGTTGACATCTTTGGTC